>OIYY01001681.1_pt1 | contig 10933 bp, 13 predicted proteins | sample 1588341 | NCBI WGS metagenome assembly OIYY01 (sample SAMN03283287) | human gut metagenome | biome: human-associated habitat; material: feces | host: Homo sapiens | place: Peru | collected 2012
TTTATTAAATAAAATTAGTGGATATTTTTTGACACCCACTAAATATTATAGAACCCAATTAATTTGAGAGTAGTTTTAGTTTATAAATTTAATTTTAATATCTTTTTAGTTTACGCTGCCTTTTTAAATCAACTATTTTATCTAGTTCAGGCATAGCTACCTTTTTAAATAACTTTGGATTGACTTTTTTATTGGCACATTTATTATTTATAAACGAAAGAGCACTTAATAATTCAGCCAGATTATTTGTATCAGTTCTATTAGAATTCCAAGAAAAATAAATTTCATCAGTAATATTATCAACATTATTGCCTTCAAAAAATAATAGACTTGGTTTATTAGATGGTGCATTATAATAGTTCCATATCTTTTCAAAATAATTAATAATATAGTTTTTCGCGGCCAAATCAAAAATTTTAATATAATCGTTTAATTTACTAAATGATGCCTTTTTATCCCTACAAATAAAAGCCTCACCTAAAAGAAAGTATAGCCATTCCGGATTAGTATAGCAGTAGTAGGCACCATAATTAAAATTACCAAGATAGTGAAATAATTCATTATCAATTTTTACATATTCAAATAATCTTTCTTTACCATACAAGGAAAAAATAGATATAATTTTATTTAGATCTTCTTCAATATAATTATCAATTCCATTAGCACAATATAAATATAAACGATTATCAAGTAATTCATTTAAAATTCTATTTTTAATTTCAATTCTACTTGTACCCATCTTTTCTAATCGCATTATTATAATTTTAGAAGTTATAGAACATACAGATTCATTTTGTGATATATCATAAAGCTCAGTAAAATATTTTAAGTCCTCTATTAAATACCTATTTGTATCTATTAATTTTAAGTATACATATAAAAAGTTCATTATATATGAGTTAAAATTATCTTGAGCTTTAATAACATCTCTTACTGAAGAATTACTCTTTTTTAATAGTTCAGACATGAAATCTGAATTCATTATCATTTCAAACCTTTCACATACTATTTTATTTTTATCATTCATTTAAATCACCTGCGGCTATATAGTATAACATAAATTTTAATTTTTGCAATAGCTTATTAGGTAGTACTTTAAATGATTTCTTTTCTATTATATAGATTATAATAATATTATATAATATGAGTGATATAAATGATAGAATAAGTAAACTAGAAGATATTAAGATTGAAAACTTTGTATGGGTTATTTATATTGGTATAATATTTCTTAGTTGGTATGCTAATAGTAAAGAAAAAAAATATCTATTATATAATGATGAACAAAGTAGAAGAGAGTATCAAAGTATACTAATACTCATTTTTTCCATATTAATAGTAGTGTATTATTATTTTGTCAAAAGTAGTTATGACGATTATATGAATTCAGTAGATAGTGCTGACAATAGAAAAAAAAATTTACTTTTAGCTTCATTTATTGGCTCTTTTTTAGTATTAATAAGTGGTGTAATATTCTTATCTATTGCTATAATGGACGAGAATATTGATGTAGAACTAGCTTTTAGCTAGGTATATATTTATGGCTTATATATAATAGATATGGTTGATATATTTATTTGAGACAATATAACAATATTGGCTCAAATAAACACTAATAAGACTTGAGACAAGGCTTATAGTGAATATAAAAGAGTAAAAGAATGTAAAAACTAATGACAAAAAGAAAAAAATGTAGTAAAATTAATTTAGGTGATAGATATGCATTCTTATGTAGTAGAATATTTAAATGAAAACGAATTTAAAAAGAAAGAAAAATCATTAAAGAAATATAATATGATTGCTTTTAAGAAACTAATATTTGACTGTGTACCAGCATTAAGAGATGGAACTTTTCCTGGTGAAGTAGTATCTAGAAATAGTACTGAGAATTTTGTTAAGTATGAATATAAACTTCCTACTGATCATTTATTTTCTAAAGTACATGGTGATATTAAACTTCATTATACTGTCTATGAAGCACAGAAGTTAGTTATGTTAAATGATTTATCTCCAGATATATTAAGTGAAGGTCATCAGAAAGAATTAACTGCTTATAAGGGTGTAATGGTATCTAAGTCTCATGCTGAGAGAGATATGTTTAAGATTAATTTATTAAATAGTATGAATAAGAATGGTTTCTTAAATAGTAAGATTTTAATAGGAGTAGGCATAGTTCTTACTATTCTAGTAGGAGTAATTATATATCTTATGGTTAAATAAAGAGTTTGAAAGATAACTCTTTTTATTATATAAACAAAAAAATAACTATTAAGAACAATTCTTAATAGTCTTTTATATTTCACGCATATTTTCTGAATTCTTATAAGGATCCTTTGGATCAATATAATCTACAAATAGAATACCATTTAAATGGTCTAGTTCATGTTGGAAGGCAATAGCCAAATCCTCACGAACTCTATATTTTATTAAATTTCCTTCTAGATCATAACCTTCAACAGTAATTCTAGCATGTCTTGGTACAATACCATCTACTTCTCTATTAACACTTAGACATCCTTCACCCTCACCAGCATAGATAAGTTCTTCAGAATATGAAATTACTTTTGGATTGATTAGTACATAGTCTTCAAATTTACCATCACTTACTTCGTAGCAGACTACGAAGAATCTTTTATTAATACCAAGTTGAGGAGCCGCTAATCCCATACCAGGTCTAAGATTATATTTCTTAGAATATTTCTCTATTTGTGAATACCTTAAATGTTTTAACATTTCTGGTATAATACTTTTATACTCTTCACATAAAGGAAATTCTACTTCAGTATTTTTTGCTCTGACTCTTGGATCTTTTTCATCTAAAATATCTTTTGTTCTTAGCATAAACTACCATTCCTTTCTTTTCGCTATATATTTTACCATAAAAAAATAAAAAAGGGAAGTATTTTCCCTTAACTTAATTAAGCAGTTACTCTTGTACCGATTATAATAACTAATAAGATAAATAATACTAATACAATAGCAGCACTATTTCCATAGCCATAGTTACCATATCCATAGCCACCATATCCGTATGAAGGGTATGCATAGCTTTGAGTACCTCCGCATCCACATCCATTAGTGCCATATCCTCCAGAATATCCACCGTAATAATACATATATATACCTCCTTTACGATATCTAATATATTGTACTCTTAAAGTTATTTTTTGACATTATGAATACCTAATTATTGTATTATTTTAGTTATTTATTCCATAATAATACTGGTGATATAATGAAAAAAAATAGTATATGGACTGATGGTATAAAAGATGTAAGAATGGATAGTTTAAAAGAAAATATAGACTGTGATATTCTTGTAATAGGAGGAGGTATCGCCGGTTTATCTACAGTATATAATTTAAAAGATACTGGTAAAAAAATAGTTCTAATAGATAAAAATAAATGTGGTATGGGGGCTACTTCTTGTAATACTGGGAAGTTAACATTTATGCAAGATTTAGTATATCATGATATAGAAAGCAATTATAATGAAAAAGTAGCAAGATTATATTTAAATAGTCAGAAGACCGCTATTAAGATAATTACTAGTATTATCAAAAAAGAAAAAATAGACTGTGATTTAACTAAGACTAATGCTTATGTCTTTTCTAATGATGAAGATAAATATAAGAATTTTGATAAAGAAATAGAGTTTTATAAGAAGAATAATATTAAGTATAAAGTATTATCTTCATTACCACTTAATTATCCCTCAAAGATGGTATTAGAAACTTATGATAGTTATGTTTTTAACCCATATAAATATTTGATTAGTATAAAAAGAATAGTAAAAGATAAGATAAGTATTTATGAGAATACTAGGGCTATTAGGTTAGATAAAAAGAGTAATTATTATCTATGTACTACGAGTGATAACTATGAGATAAAATCTAAGGTAGTAGTAGTAGTTTCTCATTATCCTTTCTTTATAGTACCTTACTTTACACCATTTAAAACGAGGGTAGAAAAGTTCTTTATTGGGGCTTCTTCAAGTAATGATAGTAAGAATATACAAGTAATATCTAACGATAAACCAGGTATATCAATGAGGTATTATAAAAAGAATAATAATAATTATTTATTATATGGTAGAAGAAGTCACTCTAGTAGTAGTAATTTAGATATTAATGATGATTATAATGAATTAAATAGTGAATATAAGAAGTATTTTAATAAAGATATAGAATACTTTTATCATACTCATGATATTATGACTTATGATAATATGCCTTTTATTGGTAAGTTAGATAATAATTTATATATAATGACAGGATTCAATAAATGGGGTAATACTAATGGTGTAATAGGAGGTAAATTAATTGGTGATTTAATAGAAGGTAGACATAATGACTATGAAAAGATATTTACTCCTAGAAGAAGTATATCTAAAGATAAAATTAAAAATTTATTAGTATTTAATACTTCTGTTATATCTAGATATATTATGAATAAGATTAATCCTCATATGAAGTATTATAATGATAATGTAGAAATTAAATTTATAGAGGGTAAAAGATGTGGTATATATACTGATGATAAAGGTAATAAACATATTGTATCTAATATATGTCCTCATATGAAGTGTAATTTGGTATTTAATTACATCGACAAAACTTGGGATTGTCCATGTCATGCCTCTAGATTTGATATAGATGGGAATATTATATATGGACCAGCAGTATACGATATTAAAATTAAGTAGTTTGTTATGTTCACTCTATAGCTTATAATCTATAGAGTGTTCTTTTTAGCCTAGGTCTAAAAAGAATATATCAGCCATATCTATTATATATAAGAGAGGGTATTGCAATTATAATGATATTATGATAATATTTAGTTAGAAGATATTTATAATAGAATGGTGGTGATAATGTGAAATATTATAAATATATAGTTATCTTTCTTTCTATCCTAATCCTTCTATTAGGGGGATATATTATTTATGTACAAAGTACAATTACTCCTCTTAATAATAATGATATTAAGGAAGAAAACAATAAAGATAGTATAAATAATATTAATAAAGAACTAGATTATGATTGTTCATTTACTCAGACATTTAGATTTTATCAAAAAATAGATTATGAAACATATGTAGATGGTACAACCTATGTACTAGGAGATATTTATCAAAGTTATGAACCAATACTTCTAATAGTATATGAAGAAGATGCAAATAAAATGGAAAAATATAAATACTATGAATTTACTTATACACTAAAAGGTACTTGGAGTGAAATTACTGATTATAATACTCTTAATATATTAGTTAAAGCTAGTTTTGATAAAGAACATAGCACAAGTACAAATAGTGCAACTTTAAAAATAAAAGAAACAGATAAGGTTGGTTTATCTCAAGTAAGTGAACCTATATGTAAAGGAAAGTAAGGTGAAAATATGAAGTTAAATAATAGATTAATTATTGTTTTAATAGTAATTATAATAGGCTTGGTTGGCTGCAATATATATTTATTAGTGCAAAATAAGAATATTCATGCTAATAAAGAAGATAATGATGCCAGTGAAAAACCTATTAGTAATAATGATGGCAAAGAAGAAGAAAAGAAAGAAAAATACTATGACTGCTCGTTTACTAGAACTTATAGAGTAGTAGATTTACTTGATGGCTATGTAGCGGAAGTACCCGAAGAATCATATGTCGTTTTAGATGCATTTCAATCTCATAGTGCTTTTACTCATGGAATTAGTAGTGAGTTAAAGAAAAAATTAGAAGTAAATAAGTACTATGAGTTTACTTATACATTAAAAGGTGTAGGAATAGTAAATGATATAGAAGATGTAAGGAACCGTGTTAGTGCTTTTAATTATCTGAGAAGCGATAATAGCCTAAAAGTATTATTAGAAATTAAAGAAACAGATAAAGTAGGACTAGGACAGCTACAAGAAAAAGTGTGTGAAGGTAAGTAGTATTAGCTTTAGTTTGTCACGATTCAGACTAGATAACTAGAAAAAGCAGATAGAATATAAGATTACTATCTGTTTTTTCTAATTTTGATTTGTAAAAAATTTTTTTGTCTTTTAAATAAAAAAATTCTTTTCGATTTTGCCCTTGAAAAGGCAATGATGTTATGCTATAATTAAGACTATAGGAGGATAAGAAATGGAAAGAAATAAGACAGGCCAAGTAATAGCTATACTTGCATTAGTTGTTGGTGTTATTAGTTTATCTATTGGTTTTGCTTCTTTTGCTAGCGTTTTGAATATTCAAGCAAGCGCTAATGTAAAACCAGATAGTAGCACAATGAATGTTGATTTTTCTAGTTCAGCAAGTTCAGTTGAGGTTAATGATATTACCCCAACAGCAACACCAGAAACAGTTGTTGCTACTGCAGCAAAAATCGACAATAGTTCAGATCCAACTATTAAAAATTTAAGTGCAACATTTACTGAACCAGGGCAAAAAGTAGTATATGAATTTTATGCTTACAATGCTGGCGAATTAAATGCATACTTAAAGAGCATAGTTTATGGAAACGTTACTGGTAAGAATCTTACTAAAGTGTGTACTGCAAGTACAGGAACTACAGATACTTTAGTTCAAAAAGCTTGTGAAGGTATTTCAGTAAAAGTAAAAGTTGGTAATGAATTAGAAACATCAACCGGTACAGCTTCTATTACTGGACATGCTTTAGCTAAAGCAAATGGTGAAAAAGTTACTGTTACTTTAGAGTATGAAACTGGTGCCGAAAGAGCAGATGGCGATTTTAGTGTTGCATTTGGTGATATTACTTTAAACTATAGTTCAGCTGACTAAAAATGACATGGTATAGGCCATGTCTATTTAAGATGGGTGATAAAATTATGAAAAAAAGCTATATTAAAATAATGCTATTTATCTTTATTTTTAGTTTTATGTTTATTCTTAATAGTTTTCATTTTAAACTATTAGGACAAAAAGAACTGGATATTCTATTATTATTTTTAACAATAGTAGCTTATGTTCTTTTTGGCTTTGAAAAAGATAGACATTGTTATACAAAAGATATTATTTTAGAAATTATTATTATTTTAATATCTTTTTTTCTGGTTTATTATCTTTCAGGAATATTGATTGGCTTTGCTAAAAATGATAACTATTTGACAATAAAATCATTTCTAAACATTATATTTCCTATAATTTTTTATATTTTAATTAAAGAAATTTTAAGATATCAACTTTTAATAAAATCGAGTGAATCAAAAATTTTGATTATATTTGTATGCATTTTCTTTATCATTATTGATAACGTTATTCCCTTTTCATCCCATTCAATTGGTATTAATAAAGAAACATTTTTACTTATTGCATTGACCTTTTTGCCATCAATTTCTGAGAATATTTTATGTTCTTACTCAAGTTTGAAATTTGGTTATAAACCAGGGAGCATTTATTTATTAGTGATGCATTTATGGAAATATTTGCTTCCCATAATACCCAATCCTAATGAGTATTTATATTCGTTAATTTTTTTACTTTTTCCACTTTTCGTATTAGTAAAAATAAGAAATTGGTTAAAAAAAGATAGAACGGAGGCTTTAGTTCTTGAAGACTATAAGCAGAAGAAGAAAGAAATTCTTTGGTTTATACCTTTAGGTATTTGTATCTGTGTTTTAGTGTATGCCATATCTGGATATTTTAGATATTATGCCATTGCCGTTGCCAGTGGTTCAATGGAGCCAGTAATATCAAAAGGCGATGTTGTAATTGTCGATAAGGACTTCAAAAAGTTTGAAAGTGGCGATATACTTGCCTATGCATATGAAGGTAAAGTTATTGTTCACAGAATAGTTAAAATAATTGATGCTGAAGACGAAACCTTTGTTTATACTAAAGGCGATGCTAATAATAATTATGATAATTATAAAATTACTAAGGATATGTTTATCGGAATTGTTAAAATTAAAATTCCTTTTATAGGCTATCCTACAGTATTACTTAATGAGAGGTGGTAGATGTATGATTAATAAAAAAAATAACTATGTTGAAGATAATAAAAAAAGAAAAAAGAAAAGAATTCCATTTTTATATAAATTTTGTTTATGTACACTTGCATTTGCTATATTGTTTTTAGTAGGAATTGAACTTGTTATTACTTCATTAGATATTAATCATAAAGAAAAACTATATTTTAAGGAACAAGGTAGTGTGAAATATTCAGTATGTCTAAAAAAGAATGACTTTTTTGATGAAGAATGTTTAGGATCAAATATGTCATATGTTGCGGGCTTAATTAAAAATATATCATTAGACTTTAATTACCAATTTAATGGTAATATTGATAATTTAATTGATTCTGTTGATTATGAAATAATTGCTAAACTCGTAATTAAAAATAGTGATACTGCCGCTAGATACTACGAAAAAGAATATGTACTAGTACCAAAAACAAATGATGGTATCAATAGCAATAACACACTATACAATTTAAATAAAAAAATAGAAATAGATTATGAATATTATAATAACATAGCTACTAGTTTTAAATCTCAATATGGCATTGATTCACAAAGCTATTTAGATATCTATTTAAATGCTTATAACAATGTTAATCCTGAATATAGCGGTGTTCCATCTTCAGGCAAAATTTTGGTGCAAATACCATTGTCACAAAAAGCCATTGAAATAAAGCTTAGTACGCAAGAAATAAATAATAATATAGAAAAAACAATCACCGCGAGGTATTTTAATGTAATCAATTGGCTTAGACTAATTACAGGCCTTGTTTCACTTTTAGCTTCATTATTCTTTCTTTATTTGTCAATTATTATAGTAAAAAAACATAGTAAAAAGATAAGCAAGTATGATAAACTAATCAATAAAATATTAAAAGAATATGATCGCTTGATAGTAGAGACTTCAACATTACCTGAATTTGATAATTATAATGTATTATTAATCAATAGTTTTGAAGAATTAATTGATGTTAGAGATAATTTACGACTACCAATTATGTTTTATATCGTTAAAGAACATGAAGAAGCCCAATTCTATATCCTTCATGATAACAATTTATATTTGTATACAATAAGCGCTACTAATGTAAATAATGATGGTAGGAAATAATCAGAAATTAAAGAAGAAAAAACTGCTAAATAAGAAATTTAATTATATAATATTTTATACAATTATTTTTATTTGTATATTATTTATAAATATTGGCTTTTCAGCATTTCAAAATAAATTGTCAAAAATATAAGCGCTCTAGTTAGAATAGATAAAGATGTTAGAATTGCTGGAATTAATGTCGATAGTATTAGTAATGGTACCAGTTATTATGAGGAATATAGTACTTTTAATATTTCCGGAAGTGTTAGTTTGGATAATATAGACTCTTATGTCATTTACGATGTTGATGTTTATAACTTAGGCAATGTTCCAATGGGAATAAGAGAAACTTCAATTAGCAACGAAAACGGCGATTATTACTTAAATTTCTATGGTGCCGCAGGTAATGAAGGCGATGATAAGTTTGCTGCATGGAACGAACTTGATGTTAATGCAAGTATGAGTTTATACAAGCCTAATTAAAAATGTATTATATAAATAAGTATTAATATTTTAAATTATAAAGCATAGTTTTTACTAGGTGATATGTAATGAAAAAAATATTAATACTTTTATTTTTATTTCTTTTAGTACCAGTAGTAATAGCGGAAGAAGAGGATTTAGCTCCTAACGCTAAGAGCGCTATAATGATTGAAGCCTCTACGGGAGAGATATTATTCCAAAAAAATAAAGACGAGAAACTAGCTCCAGCCTCAATGACAAAGATGATGAGTATGCTTCTTATTATGGAAGAAATAGAAAAGGGTAATTTAAAGTGGGATGAGATGATTACGGCTTCCGAGAGGGCTGCTAGTATGGGAGGTAGTCAAATCTTTTTAAAAGCTGGTGAAAAGATGAGTGTTACCGATATGCTAAAAGGAATATCAATTGCTTCGGGTAATGATGCTACAGTGGCAATGGCTGAACGCATTTCTGGTAGTGAAGAGGCCTTTGTCAAAAAAATGAATGATAAAGCCAAAGAACTAGGACTAAAAAATACCAACTTTGTCAATGCTACAGGATTAACCGCTGATAACCATTATTCTAGTGCTAATGACATGGTGCTAATAGCTAGAGAGTTAGTTAAACATGAAAAAATATTAGAGTTCACAGGTACTTATGAAGATTATTTAAGAAAAGATACTAAGAGCCCATTTTGGCTTGTTAATACTAATCGTCTAGTAAGATTCTATTCGGGAGTAGATGGACTTAAGACAGGATTTACTAACGAAGCAGGATACTGTTTAACAAGTACTGCCAAAAGAGATAATATGCGATTAATAACAGTAGTTATGAATGAACCTGATATTAGTAAGAGAAGTGCAGATACCAGTAAAATGTTAGATTATGGTTTCAATGTCTATATGGTAAGAAATATTATAGATGATAGTAGTGTTATCGATAAAGTAAAAGTAGAACTTGGCAAAAATACAGAAGCAGAGATTATTGCTAACGATAAGATAACAGTTTTAAGTAAGAAGAGTGAAGAGAAAAGAAATATTACTTATAAAGCAAATATTGATAAGATAGTGGCTCCGGTTAAAAAAGGAGATAAGGTTGGTACTATTGATATAATTGAAGATAATAAGGTGATTGGCACAATAGAAGCAACGGTAAAAGAAGATATTGCAAAGGCTAATATATTAGTTATATTTTATAGAAATCTAAAAAATACTTTTAAAGGTAATTTATTACTTAAATAGGACATATTGTTATGTTCTTTTTTTATATCATTAAAGTTTGGCGGGTGTTGTTTGTTTTAAGTATTATTTGCTATAGCCTGATTAATTTCAATTACAAATTTAAGAATTTTTGATAATAATAAAAAATTTAAAGAAATTTTCAAAAAAATGGCAAAATTAGATATCAATTCTTGTATATAAG
>OIYY01001683.1_pt1 | contig 10916 bp, 7 predicted proteins | sample 1588341 | NCBI WGS metagenome assembly OIYY01 (sample SAMN03283287) | human gut metagenome | biome: human-associated habitat; material: feces | host: Homo sapiens | place: Peru | collected 2012
TGGCAGTCGATATCCGCAAGGGTTCGCCTACCTTTGGCAAGCACGTGGCGGTGGAACTCACCGAGGACAACCATCGCCAGTTCTTCATCTCTCGTGGCTTCGCCCATGGCTTCGCCGTGCTGAGCGAGACCGCCGTGTTCCAGTACAAGTGTGATGAGTTCTATCACCCAGAGGCAGACGGTGGCATCTCCATCCTCGACGACAGCCTTGGCATCGACTGGAAGATTCCTACCGACCATGCCATCCTGAGCGAGAAGGACACCAAGCACGACTTGCTGAAGGACTTCGATACGCCATTCGACATCAATGTTAGCTTGTACGAATAATTGAACTTCCGTACAACGAAATTTGTATTAAAACCATCAGAGAAAATGAATATACTAGTGACAGGTGCCAACGGTCAGCTCGGCAATGAGATGCGTATCGTTAGCAAGAATACTACTGATCATTATATCTTTACGGATGTCAATCAGGTGGAGGGCCTGGAGACTACTTATCTGGATATTACGGATATGGATGCCATCCGAAAGATGGTGAAGGACAATGAGGTGCAGGCTATCGTCAACTGTGCTGCCTGGACCAATGTGGATGCTTGTGAGACCGATGAGAAATTGGCGGCGCTCGCCGAGAAACTGAACGCCGATGCCCCTGAGAACCTCGCCCAGGCGATGAAGGAGGTGAACGGATTGCTGGTTCAGATTTCCACCGACTATGTGTTCGACGGAACGAAGCACACGCCCTACTCCGAGACCGACCCGACATGTCCCGACAGCGTGTATGGACGCACAAAACTCGAAGGCGAACAGCTCGTCATACAGCACTGCGAACGTGCCATGATAGTGCGCACGGCATGGCTTTACAGCATATTCGGCAACAACTTCGTGAAAACAATGATTAAACTCGGACGCGAAAGAGACAAACTTGGTGTTGTTTTCGATCAGATAGGCACGCCCACTTACGCTCGCGACCTTGCACGAGCCATAATGCAGATTCTCGCAAAGGGTGTTGTGCCGGGAGTTTACCATTTCACCGATGAAGGTGTGGCTTCATGGTACGATTTCACCAAAATGATTCATAAATACGCAGGAATAGACAGCTGCAAAGTCTCCCCCCTGCACACTTCCGACTATCCCACGCCCGCCACACGCCCACATTACAGCGTGCTCGACAAGACAAAAATCAAAAAAACTTTCGACATAGAAATACCATATTGGGCGGACAGCGTAAAAGAATGCGTGGACATATTGCTTAAACAGGAAAACAACCAATGAACGAGATACAAAGACGACGCACTTTCGCGATAATTTCACACCCTGACGCAGGTAAGACAACACTTACCGAGAAATTTCTGCTTTTCGGCGGACAAATTCAGGTTGCCGGCGCAGTGAAGAGCAACAAAATACGCAAAACCGCCACATCAGATTGGATGGATATTGAACGCCAACGCGGAATTTCTGTTACGACATCCGTTATGGAGTTTGACTATCGCGACTATAAAGTGAACATATTGGACACGCCGGGACACCAAGACTTTGCAGAAGATACGTTCAGAACTCTTACCGCCGTGGACAGCGCAATTATAGTTGTGGATTCGGCAAAAGGCGTGGAAGCGCAGACACGAAAGTTGATGAATGTGTGCCGTATGAGAAACACTCCGGTAATCATATTCGTAAACAAAATGGACCGCGAAGGAAAAGATGCCTTTAGTCTGCTCGACGAACTTGAAGAAGAACTGCAAATAAAGGTTCGTCCGCTTTCATGGCCCATTAACCAGGGATTTAATTTCAAAGGAGTATATAATATATATGAGAATAATCTGAATCTTTTCGCACCCGACAAACAAAAGGTTACTCAAAAGGTTGAAGTTGACATAAACAGCAGCGACCTTGAGAAACATGTTGGCGAAAAGGATGCAGAACAACTGCGCAACGATCTGGAACTTGTGAACGGAGTCTATTCCGAATTCAATCGCGAGGATTATCTCAAAGCCGAAGTGGCTCCTGTTTTCTTCGGTTCGGCTCTAAACAATTTCGGTGTCAAGGAACTTCTCGATTGTTTCGTAGAAATTGCACCGTCTCCCCAACCTGTTCAGGCGGAAGAAAGACTCGTTAAACCCGAAGAGCCGAAGTTTACGGGATTTGTCTTCAAAATTACTGCGAATATCGACCCTAATCACCGCTCTTGCATAGCTTTTTGCAAAATATGTAGCGGTAAATTCGTAAGAAATACCCCTTACCTTCACGTAAGACAGGGGAAAACCATGCGATTTTCGTCTCCCGCGCAATTTATGGCACAAAGAAAAAGCACAGTTGACGAAGCTTTCGCAGGAGATATAGTAGGACTTCCCGACAACGGGGTTTTCAAAATCGGAGATACCCTTACCGAAGGCGAGCAACTGCATTTCAAAGGACTTCCGAGCTTTTCGCCGGAAATGTTTAAGTACATAGAAAACGCCGATCCCATGAAGAGCAAACAACTTAACAAAGGCATTGAGCAACTAATGGATGAAGGCGTGGCGCAACTCTTTGTCAGTCAGTTTAACGGGCGGAAAATTATCGGCACAGTGGGACAACTGCAATTCGAAGTCATACAATATCGTCTCGAGAACGAATATAATGCAAAATGCAGGTGGGAACCGGTGTCGCTTTACAAAGCTTGTTGGATTGAAAGCGAAGATAAGGACGAACTTGACGATTTCCGTCGCCGCAAATACCAATATATGGCACACGATCGCGAAGGTCGTGAAGTTTTTCTCGCAGACAGTTCATACGTTCTGCAAATGGCGCAGCAGGATTTCAAGAATATCAAATTCCATTTCACTTCCGAATTCTAACGAACGGCATATAATATGGACAGCAAGAACAATAATTCCGACATAAATCAGTTTGCCGACGACATACGTCAGGCAATAGACGTAATGAATCGCGGAGGAATCATTGCATATCCCACAGATACCATTTGGGGACTGGGATGCGATGCCACGAATGCCGATGCCGTGCGAAGAATATATGAAATAAAACGCCGCGATGACTCGAAAGCTCTGATTACTCTCGTAGATTCGGAAGCCAAAGTGGAGTTTTACGTAAAAGAAGTGCCCGAAGTGGCGTGGCAACTCATAGAAGTGGCAGACAAACCCCTTACAATTATATACGATAACGCCCGCAATCTTGCGCCCAACCTCATTGCCGAAGACGGAAGTATAGCCATAAGAGTTACGGCAGAGCCTTTCAGCCGCGAACTGTGCCGCCGTTTCAAAAAAGCACTTGTTTCCACATCTGCCAACATTAGCGGCGAACCGTCGCCGAAGACTTTTGCAGACATCAGCCCGGAGATTCTTGAAGCTGTGGACTATGTGTGCACAAGCCGTCGCGATGAAAATGCGCCCCAAACCCCTTCGTCTATCATAAAGCTCGGAGTTTCGGGCGAAGTAAAAGTCATAAGATAAAACCATGCCGACCTCCGCACAAACACAAAGTTCTATTTCGCATTTCATAAACAAATGGCGCGAAAAACATCTGTCGCAGCAGCAGTTTGTGCTTGTGTTGAGCTTCTTTATCGGCATATTCACGGCATGTGCTGCCTACTTCCTGCGAAGATTCATTGCCTGGATTCAATCTTTACTCACTGCCGGCTTTGACATAACTAACGCCAACTGGCTCTTCCTTGTTTATCCGGTTGTGGGAATCTTTCTCACGGCTCTCTTCATTAAATATGTGGTGCGCGATAATATCAGCCACGGTGTAACACGCATTCTATACGCCATTTCGCGCCGCCAAAGTCATTTGAAAAAGCACAACTGCTGGTCCAGTCTCATTGCCAGCGGAATAACTATTGGTTTCGGCGGATCGGTAGGAGCTGAATCGCCGATAGTATTAACCGGTTCCGCCATAGGGTCAAACCTCGGGCAATTTTTCAAGCTCGACCACAAATCCATAATGGTTCTCCTCGGTGCCGGAGCAAGCGGCGCAATTGCCGGAATATTCAAAGCCCCGATTGCAGGCGTTGTCTTTACTCTCGAGGTGCTTATGATAGACCTCACGATGGCTTCGCTCATTCCCTTGCTTGTTTCGAGCATCACCGCTTCCGTAATGATGTACATTTTTACGGGCACAAGTTCGGAATTCAACTTCAGTCTCGAAAACGCATTTACCATTGAGCGCGTGCCAACGTCCATTTTGCTGGGACTTTTCTGCGGATTCATTTCGCTTTATTTCACTCGCATGATGAACAAATGCGAAGATGTTTTCCACAAAGTCAAAGGCATGTACGCCAAACTGGCTCTCGGCGGAATAACATTGAGCCTTCTCATATATCTGTTCCCTCCTCTCTACGGCGAAGGCTATCACACGATAACCCTTTTGCTCAACGGAAAGGGAATGGAAGACTGGGAAGGAGTCATGAACAACTCACTTTTTTACGGCGACCCCGAAAAGCTGCTGCTATACCTCGGACTTATCATTTTGTGTAAGGTTATTGCATCTTCGGCTACCAATGGTGGCGGCGGATGCGGCGGTATTTTCGCGCCCTGTTTGTTTTTGGGCTGTATAAGCGGCTTCGTGTTCTCCAGATTTTGGAACATGCACAACCTCGGAGTCTATGTTCCCGAAAAGAATTACGCTCTTCTCGGCATGGCGGGCATCATGAGTGCCGTAATGCACGCTCCGCTCACAAGCATGTTCCTCATTGCCGAACTCACAGGCGGCTATCTTCTTTTCGCTCCGCTTATGATAGTGTCGCTTGTGTCTTATCTTGTAATCATAATCTTCGAACCCAACAGCGTATATGCCACACGGCTTGCAAAGAAAGGGCAACTCGTAACACACCATAAGGACAAAGCCGCGCTTACTCTGATGAGCATCGACTCAATACTCGAAAAGCACGACACACGTGTGCCGCCCGACATGAAACTCGGCAGATTGGTCTTCATCATTGCACGCGAAAAAGTGAACGTATTCCCCGTTACCGACGGTTCGAACCATCTGCTCGGAGTGATTGACCTTTCAAAAATCCGCAAAGTGCTTTTCCGCCAGGAGCTATACGACCAGTTCACAGCCGCACAGCTTATGGAAGAACCGCCGGCAAGACTTAGCATTGAAGATCCGGTAACCGTGGTTATGGAAACCATGGAGCGGACGCACGCCGACACTCTTCCCGTGGTCAACAACCGTGGAGAATACGTGGGATTCATAACACGCACAAAACTATATGCCATGTATCGTCAGGTCATGGTGGACTATTCCGAAGAATAAAAGCTATAATTCATTTTTATGAACAAGAAAGATTTGCGCATAGTTTTCATGGGCACTCCCGAATTTGCCGTAGGGTCGCTCAAAGCCCTTGTCGAGGGCGGATATAATGTTGTGGGCGTAATAACAGCCGTTGACAAACCCATTGGCAGGCATCGCAACACCCTCGTTCCCTCTGCCGTGAAAGAATACGCACTTTCCCAAAACCTGCCTTTGCTTCAACCGGAGAAACTTAAGGACGAGAACTTCATCAACGAGCTTCGCAACCTCAAAGCCGACCTGCAAATTGTTGTGGCTTTCCGCATGCTGCCCGAAGCCGTATGGTCAATGCCCCGTTTCGGAACCCTGAATCTGCACGCATCCCTGCTGCCGCAATACCGTGGTGCCGCACCAATAAACCGGGCAGTGATGAACGGCGATACAAAAAGCGGAGTAACCACTTTCTTCCTGCGACACGACATAGACACAGGCAACATAGCCATGCAGCAAAGCGTGGAAATAGGACCGGAAGAGACAGCCGGAGAACTGTATGACGAACTGATGACCGTGGGAGCGGACTTGCTGCTTAAGACTGTTGACGCGGTCATTGACGGAACGGTAAAAAGCATTCCGCAATCCGAAATAAAAGTGGACGGAGAACTTCTGCCTGCCCCGAAAATATTCACCGAGACCTGCAAAATAGACTGGAACAAAAGCGCAACCGAGATACACAACTTCATACGCGGACTTGCCCCCCACCCAACCGCCTGGACCGAAGTGGAACACCATGGCACGAAATACACAATGAAGATATACGGCGCACATCTCGTTTGCAATGAAAAACCGTTGCAGAAAGTGGGTACATTTGTGGTTTCGGACGACAAAAAACACCTGTATGTTGCGGCAAAGGACGGGTATCTCGACATTACGGAGCTGCAACTTTCGGGAAAGAAACGCATGGCGGCAAACGTATTCCTCAACGGATTCCATTCGCCCGAGGACCTGAAACTTTTGTAATTTCCACAACAACATCACCCACCTGTAAAACCATTAATCATGAAAAAGCTTTTCACTTCAAAATTGCACGTGCTGTTCACCATAATATTTGCGGCAGCATTGGGCGCACTTATTTCCTGTGGCGACTCCAATTCCGAGCCTGACAAAGGCGGAACTGTTGTTGACGACAGCCGTTTCGCCAAAAACACGTACTACGCTGTTCAAGACACAACCAACGGCTGGGACGAGGGAATGTATTACAACGGCAGGTTCATTATGGCGCACGCAAACTACTCGCAGGGCACCGCGCTATATTATATGAACGACACTAAGTCGGAGCAATCAAAAGGAATTCTCATTGAGTATGACGAGGACGGAAACGTTGTGGCTTTCGGACGTCCCGGAAATTTGGCGACCGTATGCGAGAAAGACGGAAAGTTTTACCTGAGCAAAGCCACCGGCAAAGACGAAATCACCCTTGCGGAGATTAAGGCGGAAGAAGGCATCGCCTCAAAAGCCGTTTCCAAACGCAACACAAAGGCACTTGGAGACGTAGTGAGCGGAGTTGTGGGCGGATTTGACAAAGGAAAGCTTATAGACATTTTCATAGATTTTGCAGACAAATACGCCGAGAAGAAATGGGGCAGCAAAGTGTTCAAGCCTCTCAAAGAAGCTTTCGAGTATCTTGACAAAAACGAAAAGTTGGCGAGAGACGAAAAGTGGTTTCAGCTCGGGGCAAACATCTTCGCAACTGGCATCTCGCAAGTAAAAGGCGGCGATGTGCTTGGCGTAGGGGTGAAGATGCTTGCCGACGAATACGCAGAGCTTACAGAACTGCAACATAATGTATTCTACGGCATGGCAACGCCGGAAATTACAGGCATAAAGGAACGCACAGACGGCGCGGTTGAAGTAGCCGTAACAATCCGCAACACCCAAACGCTGCCCGCCACACACTATGAAATCATCGTGTCGGCAGACGGAAGCGAAAAGAGGGTTTCCGTAGAAAACAACGTTTACTGCGGCGTATTGTCGCGGGAGGGAGGGCTGCCCAAGTACAACCATTGCGACACACGCTCGGGCGAAATCCTCATAAAGACAAAAGATGCCCTTTACGAGAAAGACGACCTTGAATACAGCTTCATAATCTACGCTGACGGCAAAAATGGGGCTAACATACGCCCGTTCCTCATGGCCGACCTCGACCTTTCCTTAAAGCCGTCAATGAAGAAAAGCCGCAACTACATACGCTACGGTGAGACCGTTCCGTATGCAAAAGCCGAAGTTGACTACACCTACACGCTTGACGGCGCGTTTTTCTCCGACAACACAATGTCGTACTCACTTAAATTCGATGCCGAATGCAAGCGCGACGGCAACGCAAACATAAAAATGATACGCGACTGGGGGGTGGTTATCCTGAAAAACGGTGAGATTGACAGTAAAATCTCCCTTATGCAAGAACAGGACGACCAAGGGAACATCGGAGCAACGACCTCGCAATCCACGCAATGGATGAACTTTGAAAAAAAAGATCTGGAGATAACGCCGTCCTCATGGAAGGCAACGCCCAAGGATTACGAAATCGCGCCCTACATCACATACGCCGCAGACTTTCTGCTGGCCAGTTCATATACATCCTACGGAGTGGCAGAACCTTTCGCGCCCGCCTACATACAAAAGCCGGAGCTGGAGTTCACAAACGCAGAATACAGCGACAGCTATGGTACGGGGAAAACAACGACTGCCCTTGTATGGGACGATTTCATAAAACAATACCGCGAAACCTCTGTTGACATTGATGTCAGCGTAAACTATTGCGAATTCAAGCTGCGTGGCTGTTTGTTCATCGACTCTTTGGTTGTAAGGCAATCGGGAAGCGGTTGGGACAAATACTGCCTGACATACCTTGTCAACGATTTCGGGCAGAAATCAAAACGCTACAACAAGAAAATATACGACGGTCTGATGAGGGACGGCTTTATGTTGGAATATCGCGAAGACAGCGTTAGTGGCAAAGACCACGATATGGAAATGGAGCTATGGTCAAACGGCTCCAAAATCAGCGGTAACAACAAAATTGGATACCAGCCCTTGAAAAAGGACAACTACGGTGCCAACGTATATCACATATACGGTTTCAAGGCATACATAAAGAAATAAATGGCGATTACACAATAAAAATGCAGCGAACGGCTTGCAGGCAAACAGCCCGCAAGCCGTTTTTCATTTGCCCCCCAACCAGAAATCCGCCCCAAGCGTGGGTTTTGCTGTAAATCACTGGTTTTCACAATATTGCGCTATTTTGAAAAGATTTTGTAAGTTGTTGTTTTTCAAAGGCTTGCAACGGCAAAAATTATGTCTGATGTAATTTGAATTATGTCTGATATAATTTTTTCTACGTCTGATGTAGTTTTTCTTATGTCAGACATCGTTTTCGAGGTGTTTGGGGATGCACCGCGCCAAGGGCGCAAAAACGTAATTGTGTTCATTTGTTCCTAAATTCGGGTAGTATGCGCACTTTGCGCTTTTTGTAATTTTGCACCGTAGAAAATAATAATCAAAACACAAGCGTTATGTATTTGGAAAATATCAACTCACCTGCCGATGTCAAGGCTGTCGGCATTGACAAACTTGATATTCTGGCGGGCGAAGTGCGCAAGCACCTGCTGCAAAAGCTATCCGACCACGGCGGACACATAGGCCCGAACTTGGGTATGGTGGAGGCGACGGTCGCCCTGCATTATGTGTTCAACTCGCCCATTGACAAGATGGTGTTCGACGTGAGCCACCAAAGCTACGCCCACAAAATGCTCACAGGGCGTAAGGACGCATTCCTCAACCCTGCGGAATACGACGAGGTTTCGGGCTACACCGAACCGTCGGAAAGCGAACACGACCAGTTTGTGGTGGGACACACATCCACGTCGGTGAGCCTTGCCTGCGGTCTTGCAAAGGGACGCGACCTGAAAGGCGGTAAGGAAAACGTGATAGCGGTTATCGGCGACGGCTCGTTGAGCGGCGGCGAGGCTCTCGAGGGGCTTGACATGGCTGCGGAGCTTGACACGAACATAATCATTGTGGTCAACGACAACCAAATGTCGATAGCGGAGAACCACGGCGGACTGTACAAAAACCTGCAACTGCTGCGCGAGACAAACGGCGGGGCGCAATGCAACCTGTTCAAGGCAATGGGACTGGACTATGTGTATGTGGGCGAAGGAAACAACGTAAAGGCTCTCGTGGAGGCATTCCAAAAGGTGAAAGACACCACCCGCCCTGTGGTAGTGCACATCAACACCGTAAAGGGCAAGGGCTACAAGTTTGCCGAAGAGCAAAAGGAGCGTTTCCACTGGGGTTTCCCGTTCGTAATTGAAACCGGCGAAACGAAAAAAGAGTACCAATTCGGTCCTGACTTCGGAGTTCATACTGCGCAAATGCTTCTTGACGAAATGCAGAAAGACCCGGCTGTGGTGGCACTGACTGCCGGCACTCCCGGAATATGGGGCTGGAATGCGGAGATGCGCCAAAAAGCGGGCAAACAGTTTGTTGATGTGGGCATTGCCGAGGAAACGGCGGTGGCAATGTCGAGCGCAATGGCAAAGCGCGGGGCGAAACCTGTGTTCGGCGTTCACAGCTCGTTCATACAGCGCACCTACGACCAGCTGTCGCAAGACCTGTGCATTAACAACAACGCAGCGTCAATAATAGTGTTCGGCGGCACAATCACAGGGCTTAACGATGTAACCCACCTCGGGTTCTACGACATCACGCTGCTTTGCAACATCCCCAACATGGTGTATCTCGCCCCCACCTGCAAGGCGGAATACGACGCCATGCTGCGCTGGTCGATACACCAGACGGAACATCCCGTGGCAATACGAGTGCCGAACGTTCCGCTCGAAGCCGCCAACGACACCGTTGCGGAGGAGAGCTACGGCGACCTTAACCGCTATCAGATTACGCACAAGGGCAGCGAAATTGCCATACTCGGGCTTGGCGGCTACTACGCGCTCGCGCAAAAAGTGGCGGAGAAATACAAGGAAAAAGGCATTGACGCAACCGTAATCAACCCGCGCTTCATAACAGGTCTCGACACCGCGCTGCTGCAAGACCTGCAAAACGGACACCATACCGTTATAACCCTCGAGGACGGACAGCTGGACGGCGGCTGGGGCGAAAAGATTGCCCGCTTCTACGGCAACACCCCAATGAAAGTGCGCTGCTACGGCGCACGCAAGGAGTTTGTTGACCGATTCGACTACAACGATTTCCTGAGAAGCAACCACCTCACCGCCGAACAAATAGCAGAAGACTGACCCCTGCAAAAGTTTTGCACATCGCTTGGATATTTTACAATTATCCCCGCCGTTCACGATGAATGGCGGGGATTTTCTATGTTGTCCGGCTTGAACTCTGTCGCAAAAGCCTTTGCTAAACAAATATCATTATAAGCATTTGCGCAATGACCACCCTGACGAACATTCCCAACGGATAAACCGAGGCATAACTCACACTTGCCATGTCGCCTTTCAGTGTGTCGTTAGCATAGGACAACGCCATTGGATTAGCCATGCTTCCGCACAGTATGCCGCATATCGTTCCGAAATCATAGCGTTTGGTTTTGAGCGCAACAAGCCCCAATATCACTACGGGCAACACTGTTATCAACAAACCCAACGCCACCCACATTGC
>OIYY01001684.1_pt1 | contig 10888 bp, 11 predicted proteins | sample 1588341 | NCBI WGS metagenome assembly OIYY01 (sample SAMN03283287) | human gut metagenome | biome: human-associated habitat; material: feces | host: Homo sapiens | place: Peru | collected 2012
AACAGAAACTGGAAAAGCTGCAAGGCACAGACCGTAAAGATGATGTGGTTACGTTTGAACAATTGGGCGTAGACAGGTTGTTTGTGGACGAGAGCCAAGCGTTTAAGAACCTCTACTTGTACACGAAAATGCGTAATGTCGCAGGTTTGAGCACGAGCGAGGCGCAAAAATCCAGCGATATGTTTGGCAAGTGCCGCTATCTGGATGAAATCACCGGAGGCCGTGGCGTGATTTTTGCAACGGGTACCCCCCTGAGCAACAGCATGACCGAGATGTACACCCTCATGCGCTATCTCCAGTACAACACCTTGCAGCAGAAAGGGCTGACCCATTTTGATGCGTGGGCTTCTACTTTTGGTGAAACTACTACTGCCATCGAACTTGCGCCCGAAGGCTATACTTTAATAGGACGATAAACTTGATTGTCCTAAATTGAAAGATTCCATAAGAAAGGAGGTAGAACAAATGCCTAAAGAACCAAAAATCACCGCACTCTATGAGCGGTTGTCAAGAGATGATGATCTTGCTGGTGAATCGAATTCCATCACCAACCAAAAGAAATATCTGGAAGATTACGCCCAAAAGAACGGTTTTAAGAACATCTGCCATTTTACAGATGATGGCTTTTCAGGTGTGAATTTCAATCGTCCTGGTTTTCAATCACTGATAAAAGAAGTAGAAGCAGGAAATGTAGAAACGCTTATTGTGAAGGATATGAGCCGCTTAGGACGAAATTATCTGCAAGTCGGTTTTTATACGGAAGTTCTGTTCCCACAGAAAAACGTCCGATTCCTTGCAATCAACAACAGCATCGACAGCAACAATGCTTCAGACAATGATTTTGCTCCGTTTTTGAATATTATGAACGAATGGTATGCCAAAGACACGAGCAATAAAATCAAGGCTGTGTTCGATGCCCGGATGAAAGATGGAAAACGTTGCAGCGGCTCTATTCCGTATGGATATAACCGTTTGCCGAACGACAAGCAGACACTTGTTGTTGATCCGGTGGCATCCGAAGTCGTAAAGCGCATTTTTCTTCTTGCGAACGAAGGAAAAAGCCCACGGGCAATCGCAGAACTGTTGACAGAGGAAAAAGTCCTGATTCCTGCTGCATACGCAAAGAAATATCACCCAGAGCAGTACAATGGGACAAAGTTCTCCAATCCGTACCTGTGGGGCACCTCCTCCGTAAGAACAATTTTAGGTCGGCAGGAATATCTGGGACACACTGTTTTAAGAAAATCTGTAAGCACAAATTTCAAACTTCACAAGAGAAAAGAAACAGATGAAGATGAACAGTACGTTTTCCAGAATACGCATGAACCGATTATATCGCAAGAACTTTGGGATAGTGTTCAGAAACGCAGATGCCGAGTGAATCGTGCTTCTGCTTGGGGAACGCACACCAACCGTTTAAGCGGGTATCTGTATTGTGCCGACTGCGGCAGAAGATTGACCTTGCAAACACACTACAGTAAAAAGGATGGGTCTACTCAATATTCTTATCGTTGTGGTGGATATGCAAGTCGGGTGAATGGCTGTACTGCCCATTCAATCAGTGCCGATAATGTTGAAGCCCTGATATTGGCATCGGTCAAACGCTTTTCGAGATTTGTTCTAAAAGATGAAGAAACCTTCGCTTTGGAACTGCAATCACTTTGGAAAGAGAAACGTGAAGAAAAGCCGAAGCAGAACCAATCGGAATTGAAACGTTGTCAAAAACGCTATGATGAGCTTTCTGCCCTTATTCGTAGTCTGTACGAAAATCTTATGTCTGGACTATTGCCCGAACGACAGTACAAGCAGCTGATGGCACAGTATGATAGCGAGCAAGCAGAATTGGAATCGCAGATGGAAACAATGAAGTCCGAAATTGCCGAAGATAAATCAAGTTCTGCTGATATTCGGCATTTCATTTCGTTGATTCACAAGTGCAAAAATCCAACAGAAATCTCCGATTCAATGTTTAACGAACTTGTCGATAAAATCGTTGTTTATGAAGCCGAGGGTGCAGGCAACGCCCGCACACAAAAGGTTGATATTTATTTCAACTATGTCGGTCAAGTCGATATTGCTTATACCGAGGAAGAACTTGCCGAACTGAAAGTGCAGAAAGAGCAGGAAGAACGGCAGCGCATGGAAAAACAGCGCAAACGTGAAAAAGCCTACCGAGAAAAGCGAAAGGCAAAGAAAATCGCTGAAAACGGTGGCGAGATCATTAAAATCAAAACGTGTCCGCACTGCGGGAAGATGTTTACACCTACGAGCAACCGACAGCTTTTCTGCTCAAGGGAATGCTGGAATCAGGCAAGACTGGAGCAAAAGAAAGCGGATAGAGAAGCCGAGAGAGGAACTCACTACTACCGGCAGCGCACCTGTGCCGTGTGCGGTCACTCCTACTGGCCTACACACAGCCAGCAGGAATTTTGTTCCGATGAGTGCAGAAGAATTAACCACAACAGGAAAACCTTGGAATTCTATCACAAGAAAAAAGGAAATCCAAAACCTGACCCAGAAGCAGTCCCAACGCCGAAACCAAAGGAGGATAATGCAGCATGACTACCATGAAAAATTCCATCCATGACAACGCTAACGGTCTGGACTACACCCTTGTCAATGACCACTATCTGCCGAATCTGACCGTAGCAGCCTCGACAGAGCAGCACCCCACCGGGCGGTGGGGCCGCTTACATAAAAGGTATCTGAAAGAACATTATCCCATCCGGTACAATCAACTGCTCCTGTCCGGGGAACTGGGTAGCTATCTTGCCAAGCTGGACAAGCAAGCCGAGGAACAGCTTGCACTGACCGTCCGGCAGATGCAGGAAGCCGAGGGCGTGACCGAAGCCCTGAAAACCGCCGATCAACTGGAATGGGTGCGCCGGATGAACAGCATCCGCAACCGTGCCGAGGAGATCATCAAGACCGAGCTGATTTTTGTATAAGGAGGTGCCCACGATGACTGTGCTGAAATGGATGCTGAAACTTGCCCTTCTCCCTCTGCTTCTGCTGCTGATTCTGGCACAGTGGGTGGGCATCTTCCTCACGACCTTCTCCACGATCCTGACGAATCTGCTGGCGGGACTGTTCTTCTTCGTGGCTCTGGCAAGCTGGATCATGAAGCTGGCAGACGGCGGCGAAGTCCTGAAAATGCTGATTACCGCATTTGTGGTTTTCGTTTTGCCTTACATAGCGATAGCTGCTATCGCAAAAATCTCCTTTTTCGCTGAGGAACTCCGGGATTTTCTCCAATCCTGAGTTCAAGACCGCCCTGCACAATGCACGGCGGTCTTTTTGTTACATCGGGTCTGCACAGGGCAGGCCCTTTTTTAATACGGAGGAACAAGCCTATGAAACTGACGTTTGATGAAAAGAAGCTGCTCTACACCTATGGCTGCGCCGATCTGGAACTGACCCGCAAGCGACTGTACGAGATTGCTGGGCTGACGGTTGACCCCGACCAGAACAAGCTGGTGTATGACTTCTGCCGGAAGTTGGAGGACGAAACGCTGGCAGATTGGTACGACCAGATGTTCTACTTTGTCCGTGCCGAGATGGAGTGCTCCGCCAATATGCTGCTCTTGATGCAGGACATCGAGGAGGACGAGGACTGGGGACCGACCATCTTTGACGAATCCGAGGAGGAAGAACTGATTGACGATGTTTAAGCTGGAAACCATGATCTACGCCAGCGAGGACGGGACAAGCAGCGTGTTTACGCTGAATCCCGCCTTGCAGAAACAGCTTGATGCCCTTGCTGCGGAGCACCCGGAGGTGTGCCAGAGGAAGGCAAGGGGCGAAGCTGGCGGGGTGACGTATCAGGTCAGAAATGCGGCGGTATCAATCCTGCCTGTGTAAAAAGGTAGAATACAGAATTCAGCAGATGCGGAGGGCTTTTCGGCTTCTGCTGAATTTTATTTTGTGCTTTTTTGCTAGCGGCTCTTGAGTATCCTTTGTCAGGATGATATACTATTGCTTGAAATTCAGCGATTGCGGAATTTAGTTCCAAGATGATGGAAAACAAGCATTAGGAGAAAATCAATGTCAGTAAGTTACAAAAAGCTCTGGAAGCTGCTGATCGATCGGGATATGAAAAAGAAAGATCTGTGTGTTGCAGCCGGAATCAGCCATACTTCCATGGCCAAACTAGGAAAAAATGAAAATGTCACAACAGATGTTCTGGTGAAAATCTGCACAGCACTTCAATGCGATATTGGTGACATCATGGAACTAACTGCTAAAAATGAAGATTGAAAGGAGGATGGCATACTATGGATAACACCGCAAGAACTTTAAGTTATATTCAGGCAAAGCCTATATTGAAATGGGCAGGCGGAAAGACCCAGATGTTGAATGATCTCCTGCCTAAAGTTCCTTCCTCCTATGGAAGATATATTGAGCCGTTCTTCGGCGGCGGCGCACTTTTCTTTGCCTTGCGGCCTGAAAATGCAATTATAGCAGATAGCAACCCGGAACTGGTCAATATGTATCGTCAGGTTGCCAATAATCTCGATGATGTGATTGACTATCTGAAAAAATACAAAAATACCAGCGAGATGTTTTATCAGGTTCGTGCGCTAGAGTGGACAGAACTTCCTCCTGCAGAGGCTGCTGCTAGAACAATTTATCTCAATCGGACGTGCTTTAACGGTTTGTATCGTGTCAACCGCAAGGGTCAATTCAATGTTCCATACGGAAAGTATATAAATCCCAAAATCTGCGATGAAGAAAATCTTCATGCAGTATCTAAGGCTTTGCAGAAAGCAGAGATCGTTTGTGGTGATTATTTGCTGGTGCTGGAGCATTATGCCAAGCCGGGTGACTTTATTTTTCTGGATCCTCCTTATCTTCCAATTTCTGAATATTCTGATTTCAAACGGTATACCAAGGAACAGTTCTATGAGGAAGATCATGTGGAACTTGCAAAGATGGTGATGCGGCTGCATGAAATGGGCTGCTCTGTTGTATTGACAAACTCTAACCATCCGCTGGTTCACGAACTGTATTCTCCCTTTAAGATCGATGTGATTCAAACGAAACGTCACATCTCCTGCAATGGAAAGAGCAGAAAGGGCGAGGATGTTATCGTTACGGTTCCTCCGAAACATAAAACTCTTATGAAACTCGCTCCCCAACCTCTGCCGCAGCAGGTATCTTGTTATCCTCCCACACGATTTATGGGTTCTAAAAGTAAACTGCTTTCTCAGATTTGGGCAATCGCGTCACAGTTTGAGTTTGAAACTGCAGTTGATCTTTTTTCGGGTTCTGGTATTGTCGGTTATATGTTCAAGGCACAGGGTAAATCTGTTATCAGTAACGATTACATGGCAATGTCTGCGACTTTTACAAAAGCAATGATTGAGAACAGCCATGTTACCTTGTCCGAAAGAGAAGCCAAAGAACTGTTGGCAAAGAAAAAGGAATCAGACCATTTTGTTGCGACCACCTTTAAGGATTTATACTATACTGATGCAGAAAACGAACTGATCGACATTCTTCGCACAAATATTGCAGGTATCAAAGACTCTTACAAGCGTGCTATTGCTATGACGGCTTTAATTCGTGCCTGTACTAAAAAAAGACCCCGCGGAATTTTTACCTATACAGGAAATCGGTACAATGACGGTCGTAAGGACTTACAGAAGAGCTTAGAGCAGCAGTTCTTGGAAGCTGTCGAGGCCGTAAATGCTGCCGTATTTGACAATGGAATGAGCTGTCTTTCTAAACACGGCGATGCAATGGAACTCCGGGCAGACAAGGCAGACCTTGTGTATATGGACCCTCCATATTATTCTCCGCTATCCGACAACGAATATGTCAGAAGGTATCATTTTGTCGAGGGTCTTGCTCGTGATTGGAAGGGCGTTGAAATTCAAGAACACACCCAGACCAAAAAATTCAAATCCTACCCGACCCCTTTTTCCACCAGAAAAGGGGCGGCAGATGCGTTCGATAAGCTTTTTAAGAAATTTGCGAACAGTATTCTGATTGTGTCTTATTCTTCCAACAGCCTTCCGACACAAGACGAAATGTTAGAGATTATGGCTCGGTACAAAAAGCACGTTGAAGTGATTCCTGTTGACTATAAATATTCCTTTGGAAATCAAGGCGAAGCCAAAACCCATCGAAACTCTGTGCAGGAGTATTTATTTGTCGGCTATTAAGGAGGAAGTTCAAAATGGGGACTCCGATTGATATTTGGCTGGTTGGAAACACTGGTCTCAGAAATCCTAATAGAATCAAGGATGGATTCTCTGTATTTGCAGAATCCTCTTTCGTTGGAAATCTCCGAGGTCGGGAAAACGATATTGCGTTTATGAATCTTCTGAATGAGAAAGGTATCATTCAAAATGAAGGTGGAAAAGATGAATCCGGCAGTCACGCCAGAAAATGGCGGCTTATGTTCTCTAAGAACGGCTTGATCTATCCGAAGCTTGATAAAAAATATGGTGAACAAGCTGCTCTTGGAAAGATGGACGATATAACGCCATTCGGACGTGTGTTTTTGAAAGCGGACACTTATCCTGCTGTTCAAGAGTGCTTTTTGCGGGCAATGAGCGTCGAACAGTTTCCTCTGGCTGGCGAATCTTCGTATTTTTCGCCATTAAGATGGATTCTTGCCATTATGCTGGAACTTGAAAAAAGAACTGGCTCATCTGAGTTGAGCCGCATTGAATTTGCATTGTGGGGACACACTACAAATCCCAAATATTCTTTGTCTGAGGTTGTGGACAATATCTTGGATTTAAGAATGCGACGAGCAAAAGCACCCGCAAAGAAAACTTTTGATCGGCAGGAAATCGCTGTTCGGGCTAAAGACTATGATAAGAAGTCGGATAATTTCTTGGACTATTCTGATATGAATATGCGGTATCTTCGCATTTCAGGTGTCTTACAACGAAAAGGTCGTGGCCTTATTATTTCACCTGCAAAGCATGTGCTGGCAGAAGCCCTTGCAAAAAGTACAGCGAATGATAAACCTCTTATCGAAGAATACAGAATACTCTGTAATGGTGCTCCGTTGCCTACAGATAATGAAGATGTAGCGAAATCTGTTTTGAACGACCTGATGCGCCAGATGAAAGAACGGCGGATTGCATTTGATATTTCTGATCTTCCGTTGGACACTCCAACGGAGATCAATATTGCTCGTCGTCGGCTTGAAAGCGTTATTGCCCAAACTGATGAAATCCAGTATGCTCAAGCGCAGTGTAACCAGTGGAAAGAAATTTCCGACTATATGACGCTTTTAATCAAAGGCGGTGGAAAAACTGTATATGACGAGGATAACGCCATTGAGGTTCCCAAAGACGAAACCCCGGCTTACTTAGAGTGGACGCTTTGGAGAGCATCGTTAGCCATTGACCATCTGGTGAATATGCCCTATGAGGTGCGTGGTTTCAAACTCGATTCCGATTTTATGCCTGTTTCGGCGGCAGGTGGCGGCAAGGGGGATCTGTACTGTGAATTTGAGGATTTCACCATCTTGACTGAGGTTACAATGTCCACTTCTTCCAGACAGGAAGCTATGGAGGGTGAGCCTGTCCGCCGCCATGTTTCTGATGCAGTTCTTAAATATGATAAGCCCGTCTACGGAATGTTTATTGCTGTCAGGATTGATACCAATACGGCGGAAACCTTCCGACATGGTATCTGGTATGCCAAAGATGACGTGAAGCAGCGCCTTGATATCGTGCCGTTGACATTGGCACAGTTCCAGAAATATTTTGTTGCTATGTTTGAAGCGGATAAGGCAACTCCGCAAACTCTTTGTGATCTGCTGCTTGAATGTGAATCGCAGCGAGATGTTTTGGAGGCACCTTCTTGGAAAAAATATATCGATCATACCGTTTCTGAAAAATCCAAAGGACTCAAAACTGCGGTATGAGGTAATAAATTCTCGGTTTCTTTGTAACAGTCCTCGGACATTAAAGATTGAGGTGGCTACATATTATGGATGACGAAAAGGAGCTTGCTAGCAGACGTGCAGACCAAGTTATGTTTGGCTTTGAATTTCAGGTAAATGCTGCGATCATTCTAATGCTAAGAAATATCAAAAGTCTTGATACTATTCGGATTGAAGGAAATTATGAGGATATCGAACTCCAACTTACTGATGGAGAAAAAATTTTAGCACAAGCAAAGGGTGTGCAATTGGGGAGCAGTGATTTTCATAATGTACGTGCAAATCTAAAAAAGGCCTTGAAAACTTTGTCAGAGGGTGGAAACAAGGCTACAAACGTGAAACAACTTATTTTTATCACGAACTCTTTTAATCCGTTTAACGACGAGGCTTCCAAAGGTATTTTTTCTGGGCCACCGTCCTATCGAACCTATGATTCATTGCCAGATTCATCAAAGAAAATAATTGATGATTATCTTGCTAAGATTGAACATCCGTTGGACACTGAAAAACTTCTGATTCAAACTCTTCCCTTCGAAACTGATGATGAGGATGAACGTTATAAATATGTTCTAAAAGCCGTAGAAGAATTCGCAGAAGATCTCCATTTGAGCTCCTTAAGCATGGGAAAGAAACTTATGCAAGCATGGCAAAATGATTTACAAAGAAATGGAAGCAAAAAGAATGCTGCCATTCGTGTTAGCAAGAAAGAGATCATCGGGCCAATACTTGTGATTATTACAGATATTGATCAAACAAGCGAAAAATTTATCGACCACTTGGATTCAGATATTTATGATGAAGTAATCAGTCAATATAAGGGCTTAATTACTGATTGCTGTGAGAAGTATGAGTTTTTTAAGGATATTTTAAGAGAATACATTTCATACAAGAACGGTGCAGAACATAAAAGCCGTATGGAAACAGCTTTTGGTTTCGTAGACTCATATTGGGAAAAATATACATATATGTTTGATGATACTGGTATAGATGAAGAAGTGCAAGAAATCCTGATCAAAACGATTCTTTACAATGTTATAACTAAAAGAAACAAGATAGATAGTGTGAAGAGTGGGGTGAATCTATGAGATTTCAAAGCATCCGCATTAAAGAGGGATTACTTGAGCGCACGATAAATTTTTCTGATGGAGCGAATTTGATTCATAGCACTAAAAACAGCTGTGGAAAAACCACTCTATTAAGACTGCTGCTGTACTCTATCGGATATAATATTCCAAGCACAAAGAGGATGCGTTTTGATCAGTGTGAGGTTGAAACACATCTTTATTGTGATGCCCTCGGAGAAGTGTCTGTTATACGCTACAACAAGGATTTCTTGGAACTGACGCATGGCAACCAAAAGAGCACAATTGTCCTTCCAGCGCAAGAATTGGAGTTTCATAAATTGCTGTTTGGAAATTGCAATGACGATATTCTTTTGAATTTATTAGGAACTTTTTATATTGATCAAGAAAAAGGTTGGACGTTGTTAAATCGTGGAACAGTTATTGGAAGCATTCATTTCAATATTGAGGAATTAATACGTGGCCTTTCCGGTTGCAACTGCAATGAACTACTTGCAGAAGAAAACAGACTGACAAGGAACATTTCAAAGTACAAACAAATGTTCAGTATCGCTCAATATAGAGATCAAGTGGCAGCTGATATGGGAAGCCTTGCACCAGAGAGTTATAATGAATATGCTACAAGTGAAATTCAGCAAATTTTGTTCCAAATAGGTGGAATTAAGCGAGAACTCAAACGAGTAGACCGGGCACTATCCAGTAATAAAAATTTCCGAAAATTTGTATCCGAAATGAACTTGGTTGTTCAGGATGAGAGTGGAAATCAGATTCCAGTTACAGAAGATAACATTATAGGGCTCAACGATTCTGTTGAATTGCTGGTTTCAAAACGCAAAATGCTTTCATTCGATCTGGCAACTCTAGAAAATCAGCTGGAACAAAAAGAAAAGGTAAAAGCAGCGGAAAATGAACAAATGTCTTTTCTAACCTCTGAAAACCTTGCGGAAGTTTTTGACAAACGCATTGTTTCAACACCAATGAATTCTGTCGTAATAAAGGATGAATTGGATAAATCTGAAAAAAAGCTAAAAAGAGTTCGCGCTGAAATAAGAGAATTAACAAAGAGCAACAATGCTGTTGTAATGAGTTTGTATACAGATATTCTTCGTTACGCAACAGAAATGGGTGTGGGTGACGATGACACCATTTCTCCTTCTTATCTATTTACCTCAAATCTGAAAGAATTATCAGGAGCGGTTCTTCATAAAACGGTTTTTTCTTTCAGATTAGCATATATCTTGGCTGTTGAAAAAGAACTTGGTATAAAGTTGCCCATAATTTTGGATTCTCCCACGGGAAAAGAAGTTGATCAAGAAAATATAAAGATGATGATGAGCATTTTAAAGAGAGACTTCTCAGAAAATCAGCTGATTATTGCATCTATCTATGAATATGATTTTGATCAGGTTAACAGAATTGAAATTGAGGACAGGTTGATTCCGATCAAATAGAATTTAGAGGGAGCGTGATGCCATTGACCCAACCGAAAACCGACCTTGCCTACCTCCGCAACGAAAAAGCCAAAGCAGAGCAGAAGCTGCGCTCTTGTCAGCACCGAGAGAGGATCCTTGAACGCCAGATGTCGGAGCTGAACCGGAGAGAGCGTGTGCATCGTCTTTGTACCCGTGCCGGAATGCTGGAAAGTTTTCTGGTCTGTCCGGGAGAACTGACTGATGATCAGGTGATGGAACTGCTGAAAATCTCGTTCCGTCAACCGGAAGTCGTGCTGGCACTTGCAAAGATGGTGCATGATGTTCACGAACGCAGCAACGTCCAAAACCCTTTAGAATAAAGGGCGCAATTATACACCGTTCCGGTGAAATTGCGGTCTTGCAGACGGCTGTCTTGCAGACGGCTCGATGAAATCGAAGCTGGCGTTTGTGCGCCAGCCCGATTC
>OIYY01001687.1_pt1 | contig 10882 bp, 10 predicted proteins | sample 1588341 | NCBI WGS metagenome assembly OIYY01 (sample SAMN03283287) | human gut metagenome | biome: human-associated habitat; material: feces | host: Homo sapiens | place: Peru | collected 2012
TACTCACGACGCACATTGACAAAGGACACGTCCACAATCACATTATTTTCTGCGCCGTAAATTTCGTAGACCACCGCAAATATAATTCCAACAAAAGGAGCTATTACGGCATACGGAACATGAGCGACAAGCTGTGTCGGGAAAATGGCTTGTCCGTCGTCGTTCCCGGCAAGGGCAGCAAGGGAAAGAGCTATGCGGAGTACCAGGCAGAAAAGACGGGTACAAGTTGGAAAGGCAAGCTAAAGATTGCCGTTGACGCGCTTATCCCCCAAGTTTCCAGTTTTGAGGAATTGTTGCAGCGGTTACAGGCGGCGGGCTATGAGATAAAGCCGGGGAAATATGTGTCATGCCGCGCCCCCGGACAGGAACGCTTCACCCGTCTTAAAACCCTCGGCGCGGATTATACAGAGGAAGCCATAAGGGAACGGATAGCGGGCAGACGGGCAAAGGCGGCGAAAGCCCCCAGAGAGCAGCGCGGCGTTTCGCTGCTTATCGACATTGAGAACAGTATCAAGGCGGCGCAGAGTAAGGGCTATGAACAGTGGGCGAAAATCCACAATCTGAAACAGGCAGCAAAGACCATGAATTTCTTGACGGAACATAAGATTGAACAGTACGCGGATTTAGTCAGCCGGATTGAAGAAATGGCAGCGGAAAGCGGACAGGCGGCAGACGCATTGAAGGACGCGGAAAAGCGGCTTGCGGACATGGCGGTGCTTATCAAGAATGTTTCCACCTACCAAAAGACAAAGCCCGTCTATGACGCATACCGCAAGGCAAGGAACAGGGAGAAGTACCGCGCCGGACAGGAACAGGCGATTATCCTACATGAAGCCGCCGCAAGGTCGCTGAAAGCGGCGGGCATTGCAAAGCTCCCGAACCTTGCCGCGCTGCAATCGGAATATGAAGCCCTCCAAGCGCAGAAAGAAGCCCTTTATGCCGACTATGGGAAGCTGAAAAAGAAAGTCCGGGAATACGATATTATCAAGCAGAACATTGACAGCATTTTACAGGCAGACAGGCAGCCGGAACGGGAAAAGGGAACAGAGCGCGGATAAGGATAGCAAAATCCCCGCCGCTGTGCTATGATAGGGCTATCAAAAAGCAGAGGAGCGTTGAGCATGGAAAACCAGAAAATGCCGGAATATGAAACCATACGCGCCGCCGTTGCCGGGGAAAAATGGGCGGTGGAGAAAGTCGTGGAGTGCTACAAGGACGAAATCGACAGGCTATCGACGGTAGCGGTCAGACAGCCGGACGGAAGCACGAAACAGGAAATCAACGAAGATATGCGCCAGTCCATCACAAAGAAGCTGATAGAAGCCCTCCCGCAGTTCCCGCTTGAAGAAATGGAAAAGGGAAATGTCAGATAGGCAAAAAAAGAACAGGGCGCGGAAGCCAGTATATGACTTCCGCGCCCTGTCTTTTTATGGGTGCTGTTTTCGTGAATGTTACGCAGTAGAACGCCATTTTTGGGGGTAAAGGTATAAAGTATCGCCTATCCGATTTTCACGCCCGGAAAGCCCTGTAAATCAAGGGATTTTCCGCGCCTACTGCGTAACAGGGGCGCGTCTTTTCCTCATGCGCTCGGCGGCTTGTCTGCGGGTGATACGTTTCCGGCAGACGGGGCAGTATTTGACACTGTTAGAGGTTGACGCAAAGAACGCGCCGCACTCGGTACATTTCTTCTTATCCCCTGTCTGGTAAAGCTCCGCATAAAGCAGCCTGTCGGCGGGAAGCACCGCAACCCGGAACCACTTGCAGAGAAGCGAATAGGAAATGAGCTGCGGACATACGCACTCGTCCCCGTCGTCCAGTAAGATACAGTTCCCGTTATCATAATTGCAGCACGTCCGGCGCACAAGGGCGTTGACTTTCCGGCTCTGGGGCGGCGTCAGCCGCTTAACCCCGTTCATACTTCATCAGCGGCGTAAATGGGAAGCTCTGCAAATTCCGCTTCGGTCAAAGCGTCCACTTTGGAAAGGGTGCGCTTTGCAAGCTCCCGCATATCCGCGTCCATGTAGGGCAGCGCGGCGTTGACATTCTCAATCAAAGCCCGCTTGCCGCCCTCGTTGTAAATGCTCAAAAGGTTTGTTTCTTCAACAGTCAGTCTAATCATGCTCATACCTCCATATCGTGATTTTTTGTTTTTGCCGCCGCCTTTTTCGGGGCGGTCTTTGCCTTGTCTGCTTTAAGCTGCGCCCGGATAGAGGGGCGGGGCTTCCTTATCTCCCTGTCCCGGTTCTCCCCCTTGTCAATCAGCGCATACGTCCCATGTCTGCCCTCGATTTTGGAAAAGGAAAGGGTCTTGTAGGGCAGCATGGAGAAAAGGCGGTCAGTGTCCTTTGTGGCTGCAAGCCGCATGAACGCCGGGGAAAGCTCTGCCATGAAATGGGTCTTGTTCGGGCTGTTCGGCTCGTAATGCCGCTTCATTTCCCGCACAATGCGCCGCGCTTCCGTTTCAATCAGCCCGTCCCGCAAAGCGGCAATATGCGCCTTGAAATCCCCCGGCGAAAGCTGCTCCCGGCTGCGCCGTTCTTCCTGTAAGAGCGATTGCAGCGCGTCCGGGTCGTTGGGTACGGCTTCAAAGCGTTCAAATTTCCCAAGCTGCGGGTCTGGGGTTCCGTCAAAATATCTCCCGGCTTCCTGTACCCTTTCCCCATGCTCATAAATCAGCTTCACCGTATCGGCGGGCAGCTCCTTTTCCTTGACGCGCTCATAATGTTTAGAGTAGTCCAGTTCGTACAGATTGCCCTTGATTTTCCCGCGCTCCTTTCCCGTCAGCTCGATTGCATAGGCAAGAACGCGGTCGCTTGTCTGCTCCATGTAGAAACGCCATGTGTTGTGGGGCGCGGTGTCTTTGAGGAAAACGTCGCGCTCCCGGAAACAGTGCGTCCCGGACGGGCGGCAGAACCACAAAAGTGTTTTGTCCTCCCTGTGGGGGCTTGCCGCCGCCTTTGCGATAATCTCTTTGTCAATGTCTAAGTCGCTCTGGTAAAAGCCTGTGTTCTGCTTCATAATCGCTTCAAGGGAAGCAAACAAATCCATGTTTTCAAATTTGCTCTGTTCCGGCATGGGTCAGCTCCTTTCCAAGTCCTGTGACTTCTGCTTTGCGTTTTTCTTCTGTGCCTTTTCCTTGTCGGCTCTAAGCTGCGCCCGGATAGAGGGTTTCTTTTCCGGCTTCGCTCCCTTGCCGCGCTCCTTGTCGGCTTTGACAGCGTTAGCCAGGTCAACAAGGGAAATCTGCTCGCCCGCCTTTACCTTTGCTTCCAGTTCGTCAACGGTGGGGGTGTTGTTGATGATACCGTCAATCATGTTCCCGTTCTGCTCTGTGGTCTGCTCGGCGGTTTTCAAGGGATTGTCCCGCTGCGCCTGTTCTGCGGCAACGGCAAACGCCCGCGTCCCATTCCCCATAATCAGATACTTTCCGTCGTCCGACTGGTGGTGAAAGCCATATCCGGCGGCTTCTATCTGCTCCCGGCTCATGGCGGTCACATGGAAAGTCCCCCTCGGTGTCTTGACAGTTTCGCCCGTTTCCAAGTCGTCCGGGGTAAGCTGCTTTTGCTCCTGTAAAAACTCCGGCACTTCCCGAAAACCTACACTGTCAACGAAATGCGCCGCGTCCTGTCCGTCCTGATGAAGCACTACCACGTCGGAAACGGAAAGGCTGTGTCCCTTAAAATCTTTGGGGTGGTCGATATTGAAACAGGTGTAAATATCTTCAAGGGAAGTTTCCGGCGCAAGGGGCGCGGAATAGACAAGCTCATAGTTCGCCCTGTCAACCACATTTCCCGCCGCCTGCAGGCGGTCGTATGGCTCAAAGCGGAAATCCCTTGTTTCGTCCCCGCCCTTTATCTGGTAAATGGAAAAGGTGTCTTTGTCCTGTCCGGCGGTCTGCGCCGTTTCCTGTGCCTTTGCGTAAAGCTGCTTCACGTCGCCCTCGGTCAGCTCGCCGCTTTTGAGCTGCCCCATAAGCTCGCGGCATTTCTCCGGCGTTCCCGTATAAAGCACGTCGCCCATTTTCGCCCGCCCGTTCTCCTGTGTCACATAGGCTTGCAAGAGGTAGCTGTTTTCCCGGCTGTCGCTGTAAGGGTTCCGGCGCACTCTGTAAATCGTTTCCGGGGTAAAGGCTTCTTTCGGGGCTGCGCCCGCTTTTTCCTGTGCGCCGGATTTTCCCGGTGCGGCTGCTTCCGGATCCGGCTTCTCCGGCGCGGCTTCCTGTCCCTCTCTGGTGGGCTGCTCCTGTCCGGCGGTCTGCTCCTTGTCCTGTGCCTTTTGCAGCTCCGCTAAGTTCTCGTCTATGGAATTGATAATCTCGGCGGCTGCGCTGCGTATCGTTTCAAGGGAGCTTTTCAGCTCGGACAGCTCCCGCCCGCTGCTCCACCCGGCGACATAGCCGAAAGAGTAGTCCGACGTGTCAAGCCCGTAATGTTGGCAGACAGTATAGGCGACGCTTTCCGCTTCGACTTCGCGGGTGCGGCGGTCAACGTGGGGCTGCTGCTCGTCCTTTGGCGCGTTGAGGTCAATGTCGTGCAGCTTCGCATGGGCGATTTCGTGAATAGCGGTCTTTAAGGTCTGTAATTCGCTCATGCCCTCGTTGATAGCAATGCGCTTGTCCTCCAAGTGGTAGTAGCCATGAGAGCCGCCCTCGATATTCTCAAAGGCGATAGGAACGGGGGAAGTCTTTTCAAGGGCTGCGAAAAAATCCTTGTAGCGGTCAACGTCGCCTGTCAGCTCGTCAACCGCAATGTCCGGCAGCTCCTTTCCCTCGGTCTGGGAAACGTCAAAGACGGATACCACCTTGTAGGCGGGTATGGTGACTTCCTTTTCCTCGGTGACGGGCTTCCCGTCCTTGCCGATAACGGGCTTCTGCGTGTGCGGGTCGATTTTCTGCATTTCCTGTTTGATTTTATAGGGTGACGGAGCAATGATTTTAATTCCCTTTTGCCCTTTCATCACGTTTCGTTCAAAGTTGTTCTTCCAAGCGGAAAAGCCCGCCACAAGGGAAGCGTCCGGCTTCTGCATGGCGATAAGGACGGTGTTTCGGAAGCTGTAATTATGGAATTTTGACATGACTTTCAGATATTCCCGGTAACGCTCGCTGTCAAAGAGTTCCGCAATACCCTGTTCCAGACGGTCGGTAATCTCTTTGAGCTTTTCGGCGGGCTTCTCGCTCGTCAGCACGATAGGGATAACCGGGCGCGGCTCCTGTGGCTGCTCTGCGGTCTGCGCCGTTCTCTGCCCCGGCGCGGCTGCGTCCATTTCTACCTTTGACGGGTCGGGTCTTTCCGGCTGCGGGGGCTGCGGCGTTACCCGGTATTCCTCCGGCACGTCGCGCCCGTCGTACCATTCTGTAAAGGTGTTGCGGTTGTTGTAGATATAGCCCTTTTCGGTAAACATACCGTCGTCGTTAATGGAAGCGTCCCGCCCGTATTCCTCATACATGAAATACTTTTTCGCTTCTTCGGGAAGTTCCGGTTCTTCCAGTTCATCAACCAGATAACGCCCGTATTCTTCTTCATTGTGGACGGACGGATAAATCCAGTAGCAGTCAAGGTTCTGTGCAAGGTTGATAATGTCCTGTAAGCTGTCGGCATGGTCGCCGTATTCAATGGCTGCAATGAATTTCTCCCGGTCGTCGTCAAACTGCATTTCCAAGAGCTTCCCTAAATAGTTCAGCTCGTCGGGGTGGGAATACTCGCTTAAATGCTCCGTCAAGCCGGGGATAGTGGATTGAAATTCTGTGAAATGCCATTCCTCATAGTGCTTGAAGTCAATCCCGATACGGTCAAAGACTTCTTTCAGATGTTCGGCAGTCGTGGGGAATGTCACCCATTCGCCCGCGGGTCTGCCCTCGGTGTACTTCCCAAGATTGGAAAGATAGCCGCTTAAAATCGGTTCTGCCATTTGTTCGCTCCTTTCTTTTTCAATCATGCGGTGCATAAGCTCAAAATCCTCAATGCTCATGCTCCCGTCAAATACATAGGGGTTAAAATCCTCCCCGTCCCGGTAGGGCTTTTCGGAAAAGGGAAGCCCCGCTTCATGGGCGGCTGCCCTCGCTTCCTCGATAACCTCCGGGGGAAGCCTGTCGTCATGCGCTCCGATAAAACCGTCAATGTCGTTCATGCTGTTTTCGTAGTGGTAACGCACTCCGGCGGTCAGCTCGTCAAGGCTCATGTCCTCGCCTAAATGCCCGCAATAGTAGCCGTTTAAGATAACGGCGGCGGGGTCAATGCTTTTTATTTCCTCTAACCGGCTCCTGTCCTCCGGGTAGAGCGTATCGTCCATATCAAGATGAAAATATTCCGCGTTCCATGAACGCCCCTGTTTCCAGAACGCCACCCATGCGATACCGTCCCTAAGCTCGTCTTGATAGTCCTTTACGGTGTCCCGTAAACTTGCCATAGTGAAAAACCTCCTTTCTCTGCGGCAGCGTCATAAGCTGCATTTTTTGGCTGCATGGTCTACTACGGGTACGCCCGCATTTCTGCCAAATATTTTTGAAAATTTTTAGAGGGTGAAGCCCTCCGCAAAAGAGGGTTTGGGAAACTTCCCAACAAGCAAAATCCCCGTCCGGCGCGTCAGCGTCGCAACGGGGATTTACGGAAGTGGGTACCCGCTTCCTATGCTTGCTATTCAAGTTTTTAGTTCTTCTGCACTTCGATACGGTAGTTGACGTATTTCCCGCCAGTGTCAGCCAGAACGATAGTTCCGTCGTAGGTCTTGCCTGTTTTCGGGGAGTAGAGCTTCTTCACATTCGCCTTGCCGGATTTAAGGAGCGCGGCGGCAATCTTCGCGGAAAAAGCGGTCTTGCGTTCCTCGAAAAAGCGGTCATTCTTCCACATGACAAAGGCACATTCTTTGTTGCTGCAATAATAGTTTTTCTTCCCCTCATGGACGGGGGAACCGCAACGGGGGCATTTGCCGACAGAGGGCTTTTCCTCTCGGAACAAATCCTTTTTCCCGTCCAGTGCTGCGGCGTGTGTCTGCACAAGCTCCCGCGCCATAGCTTCAATGCCGGACAGAAATTCGCCGGGGTCTGCGGCTCCCTTTGCTATCTGCGTCAGATTGTTTTCCCATTCTGCGGTAAGCTGTGGGGAAGTGAGTATATCCGGCAGAATACAGATAAGGCTGTTCCCGTTTTTGGTAGGGATAAGCTGCTTCCCCTTGCGCTCCGCAAAGCCGCCCTTTACCAGTTTTTCAATGACGGCGGCGCGGGTGGCGGGAGTGCCAAGCCCCCGGCGTTCCGCGTCCGGGTCGGTGTCCCCGTTCCCGGCGCGTTCCATAGCCGACAAAAGGCTTGCTTCGCTGTGGGGCTTCGGCGGCGTTGTGGTATGCTCCGTTACTTTTGCGGCGGGGTTAGGAAAGCCCTGTCCCTCGGAAAGCTTCGGCAGCGTCACGTCTGCATTTTCCCCGTCCTCCGCTTCGGGCTTATCTTTCAGCGTCGCCCGGTATCTGCGTTGAAGCTCTTTCCAACCCTCCGCAAGTACGGTCTTTCCCCTTGCGGTGAAGTCTGTCCCGGCGCATGAGAAAACCGCCGTAACCGCTTCATAAATATGCGGCTCGGCGGTGGCAAAAAGCAGACGCGCCCCCGCAAGGGTAAGGATATTCTTCTCGCTTTCCGGCAGCGCGTCCGGGTCAGCCTTTGCAAGCTCCATAGTGGGAATGATTGCGTGGTGGTCTGATACTTTTTTACTGTCTAATACCTTTACAACCTCCGGCGTGAAGTCCGCGCCCGCCATAAAGGGGAGTTTTTCGCAAAGCAGCGCGATAATGCCCGCTGCGGTGCCGCCCATGTCGTCAGTAAGAAAGCTGCTGTCCGTCCTCGGATAAGTAAGGAGCCGCTTTTCATAAAGGGATTGTGCAAGGTCAAGGGTCTGCTTCGCGGTGTAGCCGAAAATGCGGTTCGCTTCCCGCTGCAAAGAGGTAAGGTCAAAGAGCTTCGGCGGGGCTGCGGTTTTCTTCTCTCTGGTGAGGGAAACGCATACCGCCGTTTCCGCTTCGCAAGCCCCTTTCAGCGCGTCGGCTTCTGCCTTGTCGGAAATCCTCCCGCTTGCCGCTTCCGCGCCGGATAAATCAAGGCGCACATGATAATATTTTTCTTTCTGGAAATGGGAGATAGCCGCGTCCCGGTCGGTGAGCATTTTTAAGGTCGGGGTCTGGACGCGCCCCACGTTCAAGGTCTTTCCATACAGGCAGGAGAAAAGCCGGGTGGCGTTAATGCCGATAAGCCAGTCAGCCTTTGCGCGGCAGAGGGCAGACGCAAAGAGCGCGTCGTATTCCTGCCCGTCTTTGAGGGAAGCAAAGCCCGCCTTGATTGCCCCGTCCTCCATTGAGGAAATCCACAAGCGGCGCATGGGCTTCTTGCAGCCCGCCGCTTCGTAGACAAAGCGGAAAATCAATTCTCCCTCGCGCCCCGCGTCACACGCATTTACCACTTCGGAAACGTCGGCGCGGTGCATAAGCTCTTTTAGGGTTTTGAATTGCTTCCCCTTGTCCGGGTCAACGGCGTACTGCCATTCCTCCGGCAGAATGGGTAAGCTCTCAAAACTCCATTTTTTATATTGCTCCCCGTAGGCGGCAGCTTCCGCAAGCTGTACCAAATGCCCGACGCACCATGAAATGAGGCAGCCGCCGCCCTCGATATATCCGTCTTTCTTTTCCTTAACGCCAAGCGCGGCGGCGATAGTCTGCGCCACGCTCGGCTTTTCTGCAATAATCAGTTTCATTTTCTGTTCTCCTTTCGGTTGTTTTAGGTTTGAAATTGGTTTATACTTTAAGCATTACTATAAGAAACAGGTGACAATATGAAATCAATACATACTTTCGATGTTTTTGCTCCTACTGATGAACAGGAAGAAGCAATGAATAAAAAACGTGGCGGGCATTACAGGCGCGGTAAAAACAAAGAAATGGATTACTTTATTGAGTGTGCTACTTCGCTATTTCCCAACAACCATTATTCAAGGTTCACACCTATATATGATACGACAAAAGAGTTTTATCAACTGATTACTTCTTCCGATACAACAGAAAGAGCTATACTAAATTGGATAGCTTCTAATCGTGCATGGAATTATTTGTTTGGCTTATTACGGCATTATTACAGAACAGGACACCATGACGATAATTATATCTTTCCAGAGTTCAAAATCGGGTCGGCTTATGTGGCTGATTATCTGCTCATAGGTAATAGTTCAGACGGTTATCAATTTGTCTTTGTGGAATTAGAAGCTCCCAACGGGCGGATAACAAAAGAAAAAGGTACTCGTTTCGGGGAAGTAATCAATAAAGGGATTGAACAGGTTAGGGATTGGCAAATGTATATTGCTGCAAATTGGAATGTAATTGTAGCAGAATTGGAAAAGCACTCATTCTCCAATACAAAGTTACCCAGACAATTATACAAATATTGCCCTTATCAAATCTACTATGCTGTGATAGCCGGACTCCGTAAAGATTTTGAGAATATTCGTGATAGAAAGCTCCAACTGCAAAATGAAAATAACATAACACTTTTGCATTACGAAAATCTCATAGATGTTGCAAACGAAAATTAAAAGTCCATTTTCAGCGTTCCGGCTCACTTGCCTTTTTCTCCTGTACCTGTTTCAGACAGTAGCCCACACAAGGGAGCTGCCCTTTGTACGGACAGGAAGCGCAAGCCGGGGAATGGGGAACGGGCGGCGCATTGTCACGCCGCCCGCCCGGTCTTTGTATCATCATCTTTTCAAAGGGATTGTCGGTAAACAGGGTCATGCTTCCTCGTCCTCCTGTTCTTCATCAGAAAGCCCGTCCCCCTCGTCCGGCTCGTCCTTGTCGTAGTCGTCAAAATCGAAATCTTCAAGGTCGGTGCCGCCCTTGACGTTTTGCTTCGGCTTCATAAACTTAAAATAATAGAACGCGCCCCCGCCGCCAAGAAGTGCCACGACAAGGAAAAGCACAAGCCCGCCCGCATTGCCTTTCTCTTTGGGCAGCTCCGGCGGTTCCTCGGTTTCCGGCTCTGCTTCCTTGCCGCTGCAAGCGGTCATGTTGTCCTTGCAGACGGGGCAGCTCACATTTACCTTTCCGGCTTCGCATTTTTCGGTGCAACTGCAAACGGCGGGCGGGGCTGCTTCGGTGCTTCCGTCCTCCATAAGTGCTAAGAGGTCGGCTTCGTCCACTTGATTAAGGAAATGTACGGTGTTCTCGCCCTCGTCGTCCCGGTCAATGAGGATATAAAAGTAATTGCCGTTTTTGGTCGTTACGGTGATAAGCTGCTTGTTGCCGCCGAAATCGTCTACAAGGGTCGCGTTCCCGTCCGGGGTAAGGGGTTCTTCCTTTTGGGGTTCCTCGTAGACAACGCCGCTGTCGTTGGTGTCGTCCTCTCCCTCCGGGGTCTGTGCAAAAGCGGTGACGGAAAAGCCGCCCGAAAGCATAAGGGCGGCGCAAAGTGCGGTCAGTGTTCTAAGGATTTTCTTATTCATTCTCGGTGTCCTCCATTTCTTCGGTGTCGTGGTCTGCGGGTTCTGCGGGGTAGCCCGGCGCGGCTTCCATGCCCGGAATACCGCCCCCGGAAAGCATAGCGGAAAGCTCATGCGGGGAAAGGCGCATGGAGCGCACAAGCTGTACGATTTGCAGGTTTTCCGCTTCGGTTTTCTGCGCTTCAAGCCCCCTTAATTTATTCTGGTACTCGGTGATTTTCTCGCGGGTCTTTGCAATCTCCTTGTCGATACGTTCAATTTTGTTCATAGCCATCAATAAATTTCTCCTTTCAGATTTTCATTTTTTTGTTGTCAGTTCCAATTCATTAAGCCGTAGCCCTTGATACAGGAGTAATTGACGGGGTAGCTCTTTATCTTGCAGGCGTCGCCGGAATTGCCCTCGACGGTATAGACGCGCT
>OIYY01001693.1_pt1 | contig 10826 bp, 9 predicted proteins | sample 1588341 | NCBI WGS metagenome assembly OIYY01 (sample SAMN03283287) | human gut metagenome | biome: human-associated habitat; material: feces | host: Homo sapiens | place: Peru | collected 2012
TGGGATGTTTTCTGCGATTGGTATATCGAAATCGCAAAGATCAGACTTCAGGGCGATGATGAATCTGCAAAGGATGATGCAAAGGCTGTATTGGTGTTTGTTCTTACCTATATTTTGAAACTTCTTCATCCGTTTATGCCGTTCATCACAGAAGAAATTTATCAGGCTATTCCGCACGATACAGAGTCTATTATGGTATCGGAGTGGTGCAAGTTTGATGAGTCGCTCACATTCGAGGCTGACGAAACAGAAATGGAAAAGATTATGGCTTCCATTCGTGCAATTCGTAACCGCAGAGCAGAGATGAACATTCCTCCATCAAAGAAGTCAAAAGTCTATATTGAAACTTCAAATATTGAAACATTCTCAAACGGTGTTGATTTTGTAAAGCGTCTTGCATATGCAAACGAAGTTGAAGTTAACGAATCGTTTGGTGACCTCGGCAATGTTGTAACTATCATCACCGATGATGCAAGAGTTTACATTCCTCTTGGCGATTTGGTAGACTTTGAGGCAGAAAAGAAGCGCCTTGAAAAAGAACTTGCAACAGCAGAAGATAAACTTGAGTTCATCAACAAAAAGCTCAACAACCCTGGATTTGTAAACAAAGCACCTGAAAAGGTAGTTCAGCAAAACAAGGATGACGCTGCAAAACTTGAAGAAAAGATTGCACAGATTAAAAAGTCAATCGAGGAAATCGCACAGCAATGATTTATAACGAAGCGCTAAACTTCATATTGGGTAAACAAAGCCTCGGCATTATGCCGGGGCTTACTCGTGTTATGAATCTGCTTGAAACTATGGGCAATCCGCAAAACGATATAAAAATTATTCACATTGCAGGCACAAATGGCAAGGGCACTGTTGCCAAAACAATCAACAATGCTTTGATTGATTCAGGCTACAAAGTCGGTCTTTTTTCATCTCCTTGGATTGATGATTATCGAGAACAAATCCAAATTAATAACGAATTTATTTCAAAGGAAAAATTTGCTTCTTATGTGGATAAATACAAGGATAACGATTGCACGGAATTTGAATTCTTGACTGCAATTATGTACAAATATTTTGCCGACAGCAAGGTGGATTATGCGGTTGTCGAATGCGGAATGGGCGGCAAGGGCGACAGCACAAATGTTGAGGAGTCAAACATTTCCGTTATAACTTCAATTTCGCTCGACCACACTGCGTTCTTGGGCGATACTGTTGAGCAGATTGCAGAAGAAAAAAGCGGAATTCTTCGCAAAAATTCCACTTGTGTTCTGTATCCCAACTCGGATGTTGAACATATTTTTTATGGCAAATGCAAAAAACTTGTTAAGGTCAAGGAACAAGGCAATTTCAAAAAAAACAACCTTGCAACCGCAAATGCCGTGCTTGAGTTATTAGGTGTTCCAACCGTGGAACAATGTGCCGAGTTGCCTGCAAGACAGGAATATATCGGCAATGTTATGCTTGACGGCGCACATAATAAAAACGGCGCACAGGCTCTTGAACCGTATCTTCCAAACGGCAAAGTCACCGCCGTTATCGGTATGATGAAGGATAAAGATGTCGACGGCTATTTGTCAATCATTGCTCCGCACTTGAATAGAATTATCACCACAACACCCGACAATCCTCGTTCAATGCCTTCCGAGGAGTTGAAGCATCTTGCTCAAAAATATTGCAAAGATGTTGTTGCTGTTGACAGTTCAAATGAAGCCGTTGCACTCGCAAAGCAGGATGAAAACTTCAAACTCGTTTGCGGTTCGTTTTATCTTGCAAGAGAAGTCAGAAATTTAATTTAATCGCTTCTATAATTTTACAAAATATGCTATACCGATCTGTTACTATGTTAACGGATTGGTATTTTTTTATTTTTAGATTTGGGGGATAAGTATGAATGTAACAATCGAATCAAGCGGAAATCTTGTAATTGCATATTTGTACGGCGAAATCGACCATCACACCGCTGTTGATATTCGGGACAAGATTGACAACGCATTGAGTTTCATCAAACCACAGCATCTTATTTTAGATTTTAAGAATGTGACCTTTATGGATTCCAGCGGAATCGGTCTTGTTATGGGTAGATATAGGTTGTTGATGAATTTTCACGCAACGCTTGAAATACGAAATGTCACTAAACAGACAAAAAAGATTATGGAACTTGCGGGACTTGGCTCAATTGCAATTATTAAGGAAATATAAGGAGAAAAAAGGATGAAAATAAGAAACGAATTTAAGTTGACTGTTGACAGCAAAAGCGTAAACGAGAGTTTTTGCAGGGTGGTGGTTACTGCCTTTGCGTCTGCTCTTGACCCGACAATCGAGGAAATCACCGATTTAAAAACAGCCGTGTCAGAAGCCGTTACCAATTCAATAGTTCACGGCTATGCCGACACTTGCGGAAAGATTTACATAACGGGTCAGCTTTTAGAAAACGATGTTATAAAAATTAAAATCAAGGATAAGGGCAGAGGTATTGCCGATGTCAGCGAAGCAATGACACCGCTGTACACCACAGGCGGAAGTGACAGAGCGGGACTCGGCTTCACCGTTATGCAGTCGTTTTGCGACAGAGTCAGCGTCACTTCATCACTTGGAATCGGCACAACGGTTGTTTTAACTAAAAAAATCAGCGGTCGTACAAAATGGTAACAAAAAACAGAAATGAAATGATTGAGGACAATATCGGTCTGGTTCATTCTATTGCCAAACGATTTAAGGGCAGAGGAGAGGACTATGACGATTTGTATCAGGCAGGCTGTGTCGGTCTTATCAAAGCGGTTGATAATTTTGATGAGTCAAAGGGATTTTTGTTCTCTACCTATGCCGTTCCCGTCATAATGGGCGAAATTCGGCGTCTTTTTCGTGACGGCGGTGCTGTCAAAGTTTCTCGTTCGTTGAAAGAAAAATCCATTAAGGTGCAGGCTATCAGAGAAAAATTCATCAAAAAAGAACTTCGTGAGCCGACTGTCAGCGAATTATCCGAACTTTGCGGAATAGAAACGGAAGAATTGTCCGAGGTGCTCAATGTAATCAATCCCGTTGTTTCTTTGAGTTGCGCAACAGAGGACGGCGATGAAACAATCGACATTCCCGTTGATGATACGGACAAGTTGTTTGACAGATTATCTGTTCATCACGCAATCAGGGATTTGTCAAATGATGAACTTTTGCTGATAAAATATAGGTTTTATGAGGGCAAAACGCAGTATGAATCAGCCAAACTTTTGGGCATATCACAGGTTCAGGTGTCTCGCCGAGAAAAACAGCTTCTTGCAAAATTAAGAACAAGACTTGAATAATATTTATAAATTATATATTGAATATTAAAAAATAATTTGCATTTGTTTTTCATTTATGGTATAGTAAATCATTATATTATATTTTTTCGGAGGGAGAACATATGCAAAATATTAATATGGCTTTGTCATTCAATGACCTTGTTGAAAAGGTCGACGGATGGGTGTGGGGCTGGCCTCTCATCATTATCATTTTGTGCGCCGGTGTGTGGCTCACAGTCAGAACAGGCTTTGTACAGGTTAAACATCTTGGCAAAGCGCTCAAATTTATGGTTAAAAATGAAGAAAACGGCGAAGGTGAAGTATCATCATTTGCGGCACTTTGTACAGCACTTTCCGCAACTATCGGCACAGGTAATATCGTTGGCGTTGCAACGGCTATCTGCCTCGGCGGTCCGGGTGCACTTTTGTGGATGATTTTAGCCGCATTCTTCGGTATGGCAACCAAGTATTCCGAGGGCTTTCTTGCTATTAAGTACAGAGAGAAAAAAGAAGACGGTCACTATATCGGCGGTCCTTTCTATTACATAGAAAAAGGTATGGGCAAAAAATGGAAATGGCTTGCAAAGCTTTTTGCATTTTTCGGTATCTTTGTAGGTCTTATGGGTATCGGTACTTTTACTCAAATCAACGGTATTACTTCCGCTATTCAGAATTTCTTTGACCCTCACAGAGAACATATTGCCTTTTCAATCGGTGAATACAGCTATTCTTGGGCAGTCGTTATCGGCGGTATCATTGTTACTGTTTGCACAGCTCTTGTTGTCCTCGGCGGTATCAAGAGAATTGCCAAAGTTTCGCAGATTATCGTTCCGTTTATGGCAATCATTTATGTGCTTTTTGCATTGATAATCGTTATTACTCATATCAAGAATATCCCTTCAACGGTTGCTTTGATATGCAAATCCGCTTTTGCTCCGGAGCCTGTTATCGGTGCTCTCACCGGTATTACAATCAAGGTTGCTATGCAAAAGGGTATCGGCAGAGGTATCTTTTCAAACGAAGCAGGTCTCGGTTCTGCTCCTATCGCAACAGCTGCCGCAAAGACAGATGACACAGTTCGTCAGGGTCTTGTTACAATGACAGGTACATTTATCGACACAATTGTAATTTGTACTCTCACAGGTCTTTCAATTCTCGTTACAGGTGCACAGGACAAGTTCATTGTCGGTGAATTTGAGGGCGTAAACATCACAACCGAAGCGTGGAAAACAGGTCTTCCGTGGAACGCAAATTTCTCGGCATTCGTTCTTATGATTTGCCTTGCATTCTTTGCGTTCACAACTATTCTCGGTTGGAACTATTACAGCGAGCGTTGCCTTGAATATCTCACAGGCAGCAGAAAACTCATTATTCCTTATAGAATTTTGTACATCGCTTGCGTATTCATCGGCCCGTACCTCACAGTTGCCGCTGTTTGGAACATTGCCGATATATTCAACGGTCTTATGGCTTTTCCAAACCTTGTTGCACTCTTTGCACTTTCAGGAATTGTCGGCAAAGAAACTCGTGATTATTTTAAAAAGAAAAACCACGAGGACATAAAAGACATCGCAAAGCAAAATAAGTAATCAAAATATTTCAAAGACGGCTTTAGTGTAAGTCGTCTTTTTCTTATGTATATACTCCTTGCTTTTTAGATACTAATATGATAGACTAAATTTAATAGATAATATTATATTTTTGTTTTAAAGGGGATTTTAGCAATGAAAAAAGTGATTAGTTTATTTATGGCATTTGTAATGCTTTTAAGTGTTACTTCCAGTTTAAGTTTAAATGCTTATGCAGGAACAAAAACTTCCGGTAAATGCGGTAAATCACTGTTTTGGAATTATAATACAACAACTGCTACATTGACTATTTCAGGAAATGGTAAAATGTATGATTACGGATATGAAAATAGAGTAACACCAAAATGGTCTGTTTTTGGCTCCTTTGAATCTTCTTCAAGAAAAAAAGCGCCATCTATAAAAAAGGTTATTTTTGAAGAAGGTGTGACTTCTATTGGCGAAAGTGCATTTGATGAGTGTGAAGATATTGAATATATATATCTTTCATCAACAATTGAGCGTATTGATTCAAATCTAAATGAAGGCTTTGCTTTAAAGAATATAGAAGTATCCTCTCAAAATAATTATTTTTCCACGAATAATGGAATTTTATTTAGCAAAGATGAGTCTGTAATTTATTGTTATCCTTCTCAAAAAAAATCAAATACTTATAATATTCCGAATACTGTTGAAACAATTAAATTTGGTGCATTTGCTCATTCAGAATTAGAAAATGTTCAAATTCCGGATAGTGTTAAACGCATTGAACACGGTGCATTTTATTTCTCAGCTCGACTAAATAAAATATTTATTCCAAGTAGTGTTGAGTATATTGGTAAAAATGTTTTTAGTACTTGTTATAATTTGAAAGAAATTAATGTTGATAATAATAACGGTTATTATTCTTCTGAAAATGGAATTTTATTTAATAAAACAAAAACTGAATTAATTAAATTTCCTCCAAATAAGAATTTATCAACATATAATATTCCAAATAGTGTTGTCTTGATTTATCCATATTCATTTACCGATGCAACAAAATTATATAGCGTATCTTTTCCTTCATCCATTAAGTCAATTGGTTACTCAACATTTTTTGATAGTGGTATTAAAACAGTTTTTATTCCGAAGAATGTTTCTGAAATTGATGATGCTTTTTTTTTGCTCGGATTTATATGATGTTTATTATTCCGGCAACAAATATGATTGGCAAGCAATGAAAATTGATGATGAACATTTAAAATCTGCAACAATTCATTTTGAAGTATCATCTTTGCCTAAAAGTAAACCTAAACCAACTTCAACAAAAATTACATCAATAAAAAATACAAAGGAGTATACAGCTTTTAATTGGCAAAAAGCAAAAAATGTTGCAGGTTATCATATTCAAATATCTACAGATAAAACTTTTAAGAAAAATGTTAAAAAACGATATGTTCGAGATAATAAATATAAAACATATAATTTAAAAAATAATAAGAAATATTATTTAAGAGTTAGAGGATATGGATATTTATATAACGGCAAAAAGGTTTACGGCAAATGGTCAAAGATTAAATCGATAAAAACAAAATAAACCTATTAAGGCTCCTCTTACTTGTAAGGGGAGCTGTCGCACTTTATGTGCGACTGAGGGAAAAGTAAGCGGTGCACCAATATAAAAGAAAAAGCGACATAGTTCAAAAGAACAGTGTCGCTTTTTTGTGCCTTGTTTAATGCGTGATTTTGCAGATAATTTTATTCTACTGTAACAACTTTTGCCAAGTTTCTCGGTTTGTCAACATCGAGTCCCTTGTCAGCCGAAACATAATATGCAAGCAGTTGCATTGCAACAACAGCCGGTATTGCCATAAAATCGTCATTGAGATTTGGCAAAACAAAATCAGGCTTGATGTCTTTTGCCAGAAGTCCGTCTTTTACAAAGCTGATAACCGTTGCTCCTCGTGACTCAACCTCTCTTATGTTCGAGATTTGCTTTGACATCAATTTTTCTTGCGTAAGCAGAGCTATAACAGGAGTTTTCTTGGTTATCAACGCAATTGTGCCGTGCTTCAATTCGCCCGATGCAAATGCTTCCGAATGAATGTAGCTGATTTCCTTTAGCTTCAATGACGCTTCAAGCAGAGCAGGGTAGTCAAGTCCTCTGCCAATCATAAATGTGTGCTCCGCAGTGAGCAAAGATTGCGACAGATGGTGAATTTCGTCCTTGCGTTGAAGTATATCGTCAACGGCTTGCGGGATTTTTTCAAGTTCGTTTACAAAACTTTTTGTTTCGTCCTCGTTGAAGCAACCACGCAAAAGCGCAGTTTTTGCAGTAATCAAATAGAACACCGCAACTTGAGTTGTGTACGCCTTTGTTGATGCAACAGCAATTTCAGGGCCGGCATTTGTGTAAATGACATTGTCGCTCGTCATTGCGATTGATGAACCTTTGACATTGACAATCGAAAGTGTTTTTGCACCCTTTGATTTTGCGTATTTCAACGCTTCAAGAGTGTCAATTGTTTCACCGCTTTGTGAAACGCAGATAACAAGCGTTTTGTCGCTTACAATCGGGTCACAGTACATATATTCGCTCGCCATATAAACATTTACAGGAACAGCACAGGTCTTTTCAATCAAATGCTTGCCGATAAGCCCTGCGTGCATAGCCGTGCCACAGGCGATAACCGTGATGTTTTCACATTCCGTAAAAATGCTGTCGTCAACTCCGTCAGCCGAAAAATCAGGCAATCCGTCTTTGATTCTTGAACGGATTGTTTTTTCAATAACTTCCGGTTGTTCGCTGATTTCCTTTTCCATATAAAACGGATAGTGCTTTTTGCCTGAATTGTTGATGTCCCAATCAAGCTCAAGCATTTTCACGTCAACCTTGTTGTCCTGAAAATCCCTTACTTCAATACCGTTTTTGCTGATTTCTGCAATAGTCAGTTCAGGCAAAACAAAGTATTCCTTGCTGTATTCGCCGATAGCCGTGATGTCGGATGCAATGTACGCACCGTCATCATTCACACAACACACAATAGGGCTGACATTTCTGACAGCATATATCACATCGGGAATGTCATCAAACATAATTCCAAGTGCAAATGTGCCCTTGATTTCTCTGACAGCCTTGATAATGGCTTCACTCGGGTCACTTCCAATGTGGTAGTAATTGTCAATCAAAGCGGCAACAACTTCGCTGTCCGTCTGGCTTTTTAGCTTGCCTGCAATACCGAGTTGGTTTTTTATTGAAGCGTAATTCTCAATAATTCCGTTGTGCACAAGTGTTACATTGCCGAATTTGTGCGGATGAGAGTTTGAATCACTCACACCGCCGTGCGTTGCCCATCTTGTGTGCCCAATGCCCGTGTTGCCCTTGATGTCTTTCGATTTTTCGTCAAGCCTTTCAACTCTGCCCTCACATTTTGCAACGATAACTTCGTTGAGCGTGTCGTTGAAAACAGCAATTCCTGCACTGTCGTAGCCTCTGTATTCCAAGGTTTTAAGCCCTTTGATTAATTTACCTCTTGCGTCTGTATATCCTGTGTATCCGATAATTCCACACATAATCATTCCTCATTTCTTATTATAACTGTATGATTAAATCAAAATTTTATACTTAATATTGCTTTGTAAAAAAGGATTTGTTGCTTCGTTGCCAAAGTTTTTGCCTTTTTCTTACGCACCAAAGCGTACGAAAGAGCATCCGCCGAATATTTCGATAACTCTTTTCCTCGTCAACCCATAGGGTTCAGGCGCTAACTGTGGCTGAAATTACAGCCGACAGTTTTATATCATCAATAATTAAGTGCAAAATTATCACGCATTAAATTTTCAAGGTACATCCTTGCGGATAAATACTATTTACCACAAAGAAATGTAAATGTCAACCGAATTAACAGTTTGTTTATAGAATTATTAATGATTTGGTAACATTAGAAAGATTTTCTCTGCCTCTCGGAGCAAGATAGCAAACATCTTCAATTCTTATTCCAAACTTGCCCGGAATGTAAATTCCGGGTTCGATTGATGTAACATTACCTACTTCATAAGTGTCTTTGCTTTTCGGTGAAGCATTGAATCCCTCGTGGATTTCAAGACCCACACCGTGTCCGAGTCCGTGCCTGAAATACTGTGCCATATCTTTTTCGTCAAGTACATCATATGCCGCCTTGTAAACATCGGCACATTTGACGCCTGCATTAAGTGACTTTATGCCTGCAAGTTGTGCATTGAGGACAAGTTCGTACATTTCTTTCATTTCGTCACTTGCGCTGCCTACTGCAACAGTTCTTGTCATATCACTGTGGTAGCCTTGGTAGGTTGCGCCAAAGTCAAACAACACAAATTCACCGCTTTTGATTGTGTTCTCACTCGGAACTCCATGAGGCATAGAAGTCCTTTCGCCTGCAAGCAAAATTGTGTCAAAACTTACTCCGTCAGAGCCTTCTTTTGCCATAAGATAGTCAAAATATGCCGCAAGTCCTTTTTCTGTCTTGCCCGGCTTAATATGGTTAAGAAGTTCCAAAAATGCCTTTTCGGCGATTTGATTTGCTTTTTTCATCAACACGATTTCTTCGGCTTCTTTTCTGTTTCGCTCTCTCATAAGCAAGTCACCGAGTTCAATCATTTGAGCATCTTTGCAGTGCTTCTTGATGTTTTCAAACGCTTTGAGCGAAATTGTGTCGTTTTCGTACACAATGCTCTCCGACTTGCTGTCGTTTATGATTTTCGCAAGTTCTTCATAATAGCTTGCTTTGAACTCAATAACTTTAAGTCCTGTTTCCTTTGTATGATTTTCGGCAGTTTCGGTATATCTTGAATCAATAAGATGAAATGCGTCACCGTTCTTGAGCACAACAACCATACCTTCGCTTGGGGAAAAACCGCACAAATAGTGCATATTAGCTTCATTCAGCAAAACAAGTGCATCAGCATTTTTGTGTTCAAGAATTTTCACACATTTTTGAATGTTCATCATAATTTCTCACCTCAAATATTATACAATGTTCATATTATAAAACTTAAAAGATTTTATGTCAATTTATTGACTTTATAATTTTAATATGATAACTTTATATTTAGATATAAATTATAGGAGTAAGGATTATGGAGAAATATCTTATCAACCCAAACCAAAAAATCGCAAAAATCAATAAAGATTTGTACGGCCATTTTTCCGAACATCTCGGCAGATGTATTTATGAGGGCATTTATGTGGGCGAAAACTCAAAAATTCCAAATGTAAACGGTATGAGATGTGATGTTGTAGAGGCACTTAAGGATATGGGCATTCCTGTTCTTCGTTGGCCGGGTGGTTGTTTTGCGGATGAATATCATTGGAAAGACGGAATCGGTGACAAATCACAGAGAAAGAAAATGATTAACACACACTGGGGCGGAGTTGTTGAAGATAATTCTTTCGGCACTCACGAATATTTTGAACTTTGCCGTCAACTTGGTTGTGATACCTATGTCAACGGCAATGTCGGCTCGGGTTCTGTTCGTGAAATGAGCGAGTGGGTAGAATATATGACTTTTGACGGTGTTTCTCCTATGGCTGAACTTCGCAAGAAAAACGGCAGCGAAAAGCCGTTTAATCTTAAATATTTCGGTGTCGGCAACGAATCTTGGGGTTGCGGCGGAAATATGGACCCGGAATATTACGGTTGCCTTTTTAAGCGTTATAATACATATTGCCGTGATTATGATTCAAATAAGCATATTTCCCGTATTGCCTGCGGACCTAATGTTGATGATTATCATTGGACAAAAGAGGTTATGGATAAGGTTAAGCACCATGCAAACGGTATTTCGCTTCACTATTACACTATCCCTACAGGTCAATGGCACCATAAAGGCTCAGCAACGGTGTTTGATAAAAAAGAATATGATTCAACAATTTGCAAGGCTTACAGAATGGAAGAACTTATTACCAATCACCTTGCAATGATGGACAGTATCAATCCTCAACGCTGGGTTAAGCTTATCGTTGATGAGT
>OIYY01001694.1_pt1 | contig 10805 bp, 5 predicted proteins | sample 1588341 | NCBI WGS metagenome assembly OIYY01 (sample SAMN03283287) | human gut metagenome | biome: human-associated habitat; material: feces | host: Homo sapiens | place: Peru | collected 2012
CATGGTGTAGGTGATGAAGGCGATCATCTCGCCCACCTGCATGGTGCCGGTGTCCATGGCTTTGCCGCCGAACCAGACGATCAGCAGGCTGGTGCCGTTCATGATAAGGGTCATAAAGGGCATCATGGCCACCATGGCACGGTTGGTGAACAGCTGGGTGCTCATCAGGTCTTTGTTGGCCTTGTCGAAGCGCTCCTCCTCAAACTTTTCGCGGCTGAAGGCACGCACCGGCATGATGCCGGTCAAAATCTCGCGGCTGACAAGGTTCAGCCGGTCCACCAGCTTCTGCATGATCTTGAATTTCGGCATGGCAATGCTCATCAGGAAGAGGATGAGCAGCAGCAGAACGGCCACGTCCAGCACAACGATCCAGGAAAGGCCGGTGCTGCTGTTCAGCACATGCAGCACGCCGCCAATGCCCAGAATGGGCGCATAGGCCACCATGCGCAGCAGCATCACGCAGACAAACTGCACCTGCTGGATGTCGTTGGTGGTGCGGGTGATGAGGGATGCGGTGGAAAAGTTCTCGATCTCCGCATTGGAGAATCCGATGACGCTGGCAAAGGTCTCCCGGCGCAGGTCGCGGCCAATGGCGGCAGACACGCGGGAGGCAAGGAAGCCCACAGCGATGGACACGGCCGCCATCAGCAGGGTGAGGCCCAGCATCTGGCCGCCTACGCGGTAAAGGTAGCGCATCTGCACATCGTGGGCAACGCCCTGTGCCTCGTATTCCAGCTGCACCAGCAGCATGGACTGACTTTTGAGGTTCTCCATCAGGGTATCATCCAGACTGGCAAACGCACCGGCCAGCTGCTGCTGGACGGCTTCGCGAGTGAAGCCGGGCATCTGGCTCATGGCGGCAAACTGGGTGCATACGGTGTCCAGATCATCGGCAGTGGGGGTGACGGTCTCGGTATCCGTGGTGGTGCTCTCAGAGGATGCCGCCTGCATGTCGGCAAGGCCGGTCATGCCCATGGTGTCCTGCCCGGCGGGGGCGTTCGCCGCCTGCGCAGCCGCCATATACAGCACGATGTCCGGCGTGGTGACGGCATCCTCCAGCGCGGCGCGCTCGTCGTCGGTCAAGTCGGTGCGCAGCTTCAGCACGCCGTCGTCCTGAAGATAGTACCCGTAGGCGTTCTGGAGCGCATCGGCGTCCTCTTCGCTCATCAAAAGCGTGAGGGCGTCCAGCGTGCTCTGGCGTATCGTTTCCGGCAGGGGGCTTTCAATGCCGCCCTGCTGGATGCCGGTGTCCACGATCCTGCTGGTGTAGTCCGGCAGCGAAAGATCGCAGTACGCCTGCACGAACAGCAGCGCGAACACCACAAGACAGACGGCCCAGTGCCGGGCCAGCTGCTTGAAAATTTTCGTCATGGTTCGGTTCTCCCTTCGTTGTTTTTTGCTTCACGGGAAGCGTTTTCCGCAAGAATGGCGTCCATCAGTGCGCCGCGCAAAGCGTTCATCTGCTGCACCTGCTCCGGCGTCAGCCGAGCCATCACGCAGGCAAAATAATCGCTGAGGGCATCTTCGCACCGGGCACAGGCGGCATAGCCCTCCGGCGTGATGCGCACCAGCGTTTTGCGCCGGTCGGCCGGGTCCGCTTCGCGCAGAACAAGGCCGTCCTGTTCCAGCTGGCGCAGGCTGCGGCTGATGGCCGGCAGTGGCTGGTGTGCCTCCCGGGCAAAATCGGAAACATACACAGCTCCGTCCTGCCCGCGGGTGCTGATCGTGTGAGCCAGACCTTCCAGCATGGGAAAGTGGCACTTGGGACAACCCCGCAGAGCCGCCTTCATGCCGGCCCGGGACGCCTTGCTCAGCCGTCCGAAAAAATGGCACAGGCCGTGAAAGCTTGCTGCGGCTTCGGTCTCTTTCAACATTCTATCCCTCCTCAATGCAAATGCTTAACAGCTGTTAACTATTAACGCCTGACAATAATATTCCTCCCGCACCCAAAATGCAAGGGCGGTTTGGGATAATTTTAAAAAAGTTCACAAAAAGGGGAGGGCGGCAGAAAGCCTGAACCACCTGGCAGCTGCATAAATAGAATAAGAAAAGTTTCTGCGGGAGGAGCGGCGGCAGTGGAACAGAACCTGATAAGAATTTTTACACTTTTTGGCGGGCTGGCATTGTTTTTGTATGGCATGGATGCGCTCAGCCGCAGTCTGGGAGCAGCGGCGGGACAGCGGATGAAGCGGCTGCTGATGGTGTTGGCCGGCAGCCCGGTGCGGGGCGTGCTGGCGGGGGCTGCGGTCACGGCAGTGCTGCAAAGCAGCTCGGCAGTCACGGTGATGGTGCTGGGCTTTGTAAGTGCGGGCCTGCTGACCCTGCGGCAGGCGGTCCCGATGATCTTTGGCTGCAACATCGGAACCACCATTACCGCACAGCTGCTGGCCTTCCGGCTGGAAGATGTGCGCGGCCTTGTTCTGCTGGCCGGGCTGCTGCTCTGTTTTGCCTGTGCAGGGCAAAAGGCACGGGCTATTGGCCGGGCGGTGTTCGCCTTTGGTCTGCTGTTCGAGGGCATTGCCGGTATGAGCACGGCGCTGGCCCCGCTGGCACAGAGCCCGGTGTTTGTGCTCTGGCTGGCACGGGTGCGGCATCATCCGTGGCTGGGCCTGCTGACAGGCCTCTGCATGACCCTGACGGTGCAGAGCAGCTCTGCCACCATTGCAGTGCTTCAGAGCGTTGCGGCCCGGCCCGGGCCGCAGGGCGGCAGTCTGCTGGGACTTGCAGGGGCACTGCCGGTGCTGCTGGGGGATAACATCGGCACCACGGTCACGGCAGTGCTGGCATCCATCGGGCAGAGCCGGGACACAAAACGGGCGGCGGCGGCCCACGCTCTGTTCAACCTGACCGGTGCGGCGGCGTTCTGCGCCCTGCTGCCGTGGTATGCGGGTCTGGTGGCAATGATCTCGCCCAAAGGGCCGGAGCTGGAAGTCATTGCCCGGCAGCTCGCCAACGCACATACGCTGTTCAACCTCATCTGCACTGCGGTGTGGCTGCCGCTGACCCCGCTGATGGTGCGTCTGGTCTGCGGCCTTGTGCCGGACCGCCCGCCCAAAGCCCGGAATCGCTGAGAAATCCGGCACGTCACACCTGCGGGGTCTGGCGTGGAAAACCTGCCAAAAATCCAGCGCTCAAGCCAAATAACGAGCATTTTAAAGTTGATTTCCGGCCAAGGATGTGGTACACTGAATAAGTTATAGGAGTATAAAAATAGGGCGTAGTTTTGGCGGTTTTGCAAACGACGAAAATACGCTGCTTTTAGTATAGTGAGGATGAAAAACATGAAGGATATCACAACGGCACTGATGCAGCAGTTCCGCAGGGAACACAAGGCAGCGCGGCGGTATATGGCACTGCTGCTGGCATTGGCGCTGCTCACCAGCCTGTTCGTTAACTGGCAGCTGCACAGTGTGGGCATTGCCCAAACAGCAGACTACCAGTGCGGCGAGATCGAGCACCAGCACACCGCTGAGTGCTACGAGAAGGTGCTGGTGTGCGGCTATGAGGAGGGCGAACCGGAGGACTGGAACGCCACAAAGCCGGACGACAGCGCATTCCCTGATGCGGATTACGGTGTGGAGCAGAGCGAGGCCGACATTGCCGCCTATTCGGCAGAGCCGGAGCCGGAGTACATTTTTGTGCCCCACCAGCACACCGACGACTGCTATCAGGAAGTGAAAACGCTGACCTGCTACGAGGAAGAGCATGTGCACACCGATGACTGCTTTGACCCCGAGGATGGCAGCCTGATCTGTGACCTGTTCGAGCACACCCACGACGACAGCTGCTATTCCATTGAATATGAGCTGGTGTGCGGTCTGGAAGAGGGCGAGCTTGTGGAGGAGCCCAACCCGGACTATGTGCCGGTGGATGAGGAAGCCTTTGCGGTGTTTGACGATGCCGTGGCCCTTCAGTCCGTTGCGGACGACAGCAGTCTGGATACCCCGGTGCACCACCACACCGACGCCTGCTATGAGGAAGTGCTGATCTGTGGCCTGCCGGAGCACCACCACACCGTGAACTGCCTGTCCGACCCGCTGGCGGATGTGGAGGACGAGGAGACATGGAGCGCAAAGACGAATGTTGTGCTCACCGGTGCGTGGGCCGACGACCTGACCGCTGTGGCAAAAAGCCAGCTGGGTTACCAGCAGAGCGAGCGCAACTTCCAGTTGGACGATGAGGACCAGACCACCGTGCGCCACTACACCCGTTACGGTGCATGGTATGGCAACGCCTACGGTGCGTGGGATGTGATGTTCCTGTCCTACTGCCTGAACTACGCGGATGTGCCGCAGACCACGGTGCCGCAGCGCGCCGGTGTGCAGGCCCTGCGCAGCGACCTGCGCGGGTCCGAGTGGCTGAAGGCGGCGGCAGAGGTCACGCTTGTGCCCGGCGATATCGTGTTCTACAACAGCATCACCACCGAGACGGTAGCAGTGGAAGAGGACGTGCCGCAGATCACGGACGATTCTGCCGATGCAGACATTGCCCTGCTTTCGCTGGAGCCTGCCGCCGCTGAGCCCCAGACCGAGGAGCGCACCGTCAGCACCGAGACCGTGGGCATCGTATCGGATGTGGACGCGGATACCGGCACCCTGACCGTGATCTCCGGCGACGTGGACGGCAAGGTGGCTGAGGTGCCCCTGCGTGCGGACGAGATCACGGATGTGATCGATCTGGCCGCAGCCCATAAGGCGCAGGAGGAGGACGCACCGGAGAAAGAGCAGGAGACCGTTCCTGAAGAAAACGAGGGCTTCTCAGCAAGGGTAGAGTGGATCGGCGAGACACTGGAACAGGATGCAAACTACCCGATGATGATGGCAATGGAACTGAACGACAGCGGAATAAACCTGTCTGATCACATCACCGAGGCCGTTATCAGAAAAAAAGATGGCAAGAACTGGGTGGAGATTGAGGATGGATACCAGTTTAAGGACGGCGAAGCCGTGCAGGTCAAACTGAGCTATTCGCTAAGCGGCAGAATCGTCAGCAAAACGAACAACACGCTGACCTACCAGCTGCCTAAAGGTCTGACCCTGACCAAAGAGGCTGAGGGCAATGTTTACCGCGGCAAGGAAGTTGTGGGCAGCTATACCATCAGCGAGTCCGGCGAGGTAAAAATGACCTTTACGAATGAGGATATTCTGGCTGGTCAGCCATTTAAAGGAAATTTTACCTTTGAAGCGGACGTTGATTATTCGCAGGCCGGAACGGACGGCAAGGTGATCTTTAACGATAAGTTCAATCTGACCATCAAACAGCCGGACGGCGATATTGCAGTGAAAAAAGGACTGGACGGCAGTTATGCCGGTGCCGGTGGCGATGACAGGAACTACTACCTACGCTGGTATGTGAAAGCTTCCACGAATAAAGGCACAGGTGGCAAAACCGTGCGCATCGGCGACCAGCTCAACGGCGACAGCAGCGGCAGCTTCATGAAGAGCGGCAGCGGGGTTCAGGTGCTCGGCAGCTATGTGGAGGACAGCGTCAAGGTGTTCAAACTGAAAGCAGGGCAGAATGCACCCGGCGATCTGGTTCCGGACACTCAGTATAAGCTGACCGTTTCCAATGAGGGTGAGTTGAGCCGCGCTCTTCTGGTGGAGGATCTGCCTGCACTGGAACAAGGCGAGAGCTACATTCTCTGCTACACGACCAAGGTGACCCCGGAGGAAATGAACAAGTGCAAAAACAGTGACGGCAAAATCTACAACAAGGGTCTTGCCGGAATAAAGGATGCACCGGATGTGGTAACGAAAGACGCCACATATGTTTCATTCTGGCGCCGCCTTTCCAAGGATGGCACCCTGAAAGAGGATGGTACGATCGAATGGACCATCACGCTGAAGGCTCCGGTCAACGGTTACGGAGCGTTTTTGAGCGGCTATACCGTGCAGGACGTCATCCCCGAGGGGCTTAAAGTGCTGGGGGATGTCACCGTTAAAGCGGATAGCAAGCAATTCTATATTACGGCAGAGGAGCTGCAAAAAGGCTATACGATCCCGGCTGGCAGCACTGCCATGTCCTACACCTTTACCTTCCGCACAAATGCACCGACACAAGATGGCGTAGTGACCAACAAGGCTAAGGCGACGAAGGGCAGCGACACCTTTACAGCAGAAAAGGAGCTCGTATTCGGCAAGGGCAAATGGGGTATTTCCAAGAAGCATGCCAGCACAGATAGTGATGGTGTTGCAAGCTGGGATATCGTGGTCACCAACACGCTGGGCGGCACCGACTTTACACTGGTGGACGTCATGGAGGCAAAAGGCGCAGACGGCAATCGTCTGGATGGTGCACGGCACTGGTTCTATAAGTCCGATCTGGAAACCGCTGTGCAAAACACCCTGACCCTGAAGCTGCGCGACGGCAGTACCAAGCAATATGCGGAGGTGAAGGATAACCTGACCATTGAAGCGTTCTCGGATTATAGTGCGACAAATAAAGTGACGAACGATACGGTAAAGGCCCGGGCCTTCATAATTACGGTCAAGAACCTTCCGGTGCTTAAAATGGAACTGACCGTCACCACACGCGAAGACAGGAACGATGTAAAGGTCGGCGAAACGCGGAAATATATGAACTATGCGAGAGTAGAAGGAACGAGTACGAGTGCGCAGGATACCTATACCCGTTTCGATTCCTTTGAAAAGCAAGTCTCTACGGATAAAGGCAAAACCTACAATAAGGGCAGCACGGTGGCGTATAAGGATGTGGGAGATAAGCGCCTGTGCTACCGTGTGGCGCTGACAACAGATGCCAACCAGACACAAGAAATTGTGATCGTGGACACCCTTCCGCCCAACACGAAGTATCTGGATAGCCAGACAGAGCTTTTGGTGGACAGCGAAAAGGCAGACAAAAATAATTGGAGCGCTGAATGTATCGACGGCACGCTGACGCTGCGTCTCAGCAATTACAACAAGAACGGTCAGAGCCATACGGTGGAGTTCCGGTACAAGGTGGGCATCTCCGAAGACGAAGACCCGAGATGGAAGGATCTGTCGGTCAGCCAGATCTCTTATAAGAACACCGCAAAATGGGGCAATGAAGAATCGTCCACAGCTACTACGGTGACCCGCGATGCCACCGAGGTGAAAAAGACCGGCGAGCAGGTGATGGAGAACGGCAAGCCGACCAACCGCGTCCGCTATACTGTATACATCAACCCGTCGAGACAGACGCTGAACAACGGCGAACCGCTCACGCTGGAAGATAAGCTGGAACTGAAATACGGTGCGGATGCCTACGGCGATCTCAGCACGGTAAAGTTTTATTCCTACGAGTTCTCAGGCGGCCAGCCCACCATCGGCGCAGAGCTGCCGGAAGGCGTCTGCCAGATCCTGCCCTCTACGCAAAAATACTGGCTGCGTGTCAGCGTGCCGGACAAAACTGCTATCGTGATGCAATACGAGTGCGAGATCGACCCCGGCACGGCGGTGACACCGGAGCTTTCCAATAGCGTCTATCTGAATGGCAAAAAGAAGGATGACATTAAAACTGAGGTGCAGCACAACGGCTCGTCTGCTAATGTGGAAATGGGCCAGCTGCTGCTGAACAAAATGGACAGCTATACCGGCATGCCGCTGAAAAATGCGGAGTTCTCTATTGAGTACTATGATAAAACATCGGGAAGGTGGACTCTATGGGACACCGGCACCAAATCGACCGGTGAAAGCGGCAAGATATCGACCGGCGAAAGCGGCAAGATCACACTGGGTGTGACAACCACAGGAGAGTACAATACTCTGAAAGCTGACACGCTTTACCGCCTTGTGGAGACGGTAGCACCGGCAAATTACAAGCTTGACCAGACCCCGCACTATGTGCTGTTTGCTCAGAAGGAACAGAGTTTTGACGAAGCATATCTGGCTGCGACCGGCACAACAGAAAACCTGACTGTGGATGGCGTGACCATTGATAAGAACAGCATTATCTGTGGCAGCGTTGTCAAGACCACGACCATGGAGATCCACAACACCTATCAGGAGCTGACGGTGGTCAAGTCCTGGCTGGATAAGGACACTGGTAAACCGGTCGCGGCCCCGGTGCCTGAAGTCAAGGTACAGCTGTACCAAGTGAATAAGAGCAGCGGAGAAAAGACCAAAGTGGGAGAGGAAGTCTCGCTGAATTCGGAGAACAGCTGGTCGTATACATGGCCGCGCGAGGACACCCCGGCAACGGACAAGGCCGGAAACCCGTACTATTATATGGTAGAAGAGACTACGACAGGCTGCTGGACGCTGGAAACCAGCAACAACAACGGCATCCAGACCGGCAAGATCTACCTCCGGAATAATGTCTACAGCGGCTACGTACTGCCCTCCACCGGCGGCATGGGCACGGTGCCCTTTGCAGCGGTGGGTGGTATGCTGACCGTGGGTGCGGCCCTGCTGCTGGCCAAACGCAAAAAACACGAAGAGAAAGGGGAGTGAGCAGCCGATGGAACAGAAAAACTTGCGCAGGCGGTTTGCAGCCCTGCTTTTGATGCTGTGCCTTCTGGCGGCAGGCGCACTGCCTGCCCTTGCCACCAGTGCGAACATCCGGCTGGTGGATGCCAGCGGAAACCCTGCCACCGGCACCATCCGCGTTGCGCTGTACGACAGCGCCAAGGACAAGGCCCTGAGCGGCGGTCAGCTGACGCTGTACCGCGTGGCGGAGGTGAAGCGCAAAAACGGTGACCTGAGCTTTGAATACTGCGGCGATTTTTACGGCTGCGGCATCGCGCTGGGCGACCTGACCGACAGCACGCTGGCGGACCAGCTGCTGGAATATATGCCGCAGGGCGCACAGGGCACCACAAAAACCGTTGATGCGGACGGCAATGCCGCCTTTGAGGATCTGGAACTTGGCCTGTACCTGATCGTGCAGAGCAAGGCCTCCAATGGCTATGCGCCCATCAAACCGTTCCTTGTTTCCCTGCCCATGGCAGAAAACGGGAAATGGAATTATGAGGTGGACGCCTCCCCCAAGGTGGGCGGCTACACCCCCGTCAACCCGGATACGCCGCCTGTGCCGCCCACTCCCGTGCCGGACAAGCCCGGCACCCCGGAACAGCCCACAAACCCGGATACGCCCAAGAACCCGGATGGCCCGGGCAACCCGGTCTCTCCCGGCAGCCCGGATAGCCCGGTGGCTCCCGGCAATCCGGACAGCCCGGTGGCTCCCGGCAGCCCGGATAGTCCGGTGGCCCCGGGAAACCCGGATAATCCCGCACTGGCGGGCCATCCGGACGGCGCAGTCATGAACGGCCTGCCCCAGACCGGCCAGCTGAACTGGCCTGTGCCGGTGCTGGCGGTCAGCGGTGTGCTGCTGTTTGCCGCTGGCTGGGTGCTGAACAAAAAGGAAGCGCTGCCATGAGACAGAAAATTGGAAAGATATGCATGGTGCTGGGCGCGCTGCTCATTTTGGCGGCAGCGGCGCTGCTTGCCTACAACAAGTGGGATGCGGCCCGTGCAGACAAGGCGGCACAGCAGGCGCTGGGAGAGCTGGAACAGACCCTGACCACAACGGTTGAGGAAAAGGCTAAGTCGGAGACCGTTGTGCTGCAGCCGGAGCTGGACCCTGCCCAGTCCATGACCGAGACGGAACTGGACGGCTGGAGCTACATCGGCTACCTGTCCATCCCCTCCATTGGGCTCGACCTGCCCGTGATGAGCGAGTGGAGCTATGCGGGCCTGAAGATCGCGCCCGGCCGGTACTCCGGCTCCACCTACGCGGACAACATGGTGGTCTGCGCCCATAACTATGCAAAGCACTTCAGCCCCATCAAATGGCTGGCCGAAGGGGCACAGGTCTATTTTACCGATATGGACGGCATGCGGTGGAGCTATGAGGTCTCCTACGTGGAGAACCTGCAGCCTACCCAGATCGAAAAGATGACCGAAAAGACGGAAGATTCCGACAACTGGGACCTGACCCTCTTCACCTGCACCACCGGCGGCCGCGCCCGCTGCGCCGTGCGGTGCGTGCGGACGGGCTACCCGGTGCTCACAACGGAAACCGCAGAATAAGATGCAAAAAATCCCCTGTGCGCTGGCACAGGGGATTTTTCATATCCGGTATTCAGTGGGCGGGGCCCACCTTCACACACGGAAATCCATTTTCCAAAGAAAGGCTTCCCCCGGTCGGGGGAAGCTGTCACCGCAGGTGACTGATGAGGGCGCGGGCAAGCTGCTGCTTGCGGGAATTACCCCTCATCCGGCGCTGCGCGCCACCTTCCCCCCAAGGGGTGAAGGCTTTTGTGCCCCTTTTACAGCTGGCAATTACGCCTTTTTTATTCCTCCACCTCATACAGCAGGGTGTGGAACACGAAGGGCAGCTGCTTTTCCCAGCTGGCCTCGCTGTGGGTGCCGCCGGGCACCACCCGAGCCGTCAGGTTGATGCCCCGGGCAAAGATCTTGCTGCACATCTCGCCGAAGCCCTTCCGCATCCCGTCGTGGTTGCCCATCTCTTTGGAGCCGTAATCCATGTAGAGCACGGTACCCGGGGCCAGCTTGCAGCGGCCCACCAGCGCCGTCAGCGCCTCCGGAGCCACCCACAGCGAGGGCGAGAGCGCCGCCGCACGGCCAAACACGTCGCTGTACTGCAAAAGAGCGTACAGGCTCATGAGGCCGCCCATGGAGCTGCCGCCGATGAAGGTATGAGCCCGGTCGGGCTCTGTGCGGTAGTTGGCGTCGATGTAGGGCTTGAACTCGTGGACGAACCAGTTCAGGGTGTCCTTGCCCTTGCCGTCAAAATGGCCGTATTGCTTGTCGTCGAACCGGTAGGGCGAATACTCCACCAGCCGCTCGTTGTTGGCTCCGGCG
>OIYY01001698.1_pt1 | contig 10772 bp, 10 predicted proteins | sample 1588341 | NCBI WGS metagenome assembly OIYY01 (sample SAMN03283287) | human gut metagenome | biome: human-associated habitat; material: feces | host: Homo sapiens | place: Peru | collected 2012
ATTGATTCTCTTCTTTCTGCTGGAGAATTAGAGCAATTATTATCAGAGACTAATTTTTTAGGCGTTCCAAAAATTCTTGTTTCTGAAAGACCTGATAGTGCAGTAAAGTCATTACTTCAAGGTAGGGTTATTATTATTGTAAATGGTTCACCATATGCTTTAATTCTACCTGCAGTATTAATCGACTTTTTATCGTCTCCAGAAGATAAAAACCTAAAACCCATTTTTGCAAACTTTTTAAAAGTAATTAGAATAATTTCTGCTTTTTTTGCTTTATTATTGCCTGGTCTTTATGTTGCAATTACCAGTTTTCATAGAGAGATTATACCAACTGAATTATTGTATTCTATATTATCTTCTAGGCAAAGTGTTCCTTTCCCTATAATATTAGAAATTGTTATAATGGAAATTTCTTTTGAAATTATTAGAGAAGCTGGATTAAGGGTTCCTTCCCCTATTGGTCCTACTATTGGTATTGTTGGGGCTTTGGTTTTAGGTCAGGCTGCTGTAAGTGCTGGTATTGTTAGTCCTATACTAATTATTATTGTTGCTATTACAGGTATGAGCTCTTTTGCTATTCCAGATTTTACTTTTAGTTTTCATTTAAGATTTTTTAGGTTTGCATTTGTTTTTCTTGGTTACCTTGCAGGATTTTTAGGTATTGGAATAGGTATTTTTGTGTATATATCAGCTTTATGTGATTTAGAAACTTTTGGTGTTTCTTATACTGCACCATATGCTCCTGTAATGAACTCAAAAAATAATGGATTTCTGCTTTCTCCAATTTGGAAAAGGGAAAGCAGACCTACTTTTTTAGCAACAAAAAGAATAAAAAAACAAAATAAAATATCAATGAAGTGGAGGTTTTAATTATGTCAAAATCAAAGCTTGGAACAGTTGAAGCGATTGCTCTTATACTGTCTGTCCTTGCTCCATTTACAGTTATTTCGCTTTCACAAACCTTAATAAATGAACTAAAATCAAGTATTTTATTAAACATTTTTTATGTTGGTACAATTTGCTTATTTATAGTATTTCTGATTTGTACTTTATTTAAGAATTTTCCCGGCTTGGATATTATTGATATTTCTAAGTTTTTGGGTGGAAATGTATTAAAAAATATTATTGGCTTTGCATTTATTATATATTTTGTAATCACATCTTCTATGTTATTGCGAAATTTTTGTGAAGGACTCAAAATTGTATATTATCCTTATACAAATATATTATATATTATACTTATTTTTATAATAACAATCACATTTTCAAATGATTTGGGATTTAACTCCACTATAAAAACAACAACAATTATATTTCCTATTCTTTTGGTTAGTATTTTACTTATATTTATTGGAAATTTAGATAACTTTTCTTTCCAGAAAATTCTTCCAATATTAGGTAATGGTTATAAAAGTACATTTATTTTAGGTCTATCTAATATTGGTACTTTTTCTGGTATTGTATATATGTATCTTCTTCCTCCACTTTTAAATGAACCTAAGAAATATAAAAAAATTTGTATTTTATCAATAATATTATCTATACTTTTTATTTTTATGTGTGTTGCTACTTTATTATTTATGTTTTCAATTTATATTAATACAGATGAAATTATGCCTTTGTTCTCTGTAAGTAAATACATTGAGTTTGGTAACTTTTTTCAGCGATTTGAAGCACTATTCTTGCTTATATGGACAATTTCATTTTGCTGTTATCTAAGTATATCTTTAAAATTTTCTACTTACATTTTTGCAAAATTATATACTTTATCAGATACTTCTCAAATGATATCAATATTTTCAATTATAACATTTGCTATTGCTTTATTTCCTTCTAGCTATTATATATCTCATTTTTTTGAGACTTATATTTATAGGATATTAAGTATTTCAATAATGATTTTAGGACTTTTTATATTATTTTTAGCTTATATTAAAAAAAGGATGGTGAAAAAATTTGAATAAAATTTTTATAAAGTTATTTATTATTGTATTAATTCTTGTTCTTCTTGTTGCATTTTCTTCATCATACGGAGCTTTAAATATTGATAATTTAGCATTTGCCGTTGCTTTGGGAATCGATACTTCTGAAACAAAAGGACTTAAAGTAACATTTCAATTTGTAAATCCTCCATCAACAAGTGAGGGTTCAAATCAGGAAGCAAATATTTTTGAGGATACTGTTGAAGCTACATCGATTCCAAATGCAATTAATATTATGAATAGCTATCTTGCAAGAAAGATTGATTTATCACATTGTAGAAGTATTGTTTTTTCAGAGGATGTTGCAAAAAATGGTATTTCTGATCATGTTTATACTTTAATGAATGATGTTCAAGTTAGGCCTTCTTCAAATATTATTACAACAACATGTACTGCTTATGAATATATAAAGAATTCTATACCGAGCCTTGAGACTTCAATTACAAGGTATTATGATATTTTCCCTAGTTCAGGAAAATATACAGGCTATGTATCTGATGCAACTATTGGTGAATTTTATAATTCTCTTTTATGTAACGCCTGTGATCCACATACGATTTTAGGTGGAGTAAGTTCTACTTCTTCAACTAATTCTCAATCAACTGTTTCAACCGATTCTAATATAAAATCTGGATCTTCTCCAATTTCTGGTATGCGCTCTGCTGAAAGCATTGGTATTGTAGCATTTAAGCATGACAAATTAGTTGGTGAACTTGATGCAATTGAAACAATATGTTTTCATATTTTAAAAAATAATATCAATAGTTTTATTATAACTGTTCCATCGCCTAAAGATAATACATTTAAAATTGATCTTTTGGTTACTCCTAAAGGCACTTGCAAAACAAAAGTTGATATTGTAAATGGTTCTCCTTATGTAAAAATAAATGGTTATTTTAATGCTAAAATTTACTCTATGGACGAAGATAAAAATTACCTAGACTGTGATTTTCTTGATTCTCTTTCTAATACTTGTAATATTTATTTAGAAAATGTTTTATTGAATTATCTGTATAAAACTTCTTTAGAATTCAAGAGTGACATAAGTGGCATTGGTAAATATGCTTTATCTAATTTTTCTACTACCAGTGAGTTTAAGGATTTCAATTGGTCTAATAATTATATGAATTCAACTTTTAACGTGAATATTAATACTACTATTGATTCAGGTTTTTTATTGAATAAAACTTAAATGTAGAGGTGATTTTGTGCTTAATTATTTTTTTAATTTTTTGTTTTTTATTTTTAGTATTTTTGTTTTGTTGAAGTCTGTTTTTTATGCTTTGTATGAGATTAAGTCTCAAGATAATAAATCTGGTGGGATTGCTGTTATTGTTTTTTCTGTTATTGTTATTGTTCTTGCTAATGTAGTTGTTTTCTTGAAATAAATTCGGGATTGAAGGCCTGTCCCCCAATCCCGAATTTTTATTTTACTATTTCAAAATCAATTTGTCTTAGCATCTTATTAGCAGAAATAACCCTAATCTTAACCTTATCTCCAATTTTATAAGTTGTATTTGTCTTTTCTCCAATAAGTCTTTTTCTCTCTTCGTCATAAATAAAATACTCATCACCCAAATTTTCAAATCTAATCAAGCCTTCAACTGTATTTTCTAGTTCAACAAAAATACCAAATTGAGTAACTGAAGAAACAATACCTTCATATTCTTCACCAATTTTATTTTGCATATATTCAGCCTTTTTCAAGTCTTCACTATCTCTTTCAACCTTAGTTGCAACTTTTTCTCTTTCTGATGATGATGCCGCTCTTTGTTGTGCTTTTTCTTGATATTCTTCTACCCATTTATCGTCTACAACATAATTGTCTTCCAAATATTTTGAGATTATTCTGTGTATAAACAAGTCAGGATATCTTCTTATTGGTGATGTAAAATGACAATAATATTTACTTGCAATTCCAAAGTGCCCTTTGTTTTCTGATTCATATCTTGCAACTTTAAGTGTTCTTAATATTAATGTTGATACTACTTTTTCTTCGTCTTTCCCTTTTATTTTTTCAAGTATTTTTGATACTTCTGTTGGATATACTTTTTCATTTACTACTTTTATTTTTAATCCAAAATTGAATAAGAATTTATTTAAGTCTTTTATTTTATCTAGGTCTGGGTCTTCGTGAACTCTATAAATGAATGGTGCTTCTAGCCAATAAAATTTTTCTGCAATTGCTTCATTTGCACTTAGCATAAATTGTTCTATTATTTCATTACTAAAGCTTGTTTCATATTTCCCTACATTTATTGCCCATCCATCTTGGTCTAAATCAATTTTACTTTCTGGTATGTCTAAATTTAAATATCCTTGCTTTAGTCTTCTTTCTTTTAAAATTGTTGCAAGTTCTGCCATTAATTCAAAGTCTTTTATATATTTTTCATATCTTTTTAGCACTTCTTTGTCAGATTTATCTAGGATCTTTTGTACATCGTGATAGTTCATTCTTTCGCGTACATTTATTATCCCTTTATACACTTCTGTTGATATAGTTTTTCCTTCTGGATTTATTTCCATTGAACATGAAAGTGTGAATCTGTCTTCTCCTGCATTTAAACTGCATATTCCATTTGATAGTTCTCTTGGTAACATTGGTATTACTCTAGAAAGCATATATATACTTGTTCCTCTGATTTGTGCTTCTTTATCTAGAAAGCTTCCTTCTCTTACATAATAGCTTACATCTGCTATATGAACATCTAATCTATAGTTTCCATTTTCTAATTTTGTAACTCTTACAGCGTCGTCTAAATCTTTTGCATCTTCACCATCTATTGTAAAAATTACATGTTCTCTACAGTCAACACGATTTGGTATGTCTTTTGGGTCTATTTTATCACCATATTTTTTTGCTTCTTCCACAACTTGTTCTGGAAATGTGGATGGTAGATTATATTCTTTGATTAGTGATAACATATCAACACCCGCTTGATTTGGATCTCCTAAGACTTCTATAATTTTACCTTCTGCATTTTTTCCTTTTTCAGGATATTTTGTTATTTGTACTAATACTTTATATCCATTTCTAGCTTTTCCAAAATTATTTTTTGATATAAATATGTCTGTTCCAAAGCTTTTTTCGTCTGGTACTACAAATCCAAAGTTTTGACTTTTTTGGAATGTTCCAACTACTGTGTCTTTTTCGTGTTTTATTATTTTTTTGATTTTTCCTTCTGCTCTTTTTATCTTATTTTTTTCTTCTGTTATTTCAACTAAAACTTTGTCTCCATTTAAGGCATTTAATGAGTCTTCTTTTGATATATATATTTCGTCTTCTTGATTTTCTATTTTTACAAATCCAAATCCTTTTTGATTTTTTCTGTATGTTCCTTCTACAAAGTTTTCGCCTATTAGTCTATATCTGTTTTTCTTATTTTTTACTACCTTATAATTTTCTTCCAGGCTTCTTAGTGTTTGTGTGAATTCATTGTATTCTTTTTTTGGTACTCCTAATATAATTGCTATTTCTTTTGCTTTCATTGGTGTATAGTTTTCGTCTTTCATGAATTCTAAAATAATATTTTCTTTATTCATTTTTCTTCCTTTCTTTCTAAATTACTTCGTCATCAATCCATTTTAAATAATCAGCATTTATGCTGTTAATTTCATAAATTGCAAATTCAAAACATTCATATATTTTTCCATTTCCAACTACTATTACTTTCAATAATATGCACACCAGCTGCAGGTTTTTTGGCTAATACAGTATCAATAACTTTATTTACTTCATTCATATTATCAAATGCAATTTCTATCATACAATATCTACTCATTTTTTCCTCCTATGGATTTTTGATTATCAAATTTTGCTATTCCTATTACATTATCATCATTAGCTAAAATGTTAATTTGTCTTTTTGCAGTTATATTTAGTTTTTCTAGTCTTTCTTTTTGACTAATATTATTTTCTATCATACTAGCGTTTAATACTTCTAAATTAGACAATACTACAAGGTGTAATATATCTGTATAATCCCTTATATTACCATCTAGTTCAGGATTTTTTTCTCTCCATTCCTTTGCTGTCATTCCAAATAAAGCAACATTTATTACATCTGCCTCATTAGCATATACAAATAATTTTTGTTTATCTGTTAGTGTTGGAACAATATTTTCTTTAATACTATCTGTATGTATCCTATAATTTGTTTTTGATAAGCTCCTTCTAACTGACCATTCTATTTTTTCTTGATATGCTTCATTATGTTTTAATCTCTCAAATTCTTGAATTAAATATAGCTTAAAAGCTGGGTCTATCCATGAAGCAAATTCTAATGCAATATCGGGATGAGCAAATGTTCCACCATCATATTTTCCTCTTTTACTAATAAAACCTTTTGCATTAGTTGTATTTATCCATCTTGAAGGACTCATTGTAAAAGAATTATTTGCAGAGTCATTTTTAAACTCGCGAGATTCCGCTAGTTTAAATTTTTCATTAAACAGTTCTTCCCACAATGAATAAAAATCAAATGAGCTTTTATTACTCATCCATTTAATAATAACATCTCCAGGGTTATCAGGATTTTTATATCTTGCCAAATCGGTTAGTGAAATATAATCTGTATTATCAATTCTCATAACATTTATTAAATTATCTTTCACATTTATTTTTGCTGTAATTTTATTATTCATAATATATTATTCTTCCTTCCATTACCTCTAATGATTTTATTTTAATCATATAATTATTTTCTGTGTATTACTTATATCATAAATAAAGAAACATTGCAATATTTTTACGAATATTTGTTTTGTTTTTATATCTTTCCTACTATATAAAAAAATGGGAAGAAAATATTGTAATATTCTCCCCCCACATCTTAATTTTTATGCTAAATATAATATTCCTAAAACTATAGTTAAAACACCAAAAACAATTGAAGATATTACCATTGTTCTTTTTTGTTTTCCCTCTTTAGTTCTACCTTTATTTTTCTCATAAAAGTTATTTGTTGATGAACCAGTAATTGTTTGTGATAATCCAGCATCATCTTTAGTTTGTATTAATGCTAATACTATTACAACTAATGCTATAACAAAATATATCACTGTTAATATTGTTCTTATTATTTCCATCTAAATTTCCTCCCTGCGGTTTTATATTACTTGGCATATTTTATCATATATAATTTTAAAATGCAAGTAAACCTTTCTCTATTTTAAAAAATCATTAAAATAATTGCAAATATGGCTGTTTTTATTTGCACTTTACTTAAAAACTGAAAATTTGTAAATTTTATTCCAATATCGTTTAATTCATCATATTTATTTATAATTTTCTCAATTTCTTCATTGCTTGAAATCTTTAATTCTTGCATATATTCTTTGGCTAAAAATCTTGCTTTAATCATTGCGTCATTTTCAAGATATGTTCTTATTGCATAATATGTTAGTCCAAATATAATTAGTATTGATAAAAATGTTGCACCAATAGGCAATATTTTTAAAATTGCTAAAATACATATTATATAAAAGTAAATTAGATAAATATTTGAAAATATAAAGTTGAACCATAGTAATTTTTTACTTTGTATTGAGTGTAAACATTCATGTGCAATTGTTTGAATTCTTGTATAACTTTCTTTTAAATCTGCAATAAATATTTTATTACTTGTTACTAAGTATAATGTTGTGTTTGAATTTTTATCTTCTTCAATTTTTACATTTTCATTTTTTAATTTTTTCAAATACCACTTGCATATTTCTATGTTTTCCGGATATTTTTGTGTTAGCTTATCTAATTCTTTGTCTTCACCTATTTGTTTTATTTTTTTAATGTTTACATCAAATATATATCTTGATATCAGATATATTATTATCATAATTATTAGTAAAATTATTAATTCCATTTTTATTTATTCCCTTCTTGAAAATATAATTATTAGTTGCAAAAGAATTAAAATTTGACACAGTCAAAATTGTAATTATTTTGTAACTTCTTACTTTACTAATAATGTTATCTTACACAATTCCATCTTTTATTTTATAACATCTATTACTGCATCGCCAATTATTTTATTGACATCTGCTAAAATGATATTAAATTTTGTTTCTGCTTCAAAAAATCTTGCTGCATCTTGATTTTCAAAAAGTTCAATATATAATTGTTGAACTTTTTTAGTTTTTTCTTCGTCATTTTTTCCTGTTTGCATTGCAACTATTTGAGCTTCATATCTTGCTGTTTCAAATTCTTCTATTTTCTTTTTTAGTTCTGGATTTAAATTTAATGCTTCTTTTGCCATTTTGTAATTAACATATTCTTCTGATTGTTTTAATTCTTGTGCTAGTTTATTTGCTGTATCATATATATTCATTTTTTCACATCCTTCCTTTATGCATTTTTTATGTTTTATATCATGATTTATGTACCATGTATTTTGTATAAAAGGAAAGTTTTACAACTTTCCTTTTAAATATAACCTTTAAATTATTTACATATTGTTATTTGCTGTACTTTCTGTTGTTGATGGTCCATCTATTAAAACTTTAGCATTTTTTGGACATATATTTATCCAAGTGTTTCCATCATTTACTTTTATTTCATTTCCCTGTAAATCTTGATATTTTGTTTGTGTGTTTCTTGCTTCTTTTATACATTTAATTTTTATAGCTTTTCCATTTGTTATATAATATCCATCAAATGTTCCTGTATTTTTTAGTCCTTGTCTACCTTTGTCTTCACTATCTGGTAATGTGTAATTATCACAGAATGTTATTATAATGTTTTTTGTTGTTATGCTATTTCCTGTATCCCAGTCTGTTTGTGCTTTTTTTCTAGCATATCTTTTATATACTTGATTTTGTTCGTCATATTCGTATTTAACAGTTTGAAGCGTTGAATGTGGTATTGTTACACTTGTTGCACCTTGTCCATCTTCTAAATTAACTTCGTCTGTAGTATAATTTAAAACACTTTTTTTATCAGATGTTGTTTTATATCCTTTTGATTTTGCTGCTTTTAATAATGCTTCTGTGCTTGTAACTGCATTATGTGGCGCTGCTTTGTCTTTTACTCTCCAGAATGTTGATTCACTTTCTGTTATTCCATTTATATTGTCTATACTATATTTTGTTATATCACTTTGTGCTTGTGGACTCCATCCAAAATGTGCATATATTGCATCATTTTCCATAGCATAATCTAAGAAATAATGTCTTGAGCTTCTTACTGGTCCTATTTTATCAACTGTTACACCTTTAAATAATGCCATTAATCTAGTTTCTCCACCCTCGACAATCGCTTCATAAACTAAATATGCTTTATTTAATCCGGCTTGTGGCCATGCTTGGTTATGGTTGTCTATCATTACTGCAATTGGTCTGTCATTACCGTTAAAAATTTTTACTTTTTTTTCTTCAACTCCTGCTGTTAATACATTATCTTCTTTATTTGCTGATGTTTCTTCTGTTTGATTATTTTTCTTATCTTTAGTTATTTTATATGCCATTATTCCTCCAAAGGCTATTATTAATATAACTAATACTGTTATTAAAATCTTTGTAGTTTTACTACTCATTAATGGTTTCCCCCTTTTTAATTTTGGTATAGTTAGTCTCTAGTAATGTTTAATTGTTCTAGTACTTTTTCTTCTTTTGGTCTCATTATTTTTTTGTCTTCTTCTTCTATATGGTCATATCCCATTAGATGATAAAATCCATGTACTACCATGTAACTTAGTTCTCTTTCAAAACTATGTCCATATTCTTCTGCTTGTTCTTTTACTTTTTCTATTGAAATTATGATGTCTCCTAAAACATCTTCATATAAAAAGTCTTTATTTTTTATTTTTTCGTCTAACTCTGCTTTTTCAAACATTGGAAATGACAATACATCTGTTGCCTTGTCTATTTTTCTATATTTTTTATTTATTTTTCTTATATTTTCTGGTGTTGTTAATGTTATTGTCATAATTAGTTTTGAATCTAGAAGTCCTTCTACTTCAAAGCATTTTTTAACTACTCTTTTTATAGTTTCTTCATATTCTTTGTTTTCTTGAATATCTAAATATGTAATTTCATACATTATGCTACCACCCTGTCTTCCTTATTTATTGTTCCAGTATATTTTCCTATTGATTTACAGTCATTTTTCAACTCTCTAATTGCTCCGTAGTCTATTAATTTTCTTCTATAATATGTTATTATTTTTGAGTAATCTACTTTTGAATTTTTTAATTTTTTCATGTCATTTTTTATAAATAAAATTTCTTTTTGTCTCATATACTCTACAAAATCAACATCTTTTAATTTTGATATTTCTTTATACTTGTCCCAATATTTTCTATAGTTATCTCTTTCTTTCATATCGTTCCAGTATACTTTTGTTGATAATAAACGTATATTGTAGTCTTCTATTAAATTTATTAACATTGCATATGCTTTTTCTCTTTTTGCTGCCATTTTTGTGTCTTGTACCAATACTCTTGCATCTTTAAGTAGTTTTTCATAGCATTGTTCTGCAACTATTAATGGAATGCTATGTGTGAATAATTTTCTACTTATTCCTAGTAACAACATATTTTTTTCTATATTGTCTCTTTGATCTAGCTTTCCAACTTCAAAAGCTTCGTAGTTTTCATAGTCTCTTTGTATTTCTTCTAGTTTTCTATTTTTTTCTTTCTTGTCTTCTTCAATAACAACTTGATTATTATCTTCTTCTAAAATTGAATCTTCTTTATTTGTATTTATATTTTTACTACCCTTTTCTTCTGTATTTTCAATATTTGCTTCATCTGAAACACTTGCATTGTTACAATTTTTTATTAAATCATTATTATT
>OIYY01001699.1_pt1 | contig 10759 bp, 8 predicted proteins | sample 1588341 | NCBI WGS metagenome assembly OIYY01 (sample SAMN03283287) | human gut metagenome | biome: human-associated habitat; material: feces | host: Homo sapiens | place: Peru | collected 2012
CGCCGCCGTTGCAATCTTGCCGGCCACCCTTCTGGTCAACGGCACCTGCCGCATCGAGAATGTTCCGGATATTTCGGACGTCCGTCTCCTGCTCGAGATCCTGGACAGCATGGGCGCGGAGATCCGACGCCTGAGTCCGAACACCGTCGAGGTCTGCTGCGAGCATGTGCGCGACAGCGAGGCATCCGACACGCTCGTGCGCCGCATCCGCGCGTCATACTACCTGATCGGCGCGCAGCTCGGCCGCTTCGGCCACGCCCGCGTGGCGCTGCCCGGCGGCTGTAACTTCGGCGCGCGGCCGATCGACCAGCACATCAAGGGGTTCGAGGCCATCGGCGCGGAGGTGGAGCTGCAAAACGGCTTCGTCTGCGCCAGAGCGTCCGAAAACGGTCTGACCGGCGGGCGCGTCAATCTCGACGTCGTCTCCGTCGGCGCAACGATGAACATCATGATCGGCGCGGTCCTCGCGGGCGGCACGACCATCATCGAAAACGCCGCCAAGGAGCCGCACATCGTCGACCTCGCCAACTTCCTCAACGCCATGGGCGCGAAGGTCTCCGGCGCGGGCACGGACGTCATCAAGGTGCGCGGCGTGAAGGCGCTGCGCGGCGGCTGCTATTCCATCATCCCCGACCAGATCGAGGCCGGGACGTATATGGCCGCCGTCACCGCCGTGGGCGGCAACATCCTGATTCAGAACGTCATCCCCAAGCACATGGACTGCATCTCCGCCAAGCTGCGCGAGATGGGCGCGAAGGTCACGGAATACGACGATTCCATCCGCGTCCAGCGCACCGGCGAGCTGCGCCGCGCCAATGTGAAGACCCTGCCCTATCCCGGCTTCCCGACGGATATGCAGCCGCAGATCGCCGTCTGTATGTCGCTGGCGAGGGGCACGAGCATCATCACCGAGAGCATCTATGACACGCGCTTCGGCTATTGCGCCGAGCTGAACCGCATGGGCGCGTGCATCAAGGTCGACACCAAGACCGCCGTCATCACGGGCGTTGAGCGCCTTGCCGGCTGCACGGTGCACGCCTGCGACCTGCGCGCGGGCGCCGCAATGATCATTGCGGGTCTGGCCGCCGAGGGCACGACCCGTGTGGAAGAGATCGAATATATCGAGCGCGGCTATGAGGACATCATTGGCAAGCTGCGCGGCCTCGGCGCGGACATCAGGCGCATCGAGCGCCCGGACGCCCCGCCCAAGGCGGCAAGCGCCGGTTGATGTGCCCTTTTCCGGCTGAGTCGGGGCTTTTGCCCGATTCGGCCGGTTTTTTCTGACCGTAAAAAAAGCGCCGTCCCGAACGGCGGGGCAACGCTTCCTATCCAAAAAACGGAGGGCGAACATGGAACACTTTGTCGCTGTGCTGGAGCTGGCCGGAACGGTCGCCTTCGCGGCGTCCGGCGCGCTGACCGCAATGAAAAAGAAAATGGATCTGCTGGGCATTCTGGTTCTGGCCGTTATCACCGCCGTCGGCGGCGGCATCCTGCGCGACCTGATCCTCGGCGTCACACCGCCGCTGGCCTTTCGCAATCCGCGCAACGTGCTCGTGGCGGTCGGGACGGCGCTGCTGCTCTTCCTGCCCTTCCTGCGCCACCGCCTGATGCACAATCAGCGCCGGTTCGACGCGGCGATGCTCCTGCTCGACTCGCTCGGCCTGGGCGTCTTCACGGTCATGGGCATCTGGAACGCCCTGCAATTTGATCCCGACCGGAGCACCTTCCTGCTCGTGCTCGTCGGCGTGCTGACGGGTGTCGGCGGCGGTGTCGTGCGCGACGTGCTCGCCGGGGACACGCCCTATATCTTCGTCAAGCATATTTATGCCTGCGCCTCGCTGGCCGGGGCGGTGAGCATGACGGCTTTGCGCGGCGTGCTGCCGATCTACGCGTCGATGCTGCTCTCGGCGGTGCTCGTGTTCGTGATCCGGCTGCTCTCGGCGCATTTCCGCTGGAATCTGCCCCGCGTCCGCAACCTCTGAACGGGAGAAACGCCGTGAGGGATTTCTGAAGCCTCACCTTCCTCCCGCTTCTGCCATATTTCGCTCCGGGATGGCAAAAACGGTGCGTTTCAGATTGGGTGCAGACGTCCCCTCCTCGCGACGACACAAAAACGGTAGGTTTCTCGTAGAAACCTACCGTTTTTATTGTAGCAAGAAAACCACCGGCAGTGCCGGTGGTTCCAAAAAGCTTTAGCTATGCCTAGGGAACCTCTGAATCAATCGGCTGCGGCGCTCAGCGGGTCTTTTGCCCCAACTGATCGGTTTGAAAATTTTGAAATACGAAATCCCGCGATTTTTGAAGGAGGCTGCCATGAACGAAAAACCCTTTGCCGGCGTGCTGTTCGCCAGCGACTACGACCACACGCTCTCCGCGCCGGACGGCACCGTCCCCGAGGCTAACCGCGCCGGGATCAGGCGCTTCATCGACGCCGGCGGCCGCTTCTGCATCGCCAGCGGCCGCAGCGTGCGTCTGCTCTCGTCGCGGCTGGAGCTTGTGCCGGTCAACGCGCCCTGCCTCTGCTTCAACGGCTCGGCCTGCTACGATTATCAGGCGCACCGGCTACTCTGGGAACAGCCGATGCGCTTCGACGCGCAGCGGCTCATCGACGCCGCCGTCGCCTTTGACCCCGGCATCGAGGCCGAGGTGCAGACTGCCGAGGGGCATTTCATGCGCGGTCAACCCGATCAGCGTGCATATTTCCTGCAAACGCAGGGCGTCGCGCCGCATTTCGGCGAGCTGCCTCCCCAGCCGTGGATGAAGCTCGTGTTCTGCGTGCCGTCCGAGCGCACGGCGGCCGAGGCGATCCTCATCGAGCGCCCGGACGAGCTGCCGCCGCAGACGGCGCAGCGCGTCCCGCCATCCAGCGTCAGCTCCGCCGTGATGCGGGTGAAGTCATACCGCTGGCAACGGCTCAAAATCGTGACGGGAACCTTCTGCACCTCGGTGGTGGCTAAGATAAAGATGACGTGCTCGGGCGGCTCCTCCATCGTTTTGAGCAGCGCGTTGAACGCCGCGGTGGAGAGCATGTGCACCTCGTCGATGATGTAGACCTTGTACTTGCAGACCGACGGCAGATAGGCTACCTCGTCGCGCAGGTCGCGGATGTCGTCAACGCCGTTGTTCGACGCGGCGTCCATCTCGATGATGTCCATGACGGAGCCGGAGTCAATGCCCTTACAAATTTCACACTCGCCGCAGGGGTCGGGGCTGGAGGTGTCCAGGCAGTTGACCGCCTTGGCAAAGATCTTGGCACAGGTCGTCTTGCCGGTGCCGCGGGTGCCGGTGAACAGATACGCATGGCCGATACGCCCGGCAGCGATCTGGTTCTGCAGGGCCGTGACGATGGCCGTCTGGCCAACCACGTCCGCAAAGCGCTGGGGACGCCATTTTCGATACAGGGCACGGTACATCGGCTCACCTCCTGCAAAGCTACAAAAAACAGCGGGCAGAGCACGCGGCTGCGCTGCTTTGCGTACAGATGCAGGCTTGACCGCGGCACTGGGCAAGCGCCGCTTAATGCTGCTCGGTTCCCCGCCTGACATGGTTCACAGGCTGCCCATGCGCGGGACCTGCATCTGTACGCGAAACAGCGCAATTCAGCCCTGTCCGCTTTTAGTATTATACAATAAGTTTGGAATAAATGCAAGCGTTATCTTATATTTCGGGCATCTCGGACATCAATCTTCCTGCAGGCGCTGGACCATCTTGTAAAGGGCCTCGGCGCTGTTGAAGTTCTGCGGCATGATTTCGGATGCGGGGATCGAAATGTCGTATTCCTCATTCAGGGCCGAGATGATCTGCAGAATGTCGAAAGAGTCCAGAATGCCGTCATCGATCAGCGTTGTACAGGTGGAAAAGTCCACGTCCTCTTTGATTTCGCTTAAAATTTCCAGTAAACGTTCCATTGGTATTTCTCCTTTTCAAATTATGCTTACACAGCGGGTGTATTGATGGGATAGGTCGGCGTTTCGCTGCGTACCGGGTGCGGCGTGCCGTTCTGCCACAGAATGACCTGCGGCAGGTCGCGGCTCAAAAACAGACCAAGTCCTTCCGTAACAGAGTAGGCACCGGTGTTTTCAAAAACAAGCAGGTCGCCGGGGCGTAGTCCGGCCAGCGGCATACTGCGCACAAGAACATCGTTCGTAGTACAAAGGCTGCCGCAAAGTGTCCAGTCCTGTACGGAAGCTGCCCGGGCAGCAAAATGGCGCAGATGCGGGCGTTTCATACCCATGATCTGGCCAAGATAATTCAGGTGGTTCATTCCACCGTCCACAATGCAGTAGTGCTGCCCGCCGTGGTCCTTGCAGTCCATAGCGGTGGTCAGGTAATAACCGCATTCGGCGGTGTAAAAGCGGCCCATCTCAACGGTCAGATGGACCCAGCTGCTGACTTCGCGCAGTGCTGGCGCAAGGTCTTTGGCCGGGGACAGTGTGTCGGTAAAATCGTCGCCGTCAAAATACGGCACCGCCAGCCCTGGGCCGTATTCCAGTTCCGGCAGACGCAGGCCGAAGGTCTGCTCAATTTCAGCGTACAGTTCCCGCAGCATGGCCAGCTCTTTTTGCTGATTGACCAGCTTTTTGCGCTGGGTCCCGACAAAGTAGTGAATGCCGATAAACTCCAGATCAGGTGTTTCCCTGCGATGCGCCAATGCGGTGAAAAGATCCTCCTTTGACATGCCGAACTGACTGCCTGCGTTCAGCCGCAGCAACACGGGCAGCCGCTTAGCGGCCTTGCGTGCAGCATCCTGCAGATAGCGGACCTGCAGCAGAGATTCCGCTGTGCAGGTGCCGACGCCGTCGGCCACGGCGCGGGCAATATCCACGGGCGTCTTATTAACACCCGAATAGATAACACGTGCATCCGCAGCATGCAGGCTCTCGCAGAGCGAAAGCTCTCCGGGACTGCATACTTCCAGCCGCGCAGTGACCTGCATCATGGCAGGCAGCAGAAATGGGTTGGCTTTGATGGAATAGCAAAGGTCGATTTCCCTGCCCCAGATTGCCTGAATAGCGCGCACGCGGGCCTGCAAAGCGTCAGTGTCAAAGACAAACGTCGGTGTGCCGTAGGTGGCAGCAATTTTCTGTAAAGAAGCGTCGGTCATTTATGGGCTCCTTTTTTCGTCAGGGCAGCCAGTGCCGTGCGGTCAATTTTGCCGTTTTTATTCAGCGGCATCTCGTCCAGCTGCACAGCAGTATTCGGCTGCATAAAAGGCGGCAGACTTTCTTTCAGCGCAGCCAGCAGGGCGGCTTTCTCACAGCTGCCCGTGTAAAACAGGTGGAGCCGCTGGCGTTCGGCATCAAACGTGCAGCAGGCACGGGTCACGGCGTCGCAGCGCATAGCGGCAGCTTCAATTTCGCCAAGCTCTACGCGGTGTCCCATGTGCTTGATCTGGAAATCCCGGCGGCCAATATAATACAGGCTGCCGCTTTCGTCGTAGCGGGCCAGATCGCCGGTGCGGTAAATACGCTCATACCAGTTGGTATTCAGCGGATTCTGGGTAAAGGCCTGCGCTGTGCGCACAGGGTCAGCATAGTAGCCGAGGGCAAGCGCCGTACCGGAAACGCAGATCTCCCCTGCCTGCCCGGGCACGGTGACAAGGGCGTCGTTCTCGTCCAGCAAAAAGACCTTCTCATTGGGAAACGCGTGTCCGATGGGCAGCGCCTCATCCGGAGCAAAATCGCGGTCCGGCAAAATGGCGTAGGTGCAGTTGCAGGTAATCTCTGTCGGGCCGTAGAGGTTCACAAACCGGGCGTGCGGCAGAGCGGACTTCCACTTCATCAGGTGCTTGATGGGCATGACTTCGCCGCTGAACAATACCTGCCGCACGCGGGAAGGTATACGGTAGCTGAAGCCGTTCATGATGGAGACAAAGCACATGGCACTGACGGCCCAGACAAGTATGGTGACCTCATGGTCTGCCAGATAGTCCATGAGTTTTGTGGGCTGACTGAAATAAGCGCGCGGGATAATCTGCACCTTAGCCCCCGTGTACAGTGCCGTGTACAGGTCTTTGACCGAAACGTCAAAGTCAAAGGGAGCCTGATTGCCCAGAATATCGTTTTGTGTGATGCCGAAAATTTCGGCAAACTGCGGGATAAAATCCAGCACCGAGCGGTGGCTGACGGTGACGCCTTTTGGCACACCGGTGCTTCCGCTTGTGAAGTTGATATACAGAGGGTCAACGTCCACAGCCTGACGGCGGCGGGCTGCCAGCAGGGCAGCGTCCGCGGGTGCGGCCAGCAGATCGTCAAGCCGGATGATTTGCCCGCTGTACCCCAGCGCGGCGGCTGCGGCAGCGTGGGCCTCGTCCGTAACAAGAAGTGCAGGGGTCAAAGTATCCAATACCTGCAAAGTGCGGGCAGCGGGCTGGCGGGTGTCAAGCACCGAGTAGCAGCAGCCCGCGTAGACTGTGCCAAGCATGGCAGCAAAGGCGGAAACGGATTTTTCCAGGTAAAATGCCACCGGGCGGCGCGGCATCGTGCGGGACGCCAGAAAGCTGCCGGCGCGGCGGGCCGTGTCGGCCAGTTGTGCCCAGGTACAGTCTGTCTGGGCATCCCCCACAGCGGGGGCATCCGGGCGGCGGGCGGACGTGGCTTCAAGCCAGTCCAGAATGTTTGTTTGCATAGAAAGCTCTTTTCTTAAAAGTTGGCATAGAGGAAACCAACGGTTTCATTGACGCAGATAAAGCTGAGGAGTACCATGAAAATAACAAGATAGTATAAACCCCAGCGCAGCGCAAGCGGCAGCCGCTGTACCTCTGCGTAAGGGTCGCGGCCTTGTTCCTTCAGCACACTATGGGCAAAGACCAGAAGGGTACTGATGATGACAAGCCCCCAGGCCGGGCCGGAGACTGCCGCGAAAGCGCCGGGTGCATTCGCGGCCAATGCGGAAAAATTGAAATCCGTAAAGGTGTTGCGCAGGTAGATGCACCCCTGCACAAACTCATTGCGGTCAAAGTACCAGCCGATGTTGACGATGATAAAGGTCCGCAAGATGCGAAAAACGTGCCAGCCGCGGCTTTCGGTAGGAATGTGCAGCGCCGTGTTGAGCTTTTTGAAAGCGGGCTCCAGCAGGTCAGCCAGCGCAATGACAAGACCGTTATACAGACCCCAGGCAAGGTAGTGTGCCTGCGGGCCGTGCCAGATGCCGACCACGGCAAACACAAGCAGGTTGGCGACTGCAGCGGGCAGCACACGGCCAAAATGCTTGCCCCAATGCGATGTGGCCCACTTGCCGAAGCGCTGCATCGACTTGGTCAGTGCAAAGGGATAGAACAGGTAATCACGCATCCACGCACCCAGCGAAATATGCCAGCGCCGCCAGAAATCCCCCAGCGAGGTAGAAAAATACGGCTGCCGGAAGTTGGGCATCATCTCAATGCCGTACAGCTGCGCAACACCCAATACCATATCAATGCCGCCGGAAAAATCTGCATACTGCTGCAGCGAGTACAGCAAAATGGCCAGCAGTGCCATAGAACCGGCCAGCTTGGGGTCATTGCCGTCGAGGATGGCGGCAATCGTCGGGGCGGTCAGGTTTGCGATGGCATATTTCTTCATTGCACCGAACAGAAACAGGAACAGTGCACGCTTGGTACGCTCCCAGTTCCAGATGTGACGGGCAGTGAGCTGCGGGGCCATCTCTCCGTAGCGGTTGATGGGGCCCTGGATCAGCTGCGGGAAAAAGCTGATGAAAAGCAGAAAGCGGACGTAGTTTTTCTCTGCCGGGTGCCGACCACGGTAGCAGTCAATCAGATAACCGACGGCCTGAAACGTGTAAAAGCTGATGCCAAGCGGCATGACCAGCCCCAGTGAGGACGGCGCTGTGGCCGAAAATGCACCGGAGAGCAGCTCCGCAAAATAGGACCAGTATTTGAAGTAGCCAAGCACAAGAAAGTTGGCAGTCAGTACAGCAGCAACAAGACATTTTTTATGGCGTACCGCCTGTGCTTTGATGGCCTTTTTTTCGTCCTTGGTTATGTCCGGAGCCTTTCGCCGCGCGGCGGAATCGGCATCCAGCTTTGCCAGCTGCAAGCCGCCGAGCCAGATCGTCAACGCAGTGAAAAGCAGAAAAACAAGGCCCTTCCAGCCGCTGGCGGTAAAAAATAGCAGGCTCAACCCCAGCAGGCAGATCCATTGGCAGCGGCTGAAAACAGTATAATATAAAATGAGTCCAACGCTGACCAGCAGGAAGAAACTCAGGGAATAGATTTCCACACTACACCATCCACAAAATTAAAAATCGACAGAACATTCATAATATCGCTCAAAATCGGCGGAAGAACCAACAATACGGGCATTCACGCGGAACTGGTAGGTGCCGTGCTCCGCCGCTGCGTACTCGGTCCAGGAGCGGCTAGAATACGCGGAAAACCGGCTGTATTCGCTCTCCCCCGGCGCTTTGACCCAGAACTCGTATTCAGCCTGTACGGACGGACCGTGGTAGGAACCGGCCAGCAGCAAAATCTTGTCCGGGTGAACCTCCGGCGTCATGTAGACGTTGGTGATATAGTTTACGGCGGCCAGATATTCTGACGGCGTCTCGAACAACGATTCCACATCCTGCCCGGCGTCCAGCATAGCAAGAAACTTTGCCATGCTGAGGCTGAACGCATGCCCGCCGGCAGCATTCATGTGGGTGAAATCCTTGTGATAGTCAGGCTCTTTGTTCTCAAACAGCTCCGGCTTTGCAAGGTTAAAGTCATAATAGGAAGCCCCATACTGTGCTGCCAGCTGCTTGAAGTAGGCGTAGTCGTCAAAATACGTCTCGTAGCTCACGACATCCAGCGTGGTCTTGGGCGCACTGATGAGCAAAAGGCGCGTGCCGTTCTCCTGACAGAGCTGCAGCATGGAGGTCAGCTCCTCAATGTGCTGCGCGCTAAAGTCGTGGGCGTTCTGGTTCCAGGTGTTCTCCGCACCGACAGTGTCAAAGTTGATGACCGTGGTATCCTCCGGCTGGGCATGGGCCGCACCGCGCCGGTGCGGCAGACGATTCAGTACGGCATTCCATTTCTGTTGGATCGTAGCGGGCCAATCGGTGGGCCAGCTGCCGCTCTGCCAGGGAAAAAGCGCATTCAGGGAATCTGCACCTGTAAAGTTATCACGGCTGGTCATGTAGCGCAGCAGGTCAGCGGGCTTATCCTTCCAGGAGTCCGTCTGCAGCTCTGCATATAAAAAAGCCTTTTGGGCTTTGGCATAGGGTTTGCCTGTCATGTTGGTCAGATCCATGACAAGGATCACATACCGGGGAGAATGCTCCCGAAGCAGGGTCTCCAGCGCGATCTGCGACATATCCAAGCTTTGGGCGTTTGTTGCCATCAATGCAACGGTCTCCCCTGTTGCGGCGGCGAGTTCTTCTTCGGGCAGGGCGCAGGAAGCCAGCGAAGAGCCAATAACGGCAATGTCAATGGACTGCTTTTGGTGGTAGCTGCGCCACATGTCAAGGCTGGAACCGTTATCGGGCGGCATAAAGCCGCAGAAAATCAGATTTATAATCAGAAAAATCGCGGTGAACGCTGCGATTTTGGCTATGTGCTTCAAAAGATACGCTCCTAAAACAGACAAATAAAGGAAAATGTCCAAAAACAATAAACACAACTATTATACATCAATTGGAACTTCCCTGCAATGGTGATTTGCTGACAAAGGTAAGATTTTACAATTGTGCAAAAAACCGCGTTTCTTCGTGAAACGCGGCTCTATACAATCAGCCTAAAAGCTGCTTGGCCAAATCAGCGCTGGCCTTGGCATCCTTGCAGTAGTAGTCGGCACCGATGTCCCGGGCGTAGTCGGGCGTCAGCACCGCGCCGCCGACCATGACCTTACAGTCAAGGTGCGCGGCATGCAGGGCCTCGATCGTGGCCTGCATATTGGGGACGGTGGTCGTCATCAGGGCCGACAGGCCGACGAGCTTTGCACCGGTCTGGCGCACGGCCTCTACGACACGCTCGGGGTCAACGTCGCGCCCGAGGTCGAGCACGTCATAGCCGTAGTTTTCGAGGATGACACGGACAATGTTCTTGCCGATGTCATGCACGTCGCCCTTGACTGTGGCAATGACGATCTTGCCCTTGCTGCCCTGCGCCTGGCCGGAGGCGGCAATTTTGGCTTTGATGGCCTCGAACGCAGCCTGCGCGGCGGTGGCGGCCTGCAAAAGCTGCGGCAGGAATACCGTGCCTTTCTCAAAGCCGTCGCCCACGGCGTCCAGTGCGGGGATCAGCGAGACATTTACTACGTCCAGCGGTTCGCGCATCGTCAGAGCGGCGTCCGCGGCGGCGCGGGCCTCGGCCTTCAGGCCGCGGCGCACAGCCTCAAACAGGGCGTTCAAGTACAGCACATCGTCGTGGTCCAGCAGGGTCAGATATTCGCCGGTGGCGACCTCGAACCCTTTGGTGGTGTTGGCGGCAATGCCGCCGTTTTCGATCTTGCGGTAGACAAAGCGGGCGTCCTTTTGCGCCAGCGCCGTCGCCTTGGCAGAAACCTCCGCGTGGGCGGCATCGCTGGCGTCCATCATCACCAGTTGCCAGTTGGTGTAGGTCTGCTTGCGCACGCTGCCGGTCATCTGCTTAAAATAGCGCGCAGGTGTGTTAAAAAGCGGCACCACAATGCTGATGCAGGGTCCCTGCAGGTTTTCGGCGCGCTGGGCGCGCAGTTCCTTTCTTAAGGGGATGTCCACCTTGTCACGCCAGCTGACCTTATGCACAGCCAGCCCCACGCGAAAGCGCACATCGCGCCACATCTGCTCGGCGCCCTGCTCG
>OIYY01001702.1_pt1 | contig 10746 bp, 14 predicted proteins | sample 1588341 | NCBI WGS metagenome assembly OIYY01 (sample SAMN03283287) | human gut metagenome | biome: human-associated habitat; material: feces | host: Homo sapiens | place: Peru | collected 2012
ATTTGGCGAGCACCGCGATAACTCGAGAAACTCGCAAAGCGTGTTTCTCGTAGTTCAAGTTGCCAGGCATTTGTATGAAGCTGTCAGCCATCCACAAGAAGATGCCAGTGGCAGGTTTTGCAGTTATAAAATTTTTATGAAAAAAAGAGGCAGTAAAAGGGTTGAAACAAACGAACTGGTTTGGGTTGTCAAGTCGGGACTCTTTTACTATAATGAAAGGAGAACTATTGTGTATGGCAAGAAAATGCCAAAAGTGTGCGTATGGATGTGTATGCTGCGGATGAGAATCAGACGATTTATGATATTGAGATGCAGACCGGAAAGAAAAAGCATCTTCCGAAACGAAGCCGTTATTATCAGGGAATCATAGATATTGACGAGACGGATAAGGGAATTGAATATCAGAGCTTGAATAAAAGCTATGTAATATTTATCTGCACCTTTGATCCATTTGATGCGGGCAGACATATTTATTCCTTTGAGAACAGGTGCATACAGGATTTGAATCTGGAGCTGGGGGACGGAACCGGTAAAATCTTTTTGAGCGCAGTGGGGCGGCAGAACGATGTCAGCGCAGAGATGAAAGCATTTTTGGAATACTTGTCTAAGAAAACAATAGAAACAGACTTTGTGCATCGACTGGACCGGGAAGTTCAACGGGTCCGTGATAACCAGAAATGGAGGAAAGAGTATATGCAAAGACAGTCGGATTGGATTGAAGATAGAGAAGAGGCAAAAGAAGAAGGAAAAGAGGAGGGAAAATTAGAACTGCTGAATCAGTATGTAAGCGGAATGAAAGCTAAGAACATATCAGAAACTGAAATAAAAAATAATCTGATGGATATTTTTGCATTGCCGGAAGAAGAAGCAGAAAATTTATTGCAGGGTGGTAAAGAACAGTAAGATATATGAGAAAATAGCATGATTTAAGGAGAAGGTTCGCTATTGTCATAACCGATGAAAAGGGGCAATAGGGAATCTTTTTTTACTTTACAGGAAATTGCTTTCCTGTAAAGTAAAAAACGCTCCGCGCGAATGCACACTGCGGCGTATAAGGTAGATGTCGCAAGCGACCGCCGCTGTCGCGAGAGTGTGCCAAGGCACATTCTATGTTCCGATAAACATGGGAAACATATTTCTAGCAGTTTATGGCAGGAGCAGAATTTGACAATCTGGGGTATAATATTGAGGAAGAAAAGAGAATGAGGAAGATTTTATGATAGCATTTAGAACAATAACCATAGATGACAGAGACTGGATGAGTGAAAAGCTCAGGGAAGATGACCGACAGGGCTGTGAATACAGCTTTGCAAATAACTTTATCTGGTCTGTGATATATAAAGTGGAAGTGGCAGAAGTCTGCGGCTGCTGCGTGATAAAATTCGATGCAGAAGGGAAAGACTGTTATGCATTCCCAATTGGAGCCGGAGACAAGAAGGCAGCAATTATGCAGCTCCTTACACATGCAAAAGAAGATAACAGCAAGCTCTATATTGAAAGTATTGAGGAGGCAGACCGGGAGTTTTTAGAAAAGTATTTTTCCGGTATTTTTCAGATTGAAGAAAACAGGGACAGCTTTGATTATATTTATACAGTGGATAAGCTGACCAGTCTGGCAGGAAAGAAGCTTCATGGCAAACGAAATCACATTGCGAGATTTAAAGACAACGAGGATTGGAGTTATGAGCCAATGACAGCGGAAAATAAGCAGGAATGCTATGATATGAATCTTAAGTGGTGCGACCGGAGAGCCTGCAAGTGGAATGAGGATATGAGTGATGAGCAGTGCGCCCTGAATCAGGCAATGAAATATTTTGATGCGCTGCATTTAGAGGGCGGCATATTGCGTAAGGCTGGAGAAATCGTAGCATTTACCATAGGAGAACGATTAAATTCCGATACTTATGTAGTGCATTTTGAAAAAGCATTTCCGGAAATACAGGGTGCTTATCCGATGATTAACCAGCAGTTCGTAATGCATAATTGTCAGGAGTATAGCTATGTAAACCGAGAAGATGATGCCGGGGATGAGGGACTGCGAAAGGCAAAATTATCCTATTATCCTGATATTTTGCTGAAAAATTATACTGCACGGGAGATTTAAGATGGAAATACGGTTTGCAACAAAAGAGATGATTCCGCAGATAAAAGAGATTTGGAATCGGTGCTTCGGGGATGAAGAGGACTATATGGAATTCTATTTCACGCACCGGTTTTCGGAAGAAAATATGCTGGTGTGTATGGAAGATAAGAAGCCTGTGGCAATGACAACATTTCTTAAGGCGTATCTTGTGACCGGGGAAGGTGAGATACCGGTACATTATGCTTATGCAGTAGCAACCCTGCCGGAATACCGGGGCAGGGGCTATGCAAAAATGCTGTTAGAAAAAGGAAAACAGCATTTTCAGACACCGATTGTCTTAGAACCAGCCAGCGAAAGCCTCATATACTATTATGAGAAGCTGGGATTCCGTATGGCATTTTGCGTAGCAGAGCGAACCATTCTTCCGGACGAAATTGCAGAAGCAAAAGGGGAAGAAAAAGGGCAGCAGAAATACTGGCTGCTTACAGTGACACCGGATGAGTATGTGAATCTTCGGGATGCCTCTTTTACGGAAAAGGGTTATATCCGCTGGGATAAGGATGCAATTACTTATGTGTTGCTGGAAAATGACTATGCAGATGGTTATGCTTATAAAGTACAGCACCATGGCAGAGAGGATCTTTTATTATTCCGGGAAGAGGAAAATGCAATCGAAGTATTGGAGACAACTTTATCAGAGCAGGATTTGCTGGCGGTATTAAAGCGTCTTCGGATAAAAGTTCTGGTCAGAGTCAGAAAATCTTTGGCGGCAGTTGAAAGAGAAGAACGAGTCGGAAATGATAAAAAAGAATCGGGCTATCAGAAAAAAGATTTTGGCATGATAACCGGCTGTGATGAGGCGGAGAATGGGTACTTGAATCTTACGCTGGAGTAGAAACTTTATGAGATAAATTCCATATGAGAGAAGAATTTTATAAGAAGATAATGAAATGCAGCTTTAGAATAGCAAGTGTGAAAGGAGGTTTTATATGATTGGAGTATATATCTGGATTCCGTTTGTAGGAACATTTTTGGGGGCGGCCTGTGTGCTGTTTATGACTGGGGAGTTGAAGCCACTGGTACAGAAATCCCTGCTGGGATTTGCATCCGGAGTCATGGTGGCAGCGTCGGTATGGTCGCTATTGATTCCGTCTTTGGAAATGTCAGAAGAAATGGGAAGGTTGTCATTTATTCCGGCAGCAGTTGGATTTGCCCTTGGAATTGCATTTTTGCTGATTTTGGATAGGATTATTCCGCATTTACATTTAAACAGTGATGAGCCGGAGGGAATTAAAGCACACCTAAAAAAAACAACCATGCTGGTACTAGCAGTTACCTTACATAATATTCCAGAAGGAATGGCAGTGGGTGTAGTATTCGCAGGATTTCTGATGGGCAGCGGAAATATTACTTTGACAGGAGCACTTGCCCTGGCAATCGGTATTGCCATTCAGAATTTCCCGGAGGGTGCAATTATATCATTGCCGCTTCGCAGTGAAGGAACCGGAAAAGGAAAAGCATTTCTTTACGGTGCACTGTCTGGCATTGTAGAGCCGATAGCTGCAATTATAACCATTGCAGCAGCATCTGTAGTGATTCCGATTCTGCCGTATCTGTTATCGTTTGCAGCAGGCGCCATGATTTATGTGGTAATCGAAGAACTGCTGCCGGAGGCATCCACAGGCAGCCATTCGAATATTGCAACCATATGGTTTTCAGTAGGATTTCTGCTGATGATGATACTGGATGTGGCACTGGGATAGAAAATGCGTGAAGGTACTAGTTTGGCAGGAAACAGAAGTATGAAAAGCTTGAAGTTAGATAGTTTTATTACAGAACTGAATAAGAAACAAAATAACAAAGAAATAAAGAGAATAAAGTCAGATAGTTGTGAGGGCGATTATTCAGGAATAGCTGCAATCGGTAAGTTTATTGGATTTTTCGTATCACTATTTGGTATGTTATGGTTATTTATGGTATTATATAGGAGAAGCTTTTAGCTTTATTGGGGAGTTTGGAGGTACAATATGCCTAAATCATCAAATCAGAAATTGAAACTGATATATCTTATGAAAATTCTTCTGGAGCGGACAGATGAAACACACAGTATTACTATGCCAGAGATTATTGATGCACTTGCAGCATATGACATAAGTGCTGAGCGAAAGAGTTTATATAATGATATTGAAAATCTTAGAGTGTATGGTCTGGATGTTATAGGAATGCAGGAAGACAGGACATATTCATATCATATAGGTAACAGGCAGTTTGAATTGGCAGAGTTAAAATTATTAGTTGATTCTGTACAGTCGGCAAAATTTATTACTGCTAAGAAGTCAAATGAGCTTATTAAAAAGATAGAAGGACTTGCTAGTAAGTATGAAGCATCTCAGTTACACAGACAGGTATTTGTAGCTGGTCGTGTAAAGACAATGAATGAAAGTATTTATTATAATGTTGACAGGATACATACAGCAATAGCAGAGAATTCAAGGATAACATTTCAATATTTCCAATGGAATGTTGATAAGAAAATGGAGCTGCGTCATGAGGGGGCACCTTATGAGGTTAGTCCATGGTCTTTATCATGGGATGATGAAAACTACTATCTTATTGCATATGATAGCAATGATGAGATAATAAAGCATTTTCGTGTAGATAAAATGATTTCTATCAAGTTAAATGGCAAAGTAAGAGAAGGAAGACAGGCGTTTAAATCCTTTGATATGGCTGCATATGCCAGAAAAACATTTGGCATGTATGGAGGAAAAGCGGAATGGATACGAATTGAATGCGATAATTCTTTTGCAGGTGTGATGATAGACCGTTTTGGCAAAGATGTATCCATGATCAGACTGGACGATAAACGTTTCGCAATCAATGTGGAAATTGCAGTTAGCAGACAATTTTTAGCATGGATCATAGGGCTTGGTGAGGGTGTAACACTTGCAGGACCAGATAATGTTGTTGAAATGATGAATGCTGAAATAGACAGATTGATAGAACAATATAAAAAATAAGAACAAAGATTCGATATGCAAGGTGTGTTTATGGGACACCTTAGTTTTTATAATAAGAATCAGATAAGAGATAAGCTCTTACTGGTTCTTGTTTTTTTTGAAACAGGTAAGGTTATGGTATTAGATTAGAAAAAAGTATTACATTTTAAGGATTGTATGGGATATTGCGTTATGTGTGAATATTATGAGGTATGTAGAAATGATAGGACATTTAGAATAGGAGGTGCCTATGGAAACGGATTCTTTATATTACATAATGGATTATAGTGGTCACTATTATAGAACCAATAAAGCAGATCAGTTGGTAGCTGTGGCGGGGGAACAGGACGCAACAGTATTTACATTTGCACAGGCAAACAGCCGAATATGTGTGGGCAAGAAAGCAGCATTTTATTGTATGGTTCCGATTGAAGAAAATGTGGAAGATATGAGCCGGGAAGTATCTGGCAGTGATGAAATAAGTGACAATTTCAGTGCATTACCGGTAGAAGAGCAGGAAGAAAATAATGATGAATATGTTTCACCAATAAAAGAACTAACATATGATGAGGTAATGGAACCGATTGAGAAAAATGTTGCATCATATGACCTATCAGAAATGGACTGGGCAGAATATCTTACACATTTTACATACCTGGTAGAAGGCCTAAAGGATTATAGGGATGAATTGTCGAAAAAACATTCAGATATAGAACAGAAGATATGCGATATTCTTCATTATATTGAATTATGTGAAACAGATGATAATGAAGCAACTGATTTGATTGAGCTGTTAAGAGTGTGCAGGGAAAACAGAAGAGATATCAAGGATGAACTGCAAAGAATTGAATATTTTCAAAATAGTTTTGGGACGAATACAAATGTCACTAAGGCAAAGCAGGCATTAAAAAGTATCAAGGGTCTGGAAAAAAGAAAGTATAAACCTAGAAAATACGAAGAATTGTTTGAAAACTGTATACTTAAAGACAGACGGTTACAAAGAGATGATATACATGGGACAGTCCATATTAGCTCAGATACAAAGCAAAGATATAGCGTTGAACCTACATTTGATGAAAAGGATGGCGAGGTAACAATGGTAGAAGAAAGAAGTTATACTCCGTTGGATGAAAAAGAGAATGACTGGGTTTCATTTGCAAGGCAGCAGGCAGAGTTTTATAGAAATGCCGGGCAATATATAATAAATCTCCAGATAGATATCAAAGAGCTAGATGCTGAGATTGAAAATATCCTTTTGGAAATAGAAGATGCTAATTGTAATGTGGCTCAGGGTTATAAAGTATTTAAGAGACTTAAGGAGCTGAGGCTTAAGAAAAAAGCAAAGATAAAAGAACTTAACTGCTTGTATGCATTAACGGATTACATTGATTGTGAATCTTTGGCTGATACCTGTGAAGATAATTTGGCAGAAATTGAAGAGATAATGGAAATCGAAATCCCGGAGCATAGTGAAGTGACTAAAATGCAGCCGGTAGATAACGGGCAGGAAGAGAATATGCATATAGTAGAAGATATGGTTGGTTGAAAATAAGGAGGATAATTACCATGACAAATAAGACAATATTAAGAGAAATTCATAGAGAAAATAAATCTATAAATAGGAATTTACAGAGACTAGCAAATATAGGATTGATAGGTCTGCTTGGAAAGAGTGCTGAGGTGGCAAAGAAAACGGATGATTCTATCGGAAAGACACTAGTGAAGACTGGATTAATACTAGTGGCAGTGTCAGAGATAGTACTTATGATTGCGGATATTATTGATTACAGAGAAGAGAAAATAGAACAGCAGCTTGAAGAATATGATGAATAAGTAGGCAAAAGAACAAAGATTCGATATACAAGGGATGATTATAGGACAGCTTAAGTAGTACTATATAATCAGAAAGAAACAAATAACCTTGATAATTCTTGATTACAGGAGGTATGGCAATGAAAAATTGGATGGATTTAAATGGCGATGGCAAAATAGATGGTGCAGAAATGATGTTTGCAGGAGAAATGCTTTGCACCAGCAGGGAAGAACATGAAGCATTATTTGGAGATGCCGGAGACTTCGGGGATGACGCAAAGGAGGACTTTGAGATTGATGCAATGGCAGCAGGACTTGATGTTGATGAATTAGAACTTATGGATCCTGATGACAGGGCAGAGGCATTGGAAGATGCAGGGTTAGACCCGGATGATTATGATTTTGACTGAGTTTTTTGTAAAGGAGGCTGATTTGTATGAGAAAGAATTCATTTGGACAGGGACTGGCAATATTTTTTGTGATAATAGGTGTTCTGTTTGTAATAGGTTCAATAGGTGAAGCAAGTGAGCCTAAGTGCATTAAGTCAGGATGTGATAATAAGCAGGCAAGTGGAAGCAGTTATTGTTATCTGCATAAACCATATACGGGAAGCAGTACATCACATAGTAGTTCATCATATAGCAATAAATCATCCGGCAGTACTTCTAAGAGTAGTACAAGTAGCTCTGGTTCAATCAGTAGTTACAATAGTAAATCAAATTCAACAAATAATTCATCATATAGTAGCGGCACAAAGAAAAGCACAACGACAAAGAAGAGTACATATGACTCTTATGATGATGGCTATGATGATATCTATATGGATGGCGATTATGACTATGATAGATATGACAGAGACAGCGATTATGCTGATGGTGTAGATGATGCAATGGATGAGTACGGAGAAGACTGGTAAAGCTGATAAAGTTTTGCGGAAAGGAGACCATTATGGAAGAACTTTATTTTACAATAGCAGGTTGCAGCCATTATTTTGGCAGTGATTTTATGGAAAAAGGAATGAAAGTCAAACTTGAAAAAGAGCCGGATAATGAGTACGACAAAGAAGCAATACAGGTAAAGATAAAAGGACTTGGAAAGATAGGATATGTGGCTAACAGTCCTTTTACTGTGAAGGGCGAGTCTATGAGTGCTGGCAGGCTGTATGATAAGATTGGAGATAAGGCGAAAGGAAAGGTAGTGTTTGTAGTAGATGGTGGGGTTGTGTGCAGAATAATTAACACAGACAAAGAGCAAAATCCGGTGATAGAAAAAGAACAAAACAGCGATTGAGTAGTAAGGTAATAGGTTGGTTAGAATAGCCAACCTATTGCTATAATATTTGAAATGGTCAAATGAAAAACTAAATTCCAGTTCTAATATTTGAAATATAGAAATTTATAAAAATAAAATCAATCTTTATATATCTAAAGATTATGCTGGCGGAATTAGTGTAAACATGATATAATGTAGATCAAGTATATAATCTGCGATTAAGATGAAAGGTGTTAATTATGGCAGTATCATATAATGGTCTATGGAAAATTTTAATTGATAAAAAACTACAAAAAAAAGATCTTACGGAGCAGTTAAATATTAGTTCTACAACTATCGCAAAGATGGGAAAGGGCGAAAAGGTGTCTATGGATGTCTTGGAACGAATTTGTAGATATTTGAATTGCAATTTAGGAGATATTGCAAGTTTTGAGATAGAGGAGAATGACAATGGTTGTAAATAAGCATGGCAGTTTTTATATGAGAAGTGGATGGGGAACAAAAATCATTCAGGCAGTAGAGCAAGATGCCATGATTTTTACTCCTAGTAGTGAACAAGAGGCAATTGATAATATTGGGTTAGGTCGAGTAATGATAAAAGCTCTTAGATATTGGTCTGATGCTATGGGGTTAACTCACGAGGAAAAGGAACAGGGAGGTATACGTCTTGTTCCAGAAGCAATTTATACGAGTATTCTTCAGCATGACTTGTATTTTCAGAGGCAAGGTTCTCTTCTTTTGATGCATAGAAATTTAGCTCTTAACGAAGAGAATGCAACTGCCTGGTACTGGATGTTTAACGAATGGAAACAAAATGTTATCACAAAGGAAGCATTTGTAGAAGGTTTTCACTCCTATTTGTCAGTAAATGGAATGAAAGTCAAAAAAGCGGCAGTAGAGAAAGAATTTAATTGTTTGAAGAATACATATGTAAGTGATGCTAAGTTCGATAAAAATAGCATTATGGATGAAGATACATATCCTTTTTTGGCTCCATTACAGATTATCAGGGAGACTGAAAAAAATACATATGAAAAAAGAAGTCTAACAGGCAGAGAAGTTCCGTTAGAAATACTTATTTATGCCATAGCGATGGATAATTTAGCTGATAGTCAGCAAGGAAAACAGATTAACATCGACAAGTTAATGGAAGATAAACGACAGATTGGAAAGTACTTTGGAATGAAGTATTCAAAACTGCTTGAGTTACTTGTAGAAGCAGAAAATAAGAAATATATCAATCTAAATAATAACTTTGGAAATCGTTTTATTGAGTTTAATGGTTATAATTACGCTGGATTGGTAGAAAAATATTATGTTGATAAGGAACGATAAATAATGAATTATACAAGTTTAGTTACAAAGAAAAAGCAATATAAGTACTCTGCCAATATCTGCTTTGACATGAAGGACGACGAAAAATTAGCAGGTTTTATTCCGAATGTTACGACTACAGAAATACTGAAAGAATACTTACTTGGAATTATAAATCGAAATGCAGATGTTCATTCAAGAATACTTTATGGTTCATATGGAACAGGAAAATCACACTTACTTACTGTATTAAGTGACTTGTTAGGACATGTAAATACAGATGGAAAGGGTATTGTGGAATTTCTGAAAGCTATATCAAAGTATGATAAAGATCTCGCTTCGGAAATTAATAGATTTGTAAAAGAGGAACAGCCATATCTTGTAGTTCCAATATATGCAAATTTTGGTGATTTTGATAAATGTATCACATATTCGTTAAAGAAAGAATTAGAAAGAAACCAAATAGACATTTGTTTTAAAAGCTATTTCGATGATGCGTTAAAGTTGATTAACAAGTGGAGAAATGGTCAAGAGTCAAAAACAAGATTAGAAGAAATTTACAAGGTTAATAAAATTGATGAAGTGGAACTTTTGAATGGTTTGGAGAATTATGATACCAAGTCAGAAAAAGAATTTAATATAGTGTTCAGAGCAATGACGTATGGTGCAGAGTTTGTAAGTGAAGCCGGTAACTTGATTGACAATATTACGTTGGCTAATACTATTATTGCAGACAATTATCGAGGCATTATTTTTGTCTTTGATGAATTTGGACGTTATATTGAGGATACAGGAGAGAATATAAAAGTTAAGGACGTACAGGATTTAGCAGAGTTCTGTGACCACTCGGATTTCGACGATTATCTTATTCTTGTATCACATAAGCAGTTGTCACTATATACAGACAAAATGAAAAAATCTGTGAGTGATGAGTGGAAGAAGATAGAAGGACGCTTTAAATCGACATCAATTAATATAAAGTATGATCAATGCTTGTCATTAATTCCTCATATAATTCCTAAAAAGAAGGAATGGAACGAGTTTAAACGTAAGTTTAGAGTGCAACTTAATGAGTTATATACGCAAGCGTATGATTTTAAGGGATTTCTATTACCGCCTGAAGATGAAGGAATAAATCCGTTTGAGGGTGGATATCCGCTGCATCCGATTACTTTGTATGCTTTGGATAGGTTGTCAAAGAAAGTTGCACAGAATGAGAGAACATTTTTTACTTATTTAGCTAGTGATGAAGATTATTCATTATTT
>OIYY01001703.1_pt1 | contig 10736 bp, 15 predicted proteins | sample 1588341 | NCBI WGS metagenome assembly OIYY01 (sample SAMN03283287) | human gut metagenome | biome: human-associated habitat; material: feces | host: Homo sapiens | place: Peru | collected 2012
AGGTCTTACAGCTTCAGAGCTTTCAAAGGTATTATTAGTTGGTGGTTCTACAAGAATCCCTGCTGTGCAGGATAAGGTTAAGTCATTAACAGGACATGAGCCAAGCAAGACTCTTAACCCAGATGAGTGCGTAGCTATCGGTGCTTCTATCCAGGGTGGTAAGTTAGCTGGTGATGCAGGTGCTGGTGATATCCTTCTTCTTGATGTAACACCTCTTTCACTCGGTATCGAAACAATGGGCGGTGTAAACACAGTTATCATCGAGCGTAACACAACAATTCCTACAAAGAAATCACAGATTTTCTCAACAGCCGCAGATAACCAAACTTCAGTAGAAGTTCATGTTCTTCAGGGCGAAAGAGAATTTGCAAAGGATAACAAAACTCTTGGTATGTTCCACCTTGACGGTATTATGCCGGCTCGCCGTGGTGTTCCGCAGATTGAAGTTACATTTGATATTGATGAAAACGGTATCGTTCATGTAAGTGCAAAGGATCTCGGCACAGGCAAGGAACAGAATATCTCTATCACAGCTTCTTCAAATATGTCAAAGGATGATATTGACAAGGCTGTAAGAGAAGCAGAGCAATTTGCAGAAGAAGATAAGAAGAAGAGAGAAGCCGTTGATATCCGCAACAACGCAGACCAAATGGTATATCAAACAGAAAAGATGCTTTCAGAAGATGCAGACAAGTTCTCTGCAGATGACAAGAGCGCTCTTGAAGCAAAGCTCAACGACCTCAAGGAAGCATTAAAGGGCGACGACACAGACGCTATCAAGGCAAAGCAAGAGGATCTCACAAACAAGTTCTATGAGGTTTCTCAAAAGGTATATGAAGCAGCACAGGCAGCACAAAATGCACAGGCAGGTGCTCAACAGCAGGCAGACCCTAATGCAGGACAGCAGGGTGGCAACGCAGGCTACACAGACGCTGATTATACAGAGGTTGACGACAACTAATAAAAATCAATAAGCAGGACGGGGTGGCTTCGGTCACCCATTCTGTGATATAATAGGAGGGCAATCAATTTATGCCTGAACAAAAAAGAGATTATTATGAGGTGCTCGGTGTACAAAAGGGCGCAACAAATGACGAAATCAAAAAAGCGTTTCGTCAGGCTGCAAAAAAATATCATCCCGATTTGAACAAGGACGACCCATCAGCAGCTGAAAAATTCAAGGAATGTAACGAGGCTTACTCTGTTTTGTCCGATGCAGATAAAAGAGCAAAGTACGACCAATTCGGCTTTGCCGGCGTTGACCCTAATTATGCGGCAAGCCAAGGTGGATACGGCGGCGGAGCAGGTGGCTTCGGCTTTGACGGAGATATAGACCTCGGCGATATTTTCAGCAGTTTCTTCGGAGGCGGCGGAGGCTTCGGCGGATTTGGCGGAGGCAGAAATCCAAATGCTCCGCAACGAGGCAGAGATATTCAAACAACCGTTACAATTTCTTTTGAGGAGGCTGCAAAGGGTTGCAAGAAAACCGTTGAAGTGTCAAAGGTTGAGGATTGCTCAAAGTGTCACGGCACAGGTTGTGCAGAGGGCACAAGTCCAAAAACCTGTACACAGTGCGGCGGCAGCGGTCATATTACCGTTCAGCAAGGTTCGGGATTTTTCCAAGTCAGCTCAACAAGACCTTGTCCAACCTGTAACGGCACAGGTAAAATTATCGACAAGCCTTGCACCAAATGTGCGGGCAGAGGTAAGGTTCGCAGAAAAACAAAGGTCGACATCAACATTCCTGCCGGCATTGACAACAATCAGGTTGTTACTGCAAGAGGCTTGGGCGATGCCGGTATAAACGGCGGACCTGCGGGCGACCTTCGAGTTGGCGTTATTGTTGAGGATCACAAGGACTTTATCCGTGACGGCTACGATATTCATTACGAAAAGCACATCAGCATTGTTGAGGCTTGCCTCGGTGTTAAGGTGCGTATTCCAACTCTTGACGGTGATGTTGAATATTCCGTTCCGTCGGGAACACAACCAAACGAAGTGTTCAGACTCAAGGGCAAAGGTATTCAGCGACTTAACAGCGTTTCAAAGGGCGACCTTTATGTTCATATCGTTGTTGATATTCCAAAGTCACTTACCGAGGAACAAAAGAAGTTACTTAAAGAATTTGACAAGTCCTATGTTGCCAATAAGGGTAAGGAAGGATTTTTTGACAAGTTCAAGAAAAAATAAAATTTCAAATCAAAAGACAGAACCGATTTTGGCTCTGTCTTATTTTTTTATAAAATCTGTGATTTTTGAGATTTTTATATGTTCCTTTGCATCGGATATGTTGCTGTAAACGGTTAAATCTTCGCTTGCAACTTTATTGTTTAGTTGTTTTTTGAAGTTGCCGTTATTGATTGAATTTACAAATTCTGTAAGGGTGCATTGCAGGTCGTAAGCTGTTAAAGATTCGGTATTGATGTAGCATATATGTTTGCTTGATTTTGTATCGGGGAAGTCATTTATAACAGCGTAAACACCGCTTTCATCCGATGCAAAAATGTTTATGTAAGGTACGGCATAAATTTCCGTTGAACAGTCCCGTTCATCAAGAAAAAAGTTTATGCAGTATTTTTCTTTTGCCGTGTTAATAAAATTTGAATCATCCTTGTCGACAATTGGAATTGCGATTTTTCCGCAAGTTATAAATTCGTCATTCTTTGAATTGATGAAATAAGCGGAGCAATCATCAAAAAATATTTCACTTGTATCAATGTAGTAAATCATAGGTTTAACATCCTTGTTTTGTTGTAATCTAATTATAAATTTTATTGAAATGAAAAGCAAGTTTAAAAATTTTTGCCGTTTTGGGTGTTTTTATGCTTTTGTTGTTGCATATAGCGAATATCAGATGTCCGCAAAATAACACGCTTGGTTGCAGGGGCATATTATGTAATGTAATATAGAAGCTGTCCCCGAGGGTGCTGCGCACCTTTATTTGAAAGGAGCGAAAGCGTGAACGGCTTGGCGCAAATTATCATAACCGTTGGTGCGGTGGTGACGGCTTGCTTAACTGTTTTCGGTGTGTGCAAATCGCTTGCAGGATATATTTATTCGCTGAAAAATAATTCTCGAATGCAGTCGGAGCGAAACACCGCACAGGATAAGGCTATTGCAAGGCTAAAGGAAGAAAATCAGCTTATATGCTACGGACTTTCCGCCGCACTTGACGGCTTGGAACAGCTCGGTGCAAACCACTCCGTACCGATTGCCAAAAACAAATTGCAAAAATATTTAAACCAACAGGCACATAAGTGATTTATGAGCCGTGACAACTTGAATTTTATTTTAAAGGAGGACAAATATGACTTGTACAAAGACAACATTAAAACGAGCAGGGCGAACTTTTATTCAGTCTGCGCTTGCTTATATCACGGTCAATGTGATGTATATCAATTTTACCGATGACAAGGTGAGCGTAAAATCTGCAGTAACAGGTTTGCTCGTTGCGGCGGTGTCCGCAGGGATTTCCGCTGTGATGAACCTTGAAAAGAAAGAGGGCGAATGTTGATGACATTTGAAAAATGGGTGAGCCAAAATCTCGGTAAAAGCATTGATTATGACGGCGTTTACGGAGTTCAGTGTGTTGACCTTGTAAAGCATTATATCAAGAATGTTCTTGGGGTGAAGCCTGAAAGCATCGGCAACGCAATTGAATATTACAACAAACGCAAAACGAGTGAGTACCTCACAAAGAATTTTAAATGGATTGACAACACGGCGGAGTTTGTTCCGAAAAAGGGCGACCTTTGCGTGTTCACATCAAGAAGCGGAAACGGTCACATTTCCGTTGCAACGGGCGAGGGAACAACCTCGTATTTTTATTCTTACGACCAAAACTTCCCAAGAGCAAAGCACGAACCGATGACCCTTGTCAAGCATAGCTACACTTCATTTTTGGGTGTTCTTCGACCTAAAAAGAAGAAAAGCACGGTGAAATGCTTCAAGACCTATAAGGGTGACAGCCTGAGCATAGTTGATGCTTTGGAGGCGATTGGTGCAAAAAACGATTTTGATTATCGCAAAAAAATTGCCGTTAAGAATAAAATCAAAGATTATAAGGGTACACCCGAACAAAATGAAAAAATGCTTGCGTTACTCAAAAAAGGAAAATTAATTAAACCGTAAAAATAACCCCACCGAATAGAGTCGGTGGGGCTTACTTGTTTTGCTTATTCTTCTATGAGGTTGTTTTCTCGGAGCTGTTCGATGAATTTTTCAACATCGGCTTTTGCTCTTTCTTCGTCAACATCATATTCGGAAGTAACCTTTTTTACCACTTCGTCAACGGTGGTGTCTTTGAGCAATGCGTTCCAAAAAAACGCTCCGCTTTCGTTGAGGGTAATCATTCCGTTGAATATTTTTTCTGCATTGTCAACGGGAACAACAATGTCCGAGCCTGCAATGTTTCGCACGGTGAAGCCTTTTTTAATTTTCATCAGCCTTTAAGCCCTCTCTCTTGTCTGTCCATATCTTCGATAACAATATCGTAGATTTCGCCGAGACTTCTGCAATATTCCAAAACTTTCCACGGCTCGTTGGTGTGGTAGTGGATTTTGATTAAATCTTCGTCACCGACTGCGATGAGGCAGTCGCCCTTGAAGTGCTCCACAAAGTAATCGTTGATTGCGTCCTCGTCAAGGTCTGTGCCCTCGATGAGAAGCTGTGTGTCGTATCTGTATTCAAGCATTGTAAAATCTCCTTTGGTTAAATCTTGTTGAGTGCTTGCTCGATGTCTGCGATGATGTCCTCTGCAGCTTCAATACCGCAGGAAAATCTTACCAAGTCAGGTGTAACACCGCATTCTGCGAGTTGCTCGTCTGTCAACTGACGGTGAGTTGTTGATGCAGGGTGCAGGCAACATGTTCTTGCATCTGCAACATGGGTAACAACGGCTGCCAATTCAAGGCTGTCCATAAATGTTGTTGCCGCATCTCTGCCACCCTTAACGCCGAATGAAACAACACCGCAAGTGCCGTTTGGCATATATTTTTGAGCAAGTGCATATTGGCTGTCGTTTGGAAGCATTGAACACTTAACCCATTCGATTTTTGGATGATTTTCAAGATATTCTGCAACCTTTTTTGCGTTTTCGCAATGTCTTTGAATTCTCAAATGTAATGATTCAAGACCGACATTCAAAAGGAATGCTTCGTTTGGTGACTGAACAGAACCCAAATCTCTCATAAGCTGAACGGTTGCTTTTGTGATGTATGCGCCTTTGCCGAATGTGTCGGTATAAACAACACCGTGGTAGCTGTCGTCAGGAGTTGTGAGTCCAGGATATTTGTCGTTTTGAGTCCAGTCAAAATTACCGCTGTCAACGATTGCACCGCCGATTGTTGATGCGTGACCTTCCATATATTTTGTTGTTGAATGTGTAACAATGTCAACGCCGAAATCAAACACACGGCAGTTGATAGGTGTTGCAAATGTGTTGTCAACGATGAGCGGAATTCCGTTCTTGTGAGCAACCTTTGCAAATGTTTCGATGTCCAAAATGTCAAGGCTTGGGTTAGAAATTGTTTCGCCGAAAATTGCCTTTGTGTTTGGCTTGATGGCAGCTTGGATTTCCTCCTCTGTTGCAGTCGGTGAAACAAAGGTGAAGTCAATTCCGAGCTTTCTCATTGTAACATTGAAAAGATTGAATGTTCCGCCGTAAATTGCAGATGATGATACAATGTGGTCGCCTGCCTGTGCAATGTTGAACACTGCATAGAAGTTTGCAGCCTGACCAGAGCCTGTGAGCATTCCTGCCACACCGCCCTCAAGAGCCGCAATTTTTGAGGCAACATTGTCGCAGGTTGGGTTTTGAAGTCGTGAATAAAAATATCCGCTCTTTTTCAAATCGAAAAGGTCGCCCATCTCGGCACTGCTGTCGTATTTGAATGTTGTTGATTGAACAATCGGTATAACTCGTGGTTCACCGTTTTTTGGTTTGTATGTGCCTTGCACACAAATGGTATCAAGCTTCATTTTAATTGTCCTCTCTAAAAAGAAATTATTTGTTTTTGTTATATATAATTCGCAATCCGTCAATCAAAAGATTTTCATCAATTATCATATCGTGACTGCAATTTTTTGCTATTGATTTTCCAAGACCGCCTGTGACAACAACCGTTGCCTTTTCGCCGAGTTCTTGTTCAAATTTGTCAATGAGTCCGTCAATCATACATGCTGTGCCGATGACGCATCCCGATTGCATACTCTCGATTGAATTTGTGCCGATGATTTTTTTCGGCGCTGTTATGTCAATCTGCGGAAGCAAAGCCGCACCTGCGGTCAATGCGTTGATGGATGTTTTCACGCCTGTTGTGATTGTTCCGCCCAAGAAGTTGCCGTCTTTGTCGAGCACCGAGCCTGTGGTTGCAGTGCCCAAGTCAAAGATGATTGTCGGCTGCGGATATTTTTCTTTTGCCGCAACCGCACCCACAACAAGGTCTGCACCGAGCTGTGCCGGGTCGTCAATTTTTATCGAAAGTCCTGTCTTTATGCCGGGACCGACAACTATTGCATTTACCTTGCAAACGGTGTAGATTGCTTTTTTCAGCGTGGTAACAAGTGCCGGAACAACCGAAGAAATGATTGCACCGTCAATTTGTATGTTGTTGTGCAAATTCAAAAAAGAATATATCTTCATTGCACATTCGTCTGCTGTTTCATATATATTGGTGGAAACCCTGCCTGAACTGACGAGTTCTTCACCGTCAATAACGCCAAGCACAATGTTGGTATTGCCCACATCAACTGCAAGTAACATAGTCATTACCTCACTTTAATTTGTATCTAATATATATTATCATATATGTTTCGCTTTGTAAAATAAAAAATTTTAAATTTTCTATTGACAAACAAAAAAATTATGCTATAATAAATGTCGTTGACCACGGAAGCATAGCTCAGCTGGGAGAGCATCTGCCTTACAAGCAGAGGGTCACAGGTTCGAGCCCTGTTGTTTCCACCAAAAAACATAGACACTCTTTTGAGTGTCTATGTTTTTTTATGTTTTGCGGGCTCGAACCTTGGGAAGGTTTTGACACCGTAGGGGCGAACTGTGTTCGCCTATAAATAAATTATTCAATTTACCTCTTGACATTTTACTTTATTCTGCTATAATAATTAAGCCGCATATTATGGGCAGTAAGAAATGCACCTCGGTGTGTTCGCCTATCGTAGCGAGACTTATGAAGGAGAGTTATTACTATGTACGCAGTTATCGTAACAGGCGGAAAGCAGTACAAGGTATCTGAAGGTGATGTTCTCTACATCGAAAAGCTCGATGCAGAAGCAGAAGCAAAAATCACTTTCGATCAGGTTCTTGCAGTTGGCACAGACAAGGGTCTTAAGGCAGGCAAGGATTGCGCAAAGGCTACTGTTGACGCAACAGTTGTTAAGAACGGCAAGGGCAAGAAAATCACTGTTTTCACCTACAAGCCAAAGAAGAACGAAAAGCGCAAGATGGGTCACAGACAGCCTTACACAAAGGTTGAGATCACAAAGATTAACGCTTAATTGTTTGATTTAATGATTAACAGAATAGAATTTTTTAAAAGCGGTGATATGCTTACAGGATTTGAATGCAAAGGTCACACCGGATTTGCCGACGAGGGCAATGATGTTTTGTGTGCATTCATCAGCAGTGCGTGTTATCTCACGGCAAACACAATCACGGATGTTATCAAACTTGATGCCCGTGCTTCTGCTTCCGACGGATATATGTCATTGCGTATTAAGTCATCACCGGAAAAGGCGCAGGATATTCTCAACGGTTTGGTTCTTCATATGACGGAACTCCAAAAAGATTATCCTCAAAACATAAAAGTAACTATATCGGAGGTGTAATTATGCTTAAGCTTAATGTACAACTTTTTGCTCATAAAAAAGGTATGGGTTCTACAAAGAACGGCAGAGACAGCGAATCAAAGCGTTTGGGCGCAAAGAGAGCTGATGGTCAGTTCGTACTTGCAGGCAACATCCTTTATCGTCAAAGAGGCACACACATCCATCCTGGTACTAATGTAGGTATCGGCAAGGACGACACACTTTTTGCTCTCGTAGACGGTACAGTTAGATTCGAAAGAATGGGCAAGGACAGAAAAAAGGTTTCTGTTTACCCAGTTGAGCAGTAATTGACAGATTCATCCGCAGTCGCAGGATTGCGGATGTTTTTTGTTTGCTCGGTTGACAATCGGGCAGAATATAATTATAATTAAAATGTTGCAAAGATAATGACAAAACGAATTGAATTTCGTTTTCTTGCAAAATATGTCTCCGTAGCTCAGTTGGATAGAGCGACTGCCTCCTAAGCAGTAGGCCATCGGTTCGATTCCGGTCGGGGATGCCAAAAACACAGCCTGAAAGCCTTGATTTTACAAGGTCTTCAGGCTTTGTTTTTTCTATGTTTTTGAAATTTAATTTAAAAAATTCTTAACAAGAGGCTGTCTGCTAATGAACTGTGAACTATGGAGCAATCGTCTGCTTAGGCGAACGCTTTGCTAATTAAATTAGCAAGAAAAATGTTGTTATGAGTAATCATTATAAATCAATCTTTTCTAAATATATCAAGTGTGTGATGAGAGTAACCAATCATATCTTGCCTTTCGCAAATTGCAAGATGATACTTTAAGTACAGTTCGTACATTCGGTCATCCATTTGGTCTACGGTTTCTCCCATATGATTTGTATAGCCATCTGAAGCAACAAAGTGAAGTTGAGTAACATTGAATTCATTTCTTAAATTGTCAATGTCCTCTTTACGGTACAGCTCAAAAATGTCCCACGGATTTGAGAAAGTATCAAAAGTTTCTGTGTTTAGCATACACTTTTCAATAATGTTGTAGATTTCGCCACGAATAAAACCGTGTGACAAAACATTTGCATCACCCATACAATAAGAGGCAAAAATTATACCATCTTTCTTTGTAACTCTGATAGCTTCTGATAAGGCTTTTATCTTATCTTCTATTGTGAATAAATGATACATCGGACCGAGCAACAGAGTAATGTCGTAAGTTTCACTCTCAAAAGCAGACAGATCTATAGCATTACCTTGCGTAATTGTGACGGGTTCGCCTTCGATGGTGTTTTGCTTGAAGATTTCGATGTTATGCTCAATCAATTCGACCGCATCTACTCGGTAGCCTTTCTGTGCTAAAGTGTGGCTATAACGACCTGTAGCTGCACCGATCTCCAAGACTCGCATATTTGGCTTGAGATACTTTTCCACATATTTCATAGTTGTATGATATTCCACCATACCGTGTTTAGAGATAAGACGACCATCCTCATCATATCTCTCATAATAGTTTGTTAAGTATTCTTTTGTTTCCATCTCTAATCCTCCTATAAAAAAACAGTGCAGGCTAAGATTCACTCATAGCTTGCACTGCGTTTAGCTTAATCAAATTAAAAAAATACTCTAATTATTTGAAAAAGGGTATAGCAATGTAAGCCCGTTGTTCTGCCAATAATAAGCAGGGACTACGGACTGCATAACGACTACATTATTAAAACAGTCGATACGATTTAACATTGCCTTACCTCCTAAAGAATTTTATACATTATACTCCTCGGTTTTCTTTATGTCAAGTATATTGAGATTTTTATAATTTTTTCAATGCCCATTGCCAACAGGAATATTGCTGATTCAATAAATGCTATGATAGTTGCGTATTGCAAGCCGTAGTCAAATATGTCTGAACAATAGATTGCACTGCCGATAAGCAATTCTATTGCCGAAATAGGGATGAAAATAAACTTCCAAACAGGTTTGATGTTCAGAATTGACAACAGCAGGGCAGAAAGTGCACCGCCGATTATTGCCATAAGAGGAACTGCCATTGCGTCAGACGGAGTTGCAGTCAGCGGTACAACAATGGTGAAAACTGCGTTTACCAAAACAACAACCACATATAGCAATATATGCAATGTGCGAAGCTTTTTGTTAGAGGTTTTTATTGTTTCAACGATGACTTCGTCCGCCTTTTTGCTTTCTTCCGTGGAGATTCGTTCGCCTATAATCAGTTCGTTGACTGAAATACCCAGCAGTTCGCACAATGGGAGAAACAAGGATACATCGGGCATATTTTTGCCTGTTTCCCAACGGGATACGGATTTGTTTGAAACTCCTAATTTCTCTGCAAATTCAATTTGCGTCAAGCCTTTTGCCTTTCGATTTTCTGCAATGAATTTTCCGATTTTTTCTTGCTCCATAGCCACTTCTCCTTTCAATGCCAATATAACACGGCATTCAAAAATTGTAAAGGACACGGAGCGAGAATTGCCGAAATTGTAAGAGAATGCAAGGGGTTTGTGCCACAAAAGCCTTGAAATCGGGGTGGGTGTTTGTTATAATATAAAAAATATTTGGAGAAAAAGTAAAAAATTAATGAAATTTGGAGGTTTATATTTTATGACAGAGCAAGAGGTAATAGAAAAAATAAAGTATATGCAAAAGTATCAGACTGAAACAGATCAGCTTGAAGCTAAAACTGCTAAAATAGATTTTCCAAAGAAATGTTATGATACAATTTCTGCATTTTCAAATAAATGTGGTGGAATAATAATATTTGGATTAAATGAGAATAATAATTTTATAGAACAAGATGTATATGATGTAAATGATTTGCAGAAGCAAATTACATCTTTATGTACAAATTCTATGGAACCCAAAATACGCCCAGAATTTTTACCAATTATGTATAACGAAAAAAAGTTATTGGCAGTAAAAATAC
>OIYY01001708.1_pt1 | contig 10695 bp, 15 predicted proteins | sample 1588341 | NCBI WGS metagenome assembly OIYY01 (sample SAMN03283287) | human gut metagenome | biome: human-associated habitat; material: feces | host: Homo sapiens | place: Peru | collected 2012
ATAATGATAAAGATTTAAATAGTAAGGTATTGACATGGAGTAACTCCAGGGCTGTATAATATAAATGTAATTTAAAAAGAGGGGGATTTTATGAGAAAAGATTTAGGAAATAAAATGAATTTTTTACCATTACCAGTTCTAATGATTGGAACTTATGACAAAGATGAAAAGGCAAATGTTATGAATGCAGCATGGGGTGGAATACATGATTATGGAAAAATTTATATCTCATTATCAAAACATAAAACAACATAAAATTTACAACTTAAGAAGGCATTTACAGTAAGTTTTGCAACTAAAGATACTGAAGAAATATCAGATTATTTTGGTGTAGTATCAGGAAATGAGGAAGATAAAATAGCAAAATCAGGTGTACATGTTACAAAATCAAATTTTGTTGATGCACCAATTATTGAAGAGTATCCTTTAACTTTAGAATGTAAAGTTGAATCTTTTAAAGATGGCGAATTAATTGGTACAATTGTAAATTGTTCAGTTGACGAAAATTATTTAGATGAAAATGGAAAAATTGATGTTGACAAAATGAAAATAATTACATTTGATATGGTAAGCAACACATATAGAGTTTTAGGCGAGGTTGTTGGAAATGCATTTAAAGATGGATTAACATTCAAAACTAAAAATGTTTAGTACAGTAATTTGATTTTTTAGACTACTTGAAATATAGTAGTCTTTTTCATGTCAAAAATTGTTAAAGTAGTAAATATATGTTATAATGAGACAGGAGATGTTTTTATGAAAGATACTTTAGTAATGAATGTTGAATGCTTCAATTTAAAAGATACTTTAGAATGTGGTCAATGTTTTAGATGGGAAGAAAATGAAGATTGGTATACTGGTGTAATAAAAGACAGAGTATTAAAATTGAAACAAGAAAAAAATAAATTATATGTAAAAAGCTCAAACATGGAAGATTTAGAACAAGTAGTAAAAAACTACTTTGATTTAGATATAGATTATAAAAAAATAGAAGATGAAATTTCGTTAATAGACGAAAACGTGAAAAAAGCTGTAAAAAATACTTCTGGTATTAGAATTTTGAATCAAGATTTATTTGAGATGATAATGTCATATATAATATCTGCTAATAATAATATTCCAAGAATTTCAAGATCAATAAAAGATATATCTAAAAAATATGGTAAAAAGATAGTTTTTGAAAATGAGGAATATTATTTATTTCCAACTATTCAAGAATTAGCAAATGTAACTGAGGAGGATTTTCAAAAAACTGGGGTAGGATTTAGAGCTAGATATTTGAAAAATACCGTAAAAGATATATTGGATGGAAAGTTTTGTGTGGAAGATGTGAATAACTTAGAGACTAAAGAGGCAAAAGAAAAACTACAAAAACTTCAAGGTGTTGGTCCAAAAGTTTCAGATTGTATTTTACTTTTTTCATGCGGGAGAAAAGAAGTGTTTCCAATAGATGTCTGGGTTGAAAGAGTAATGCACAATTTATATTTTAAAAATTCAACTAAAAGAGTAAGAAAAAATGATATTTTGGAATATGCTACTTCAAATTTTGGGGCATATGCAGGGGTGGTTCAACAACACCTATTCCATAATATTAGAAATAATTTAATATAATTGTAAAAAAATATCATAAATGTCGACAAAATTAATAAATTGATGTAATTTTTGTTGACTTTAATTATTTTTTATGTTAAAATTATCTAGCATACATGATTGGATAAACGTGGAGGTGTTTTTTTTATGAGAGAAAATGTTACAATAGCATGTACAGAATGCAAACAAAGAAATTATGAAACAGAAAAAAATAAAAGGAATAATCCTGATAGAATTGAAATGAACAAATTTTGTAAATTCTGTGGAAAACATACAGTACACAAAGAGACAAAATAGTTAGGAGAGTGACTGATATGGCAAAAGGATTCTTTAAAGGCGTAAAAGGAGAATTAAAGAAAGTTGTTTGGCCTACTAAAAAGCAATTAATAAATAATACCGTTATGGTTATCGCTTTAGTTCTTGCATTTTCTATTATAGTTTTAGGTTTTGACCTAATACTAGAAAAGATAGATGGTAGCCTATGGAATTTTATTACTAATAAAATAGGCTAATACAAAAGAACGAAGGAGTTGATAATTGTGGATAAAGAAAATGAATCTAATTTATCACACTGGTATGTTGTATATACTTATTCAGGATATGAAAATAAAGTAAAAGCAACGTTGGAAAAAATAGTAGAAAATAGAGGCCTACAAGATAAAATACAAGAAATTATCATACCTATGGAAGAAGAAATTGAAATTAAAGATGGAAAACAAAAAACATCTATTAAAAAAGTATTCCCAGGTTACGTTTTAGTAAAGATGATAATGGAAGATGAAACATGGTATGCTGTAAAGAATATTAAAGGTGTATTTAATTTTGTCGGAGTTGGTGATAAGCCTATGCCACTTACAGAAAAAGAAATGCAATCTTTGGGTATTGACGAAGTTATTAATCTTGATTTCGAAGTAGGAGATAGTGTAAGAATTACTACAGAACCTTTCTACAATTATCCAGCAGTAATTGAAGAAATATTTAAGGATAAGAAAAGAGTTAAGGTTAAAGTTTCTATGTTTGGTAGAGAAACTACAGTTGACCTTGAATTTAATCAAATTCAAAAAATTTAATTAGTTAAATGGTATATTTTTAATATACATTTAAATATATTCAATCCTAATTATTAAGGAGGTGAAAATGATGGCAGAGAAGAAAGTAACACACGTAGTTAAATTGCAAATACAAGCTGGTAAAGCTAATCCAGCACCACCAGTAGGACCTGCACTTGGACCAACTGGAATTAACATTATGCAATTCTGTAAAGATTTCAATGAAAAGACTGCAAAAGACGCTGGAATGATTTTCCCAGTTATTCTTACAGTTTATGCTGATAAGAGTTTTGATTATGTATTAAAAACTCCACCAGCAGCTGTTTTAATAAAACAAGCAGCTAAAGTTGAAAAAGCTTCTGGAAAACCACACAAAGAAAAAGTTGGTAAAATCACAGTTGCACAAGCAGAAGAAATTGCAAAAACAAAAATGAAAGACCTAAACGCATCATCACTAGAATCTGCAGTATCTATGGTTAAAGGTACAGCTAGATCAATGGGGATCGAAGTTATAGGCTAATTATGGGAGAACTTAAATGTTCGCTATTACCAAAGGAGGGAAAAAGAAAATGAGCAAAAGAATGAACGAAGCTAATAAATTAGTTGAATCAGGAAAACTTTATGACGTTAAAGAAGCTATTGATTTAGCATTAAAAATGCCTAAAGCTAAATTTGATGAAACTATAGAAATGCATATTAAACTAGGTGTTGATTCTAAGCAAGCTGACCAACAAGTTAGAGGTGTTATCGTACTTCCTAACGGAACTGGTAAAACTAAAAAAGTTTTAGTACTTGCTAAAGGAGATAAAGCTGAAGCAGCTAAAGAAGCTGGTGCAGACTTTGTTGGTGATGACGACATGATTCAAAAAATCCAATCAGGATGGTTTGATTATGATACAGTTGTTGCTACACCAGATATGATGGCTTCTCTAGGAAGAGTAGCAAAATTACTTGGACCAAAAGGACTTATGCCAAATCCAAAATCAGGAACTGTAACAATGGATACAGCTAAAGCTGTAAAAGAAATTAAAGCTGGTAAAATTGAATATAGACTTGATAAAAATAATATTGTACATTGTCCTATTGGAAAAGTATCTTTCGGAGCTGAAAAAATTGCTGAAAACTATGCAACATTATTAGATGCTATAGTAAAAGCTAAACCAGCTGCTGCTAAAGGTACTTACCTTAAATCAATTGCTATATCAACAACAATGGGTGCTGGTATAAAAGTAAATCCATCATCAAAAATATAGTAATTAAAAAATAAAATATTAACCAAAGACAGTAGGTGGAAGTATTTCCATAAATCCTACCGAGGTAAAATAATGAACGGAACTTAGAGTTTTTGTTTGACGTTACCTCGTAGGTATGTCTTACAAAAACTTTTTATATTTTAAGGAGGTGTCATAAAAAGTGCCAAGTGAGAAAATATTAAATCAAAAGAAAGCTCAAGTTGAAGAACTTGCTGAAAAATTTAAGAAATCAAAAATGATCGTATTAGCAGAATACAGAGGTATTAATGTTGAAGACGATGCTAAATTACGTAGAACATTAAGAGAATCTGCTTGCGAATACAAAGTTGTTAAAAATTCTATCATTTCTCATGCTGCTGAAGCTGCAGGAATTGAAGGAATTGGTGAATTAGAGGGACCAACAGCAGTTGCTATAAGTTATGACGACTATGTTGCTCCTGCAAAAGCATTAAATGATTATGCTAAGGATAATGAATTTTATCAAATCAAAGCTGGCGTAATGGATCAAAAAGTAGTAGAAGTATCTGAAGTTAAAAAACTTGCTTCTTTACCATCAAAAGAAACTCTATATGCTATGCTTGCTTCTGCATTACTTGGAAATATCCGTAATCTTGCAGTTGTTCTTGATCAAACAAGAGAAAAGAAAGAAGAAGCTAACGCTTAAATTTAATTATTAATAGATTTTTAAGGAGGAATTTAAAATGGAAAAAATCGAAAAAATGATCGAAGAAATCGAAAAATTATCAGTAATTGAACTTGCTGATTTAGTAAAAGCAATTGAAGAAAAATTTGGAGTAAGCGCTGCTGCTGCTGTTGTAGCTGCTGGACCAGCTGCTGCTGGAGCTGCTGCTGAAGAAAAATCAGAATTTGACGTAGTATTAAAAGATGCTGGTGCAAATAAAATAGCTGTAATCAAAGTAGTTAAAGAAGCTACAGGATTAGGATTAAAAGAAGCTAAAGAAATTGTTGATGGAGCTCCAAAGACAATAAAAGAAAAAGTAGCTAAAGAAGATGCTGAAAAATTAGTTGAATCTTTAAAAGCTGCTGGTGCTTTAGCAGAAATGCAATAATTTATTGTAAATTAAATCTCTTAGATTTTGAATCTAAGAGATTTTTTTTTAACAGCATAAAAGCTTGTGATAGAAGAACTCAGAAATTTCAAAAATGCTGCTTGTAGGATCAAACTTTTTAATAGCTTTTTCTATAGAGGTAGCATAATTTTTCATTATTTCGTAAGAGTAGGAAGACTCTTCTATAAAATAACAAAATGAATCAATGCACCAAATGAAAAAAGATATCGGAACGTTCGAATCCTTAATGCTGGACATTTCATACATACTGCTTTCTACATCGAAGGTATCAATGTTGATGAACCTAGCGTAAAACTGTTTCCGGATGAATTGTTTCATTTGAAGAGTATCATCTAAATTTTCATTTTTAACGAGATCGATGATTGCCAAAATCAACACCGCAGATAATTTTCTTAAATTTTTCTTATTCTGCGCGTATTCAAGAGACTTAAGCTTTCCGAATGGATTACTCATCACTTCAATGGTAAATTCTTTGACGACCACTTCTTTTTTCTTGAAATTATCCACTTATAGGACCACCTTTCATATTAATATTAGGTTATTTTGTGCGACTGTTATATTATATTATTTATTCAATGTCAGTACAATATATTACTTAAATTTAGAAAAAAATCTACAAAATTAGACAAATGTATGTTTAACTTTTAAATTAAAATACATCAAAATCACTTTAAAATCTAGCTAATATATGTTATAATATTATTATATGGGGGTGTAAGGTTTCGACGGTTATCTTGAAATATGAATAGCGAGTAGTGGATGGTCGCTTCGGCCACTATAAAAAAGCGAAAAAAATATAAACGCTGATAATAGATTAGCAATGGCTGCTTAATTAAAAGCGCCTGTCTAAGTAAATTTTGCTAGAGGATTTACATTAGGCATCGACTTATCTAGCTAACAAATTTAATCTTGGTTGTGGATTAAAGGGTATTATAACAACCTGTTTGTTATATAGTTTTGTAAATGTTAGAGTATAACAAATAAATTTTAAACATTTACTGCACTCGGAGAAGTTCGTATGGATGGATTTTCGGACGTGAGTTCAACTCTCACCACCTCCACCATTTTTTATACTCTAACTCTTTAGTTAGAGTTTTAGCATATTGGAGGCTTAGAGTTTGGCTAGTAATATTGTATTTTTTTGTAAAGAATGTGGATATGAAAGTTCCAAATGGATGGGAAGATGTCCAGGATGTAATAATTGGAATACTTTCGTTGAAGAAAAAGTAAATAAAAAGACTGCTGCTACCACTAAAAATAAGGGTATAAGTAGCACTTTTAATGATAAATCAGAAGTAAAAAAATTACATGAGATAGTTATAAGTGAGCAAGTAAGAGTGGACACTGGATATGAAGAACTTAACCGTGTTTTAGGTGGAGGAATTGTAGAGGGATCACTAATTTTAATTGGTGGTGAACCTGGTATTGGTAAATCTACATTAGTTATGCAAGTATGTAATAACTTAAGTAAATACGGAAAAATGATGTATATTTCAGGTGAGGAATCTGAAACTCAAGTAAAACTTAGAGCTGATAGATTAAAGGTAAATTCTAGTAATATATTATTTTTAAATGAAACAGATATATCTATAATAGAAGAAAAAATTGAGGAAGAGGAGCCAAAGTATTGTATAGTTGATTCAATTCAAACACTTTTTGATCCGGAAATTTCTTCTGTTGCTGGTAGTGTTTCTCAAGTTAAAGAAGCAACTGCAAGACTTATGTATTTGTCTAAGAGAAAAAATATTACTATTATAATTGTTGGGCACGTAACAAAAGATGGTGTTATTGCTGGTCCACGTATTTTAGAACATATGGTAGATACGGTATTATATATTGAGGGTGAAAGATTTTTTTCACATAGAATTGTTAGAGGAATAAAAAATAGATTTGGTTCTACTAATGAAATTGGAATTTTTGATATGCAAGATTCTGGTATGGTAGAAGTAAAAAATATGTCAGAAATATTCTTATCTGATAGTTCTAAAAATTTACCTGGTTCTTCCATTATAGCAACTGTAGAAGGAAATTCAACTATAGTACTAGAAGTTCAAGCATTAACTTCTACTTCTTATTATAATAATCCTAGAAGGGTCGCTAATGGAATAGATTTAAATAGACTATTCATGATACTTGCAGTACTTGAAAAAAGGTGTAAATTAAACCTTGGAGGCTACGATGTATATGTAAATGTCATTGGTGGTATAAGAATAGATGAACCAGCTATAGATCTTGGAATTGCAATGGCAATATTTTCAAGTTATAAAAATATAACAATAGATCCATTAACTGTATTTATTGGAGAAATAGGACTTACTGGTGAGATTAGACAGATAAACAATATAGAAAAAAGAGTAAAAGAAATTGAAAAATTAGGTTATAAAAAAGTATATCTAAATAAAAAACAAGCTAATAGAATATCAAAAGAACTAAGTAATTTAAATATAAAAATTATTGGTGTTGAAAAAATAGATGAGGTTATTTATTATTTAGAAAATAAGAAGGGGGATGAAGCTAATGCCAAGAGATGATGAAATGTTGGAAATATTAAAAATACTAGCTCCTGGTACCAAATTAAGAGAAGGTCTGGATAATATACTAAAGGCCAAAACTGGTGCATTAGTTGTCATTTCAGAAGCAGAAGAAGTAATGAAACTTGCAGATGGTGGTTTTAAAATAGATCAAGAATTTACACCAGCAAGCATATATGAATTGGCTAAAATGGATGGAGCTATAATCGTTAGTCAAGATTTAAAAAAGATACTTATGGCTAATGTTCAATTAGTACCAGACCATAATATAAAAACGCAAGAGACTGGTACTAGACATAGAACAGCTGAAAGGGTAGCAAAGCAAACTAATGAACTTGTAGTTTGTATATCTCAAAGAAGAGGAATAATTACAGTATTTAAAGGTAATTTTAGATATGTAATTAATGAAACATCTGCAGTAGTGATGAGAGCAAATCAAACTTTAGAAGCATTAGAAAAATATAAAACTGTTTGGGATAATATGCTAAATATTCTAAGTGAGCATGAATTTGATGATATTGTATCATTGGAAACAGTTGCAAATTCAATATATAGAAGCGAAATGATTATGCGTATGGAACCTGAAATTGAAAGAAATATAATAGAACTTGGCGATGAAGGAAGACTTGTAAAAATGCAATTTGAAGAACTTATTGCAAATGTAGAATCTGAAGAAAAGAAAATAATCAAAGATTATATGTTAGTTAAAAAGAGAAGTACTAAAACTGAAGATTCATTGCTAAAAGATATTAGAAAATTAGACAAAAAAGATCTAGTAAATGCAGAGAAAATAATTAAGATTTTAGGATATGAAAGTGAAGATAATGTTTTAGATTTAAATGTTTCACCTAAAGGATACAGAATTGTTAGTAAAGTACCTAAAATGCCTATGTCTATCATTGCAAAAATGGTTGAAAAATTTGGCTCATTGCAACCAATTTGTAATGCTTCAATAGAAGAATTATATGAGGTAGAAGGTATTGGTGAAGTAAGAGCTAAAATCATTAATCAATCGCTTAGAAGATTACAAGAACAATACATTTTAAAGGGTTACAACATTTAGAAAATACATAAAATTGCTTTACTTTTCGACAAAAATGTGGTATAATATATATGTGTTAAGGAGTTTTCTTAAAGGAGGGATGACCATGTTCAAGATTGGTGATAAAGTAGTATATCCTATGCATGGAGCTGGTACTATAGAATCAATTGAAGAAAAAGAAATGATGGGGAATGCCGAAGACTACTATATAATTAAAATGCCTGTAGGTGGAATGAAACTTATGGTTCCAACTAATAAGGTTGAAGATATAGGAATAAGAGAAGTTTCAGAAAAAAGCGTTTCTGAAAAAGTATTCTCAGTTTTAGAAAAACCAAAGGATCCTTATGTACATGATGTAAATTGGAGCAAAAGATATAATATGAACGCTGATAGAATAAAATCAGGTGATATATTAGAAGTTGCTGAAGTTGTAAGAGAATTATCTCATAGACATATGGAAAGAGGACTTTCGATCGGAGAAAAGAAAATGCTTTCAACAGCAAAAAATATTTTACTTAGCGAGATGGTATTATCACAAGGAGAATCTCAAGAAGAACTTGATAATAAGATTGAATCTATTATAAAAGAGTCTTATGAGTTAGGAACTGTTAATGATGCTACTCAAGCTAACAATAATATTACACAGTTATAAAAAAAGATTGCTTTAGGCAATCTTTTTTATTTTTTATACTAATCATTTAGTATTTTATTTTGTCTTTTTTTTAATTCAGTAATTATACTGTAATCATTTACTTTCAAGTTATTATCTATACCAAGACCAATTTCAATATCCTGATCTTTTCTAGCATGATAATCACTTCCAACTGTTGTTACTAATGAAAGTTCTTTGGCAATATCTAAATAAGCATTAGTCTGTTCAGTAGTATGGTGTGGGTTATAAGCTTCGATTCCTTCAAGACCATAAGCTTTGAATTTTATTAGTAGATTAAAAGTATCTTCCAAATTTAGTCTTAAACTTTTGGGATGTACTAACACAGGAACACCATTTACTTGTCTTATATTTTTTATTAATTCTTCAGGGCTTTGTTTTATTCTGTCAACGTAGCAAGATTTACCAGTGTCTAAATATTCTCCATATGCTGATGTTGGGTCATTTGCGTATCCTAATTTATAAAGAGCAATTGCAATATCAAATCTACCGATGCTATTTTTGTTTCTTGCAAATTTTTTTACTTTATTATAGGATATAGGAACGTATTTTTTTAGCTTTTCTATAGTCCGTCTTACACATTTTTCTCGACTTAATTCATATTCGTCCAATATTTTACATATATTGTAATTTGGATAATATGCTGCTATATGGCAAATATGTTTTTTGGAATATCCAAGTGGAATTAAAGTAGATCCAATTTCTATTCCAGGAATTACTTCTAGTCTATCTTGTGCTGCCATCTTAGCACTTTTATAAGATCCAAGATTGTAATGTTCAGTAAGAGAGATTGCAGAGACTCCATTTTGTATAGCAATATCAATTACTTCTTCGGGGGATTTTTTTCCATCAGAAGCTGTGCTATGAACGTGAAGATCAATATATCCATTTGTATACATTTTATTACCTCCAATATTAATTAGTAGTTTTTTATTTTTCTTAAATCATTATATCATAAATTTTATTGTTTTGAAAATAAGATTTACGATTAAAATTAAAATTTGTTCTTTTACCAAGTTACAAATTTGAGTCAATTCGCTTTCGTTGAATTTGACAAGCATTCTTTCTGCTGATTTAGATATAGCATTGATGATTTTTTGTATGTTGAATTTTTCAAGTGTACCATCTTTTTTAACGATGCAAACTTTATTTTCGTTCAAAATTTGCATATCCAAAAACATTTGCGGTGTAAAATTCTTTGTTTCACCGTTGATGATTTTTTTTGCGTTTATTAAAACTTCGTTTTGTTGTTTTGTGTTATTTTCTTGGGAATTATTTATATTTACTGAATTTTGCATTTATATCTCCTAAAATATTAAGTATAAGAAGTCGCTCCGAACATGCTTTTTGCAAATCGGCTGATTACTTACCAAATCCACCCTGCCTACATTTCGTATAATATATTATAGTATAGATCTTTTACAGAAAACATTAAGTTTTTTCTCTTTCCATGCCTCAAAATCCTCATA
>OIYY01001709.1_pt1 | contig 10692 bp, 5 predicted proteins | sample 1588341 | NCBI WGS metagenome assembly OIYY01 (sample SAMN03283287) | human gut metagenome | biome: human-associated habitat; material: feces | host: Homo sapiens | place: Peru | collected 2012
AGAATAGTTGCCAGCCTTCAAACCAACAACATCCACACGACCATAAGAACCGTAGTTACGAACAAGCTGCTGGTCTACCTTGGTATAGTCAGCATACTGACCACCCTTTACATATACATTGTAGCTCTTAGCATCAGAAAGTAGAGTCCACTTAGCGTAAGCACTCTCCTGCCATCCCTTGCTCTCAGTGATAGTGATACCCTTCTCGGTTACCTCACCACTCTCACCACGCTCTGCAGCCTTGGCAAAGCTCAACTCCTTAACAGTAGCATTGAACTCATCATTCTCTGCACCTGTCTTAGCAGGAACTACGATGGTCTTGTCACCCTCAAAAGTTACCTTGCTCAAATCCTCTGTATTATAATACTTGACAGAACCACTGTTTGTAGTTACAAACATCTGATTCTTATAAGTATCACGACTAACTGCATTGTTTACCTTATTAGACTCATCAGGATCTACAGGGTCAGGAACAATAGAATTAGGATCCTTTACAGAGATGCTGTAAATCAATAAACCACCATCAGTAGTAGTCAAAGTTACATTACCTGCCTCTGTAACAGTACCTGTGCAAGTCATAAGACTCGTAGACGGTGTGCCGAAACCTGTAGTTTCACCAACATTGGCACTTGCATAAAGTCCACGAGATGTTTTGCTACTTGCCGTCTTGCAAACAACAGTCACAACCCAGTCTTTCTGAACATTAGGAATAGTAAGAACGAGATTTTTACCATTCAATTCCAAATATTCACCCTTATAGTTCAAACGGATTTTACCACTCTGATTAGCTGGAGTCTTGCCATCACTTGATGCAACAGCAACACCACACTTAAAGAGCAAACCTTTGGCAAAGTTCAATTCTGTACCATTAGCAGTCAAAGCAGCATTATCCAAAGCTGCAAGGAAATTGTAACGTCCCTTGGTTGCATCATTATACCAATTGGTAGCATCTGCATTGATCAATTCCTCATCAGCATCACCGATGAATGGATCACGATCAGCAAAATTCCATGATTGTGCCATAGCAGCACTCAAGCTCATCAAGAGGAGTGCCAAAGTAAATACCATTTTCTTCATTTTACGTTCCTCCTTTTTTACTTGATGATTACTTTCTTACCATTCACGATGTAGATGCCCTTGTTCAGGTTCTGGGTAGAAGTACCCACAAGCTGACCGTTGAGATTGAACACCTTGCCTGCAAGGACCTTGTTGTTTGTCTCAATGTTGCTGATACCTGTGGTGGTATAAGCAAAAGAAAGTTTCACAAGCGACATGTCCTGAGTATCATCAGTACCATCGACATAACTAAGAGTTACTTTGTCACCATTAAAGGTGATCTCACTGACGGTCTTGCTAACCGGCGAGCCGTCGATTGTTACGGTTTGCTTGTTGTCTGCCATCGCAGCAGTAGACAAAAGCACTCCTAACAACATGAAGTACACTTTTTTCATTGTTTTTAGCGTTTTAGTAGATTTGTTGCGTTGAGTTTCTGCTGCAAAAGTAAAACAAAATAATAAAGGACGGAAACGTTTTCGTAAAAAAAGCTACGTAAACGTTTGCATAAGTGGCTTTCTGACAATTTATCATTCACCAGGGCAAAAAGCTATCAAAAAGGCATAAAAAGAAGCAAAATAAACCCAAAGAAACTGTCGCTTATACTGGAAAAATCTTGCTCTTATACTATATAAATGTTTTGTTTAGCCTACAAAAATCTCCGTTCCGTGACACGGAACCGCCATTCCGTGATACGGAACGGCCGTTCCAAAGTACGGAATGCACATTCCGTATCACGGAACGGAGATTTATCTACAAGAGACAAAACAAATTCATAATGAACAGAAAACAATTTTATAGTATTAAAGTAACTACTTATGGCTAAGGGGGGGCGCTGAGTTGTTACAACTTCCGAAGAAGAACAACAAAAGGAGCGTAAGAAATCTTTCGAGCACTCTACTTGAAGAGAAACAAAAAAGCTGACTCTCGTAAGAAAGTCAGCTTTTGTGTGGTACCACCAGGAATCGAACCGGGGACACAAGGATTTTCAGTCCTTTGCTCTACCAACTGAGCTATGGCACCATTGTTGCTGAATTGCGAGTGCAAAGTTAGAACTTTTTCTTGAACCCACCAAATATTTTGATAAAATTTTTTAAACTTTTTTACACAATGATTGTCATTTCTTTGATATTTAGCATTTTAGTATTTTGCGCTTTTGTGCTTTTTGAAATTGGGGATGACCGTTTTTTGTTTGGGGTGAGAAAGGTGTAGGGTGATTTCTTGAATTGTTGAATGTTTTTCATGCACATTAAAAAAAGTGAAAATGTATGAAAATTAAAAACTAATGTGTAAATTTGCAGTTCATAGCGCGTGTTTTACACCTACTAAAAATTCTAACAAACCTAAAACAACTAAATTAATAATCGTAATGAACAGATTTTTTACTTTAATCGCGATGTGTGTGTTCGCCATTGGCGCTGCTTTTGCAGAAGAAACCACCATCGATTTCGTGAGCCTGTATGGTGACGCCAAGGTACAGCCTGCTACACCTGTCACTTCAGGGGCTTTCTCGTTCTCATTTGTAAAAGGAAATTCGGCCACAGAGCCTTCCTATTCCGTCAACACGAGTGTCAAGGAAATGCGCTTGTATGGCGGTTCGAAATCCTCTCCTTTCGACGGCAATATAATGACCGTGACCTCAACCGCTACAATGAAAAAGATGGTGTTTGAAGGCGGTTCAAACGCGTATGACAGAGTCGTGGACGTGAAGGCTTCTGAAGGCACTATTGAGTATGACTCAAAAACTCGCGTACTTACTTGGACCGGTAATGCCTCAACAGTGAAATTCACCGTTTACTGCAATGCTACCCAAAGCGGTCAATGGCGCTTCAAAAAAGCCACAATCACCACTGGTGTAGCAGGTGAAGTGGTGGTAAGCAAGCCAACATTCAGTCGTGAGGCCGGCACTTACTACAACCCATTCAATCTTGAACTCAAGACCGGTACCACTGGCGCTGCTATCCACTACACCCTCGATGGCACCGACCCAACCACTGCTTCTGCCAAGTATTCGGCTCCTATCGCTATCACTGCCAACACCACCGTGAAGGCTATCACTGCCCTCAACGGCAAGGTGAGCGACATTGCTACTGCTGCTTATGTGATGGGTGTGGCTACCGAAGTTGCCAACATCGCTGCTTACCAAGCAGTGGCTGATGAAACTCAGGTGAAATTTGCCAACCCTGTGACTGTGCTCGCACAAAACGGCAACAATATCTATGCTAAAGACGCTACCGGCTACGCCCTCTTCTATGGTGCTACTGGCGTTACATTCAAGAATGGCGACCAAATTCTCGCTGGCTTCAACGGCAAGAAGACCACCTATAAGGGTGAACCTGAATTGGTGGTGAACACTTACAGCGACTTGAAGAAGGGCGAAAACAACCCAGTTGAACCCGAGGCTATCCAAGTGAGCGACATCGCTAAGGATATGTTTGGTCACTTTGTGGTAATTAAAGGCGCAACCACCTCATTCCTCAACAAGACCATCACCGACAACAGCGGCACTGCTGGTTGCCAAAGCGGCATGGGTGGTTTCTCTGCAAAGAACGACTCTGTGAACGTTGACGTTTACGGTATCGTAGGCGCATGGGCCGACAAGACCACTGGCGACATCTCTTACGTGATGCTCCCAACCGTCGTTAGAAAAGCAGGCGAAACTGGCGGCGAAGGTGTGACTATCGCTGAATACCAAAACCTCGCTAACGACGCAGAAGCCACATTCCGCAACCCAGTGACCGTGCTCGCACAAGGTGGCTCTAACCTTTGGGTGAAAGACAACACTGGCTACATGCTCGTTTACGGCAGCGTGGGCAAGTCTTACGAACAAGGCGATGTGATTCCTGCTGGCTTCAGCGGCACCAAGGTTACCTACAACGGCGAACCAGAATTGAAGAATCCTAAGGGCTTCAAGGCCGCTTCTGGCAAGGAAACCGTAACTCCAGAAGAATTGGCACTCACTGCCGACAACATTTCACACGCCAACTTCGGCCACTACGTGCTCGTGAAGGGCGCTACCATCAACACTACCGCTCTCACCATCACCGACGCAGCCGGCAACACCGTGCCTTACTACAACAACATGGCCGCTCAATTGCCAAAGGACCTCACCAAGAAATATAATGTATATGCAATCGTGGGTTCACACTACAACGGCGCAACCAAGAAGGTGGATTACCAACTTCTTCCAGTGAACGTGACCTTCGAAGACGGCACTGCACTGCCAGTTGACCCAGTTGCTGACATCAACGCTCTCTACGGCCTCTCAACAGGCGTGAAGGGTATGATTTCTGCCGAACTCTCTGTAATCTATCAAAACGGTAGTTACATGTGGGTGAAGGACGCCAACACCTATGGTTTGGTTTACGGCTACCTCACCAACAAGTTTGTGAACGGCGACAAGATCAAGAACCTCGTGGCTCACTGGGTGACTTACGACGGCTACAAGGAAATTATTCCTGTTGACGAAAGCGCAGTGAAGAGTGGCGAAGGCGCTCCTGTGGAGGCTCAAGAAGTGGCTCTCGAAGACGTTTCTCTCGACATGATTCACCAATACATCACAGTTCCTGGCGTGGCTCTCACCGCTACCGAAACTGCTGGCACCTACACTGGTAACGACGGCACCGTTGACCTCCAAGTGTTCAACAAGTTTGCCAACGATGTGAAGATTCCTGAAAACCTCGCAGGCAAGAAGTTCCGCATCACTGGTTTCGTGGCTAAATACAAAACTCAACTCCAATTTATCCCTGTAGAAGTGAAAGACGAAGCAGCAGGCACATTGGGCGACATCAACGGCGACGGTGAAATCAACGTGAGCGACGTGACTGCCCTCATCAACAAGATTCTCGGCACTTCTGACTACAGCAACGAAGTGTGCGACATCAACGGCGACGGTGAAATCAACGTGAGCGACGTAACCGCCCTCATCAATATGATTTTGAAATAAGAAAAAAAGCCTCTCCCAACCCTCCCCTAAAGGGAAGGACTCGCAATCCATCTTCGGATGGATGAGGGAGACACCATAACACAATGATGGGACGCAATTGCGCCCCATCATTTTTTTTGCCCTTAAGTCTCAAGGATTTCATGGCGTTTTTCTTTGTGGGGAGGGGGAATCATGGAGGGTGTGGCGTTTTTTGGTGTTTTTGGGTGGCGTGGGTGCTTTTATTTTATGTGTGGTGTGTGTGAATATGTCAAAAAAAAGTATTAATTTTGAAAATTCCTTTCAAAACTAAAATAGAGACGAAAAATTTTATTAACACTAATACATTCATTTATGAAATTAAAACTGTTTTTGCTTCTCACCATGCTTGTGAGCGCCTCTGCCCTTTGGGCGCAGACTGGCGTGCAAGGTACGGTGATTGATGCCAAGAGCGGACTTCCCGTGGTGGGTGCTACGGTAATGCTCGACAACCAGGGCAATACCGTGACAACTGGCCCTTCGGGCGACTTCCTCATTAGCGACGCGCAACCGGGAAGCGATGTGCTGCTCGTGATTGGCTATGGTTACAAGGACTGTGAAACTAAGGTTGAGATTCCTGCAAAGGGTATCTTCAACGTGGGTGTCGTGAGATTGACATCTTCATCGTTCAATCCTGCGCAATCTATCAACGATGACCAGGCCGACTTGGTGATCACAGAATCGCAACTCGAAGACGAGGAAGGCAACACACAAGCCGTTGCCACTCTTTCGGGTGCAAGTGACAACCCATTTTATCAGGCTGCCAGTTACAACTTCAGCGTGGCGCGTTTCCGCATTCGTGGCTACAACTCTGAGTACACTCAGCAATACATCAACGGTGTGTATTTCAACGACGCTGCCCGCGGCCGCTTCAACTTCTCGATGCTTGGCGGTTTGAACCAGGCGTTCAAGAGCAAGGCGATTGGTATGGGCCTCGACACCCGTAGTTATGCCCTCGGTGAAGTGGGCGGTGCCAACAACATCAGCACCTTCGCCAAGGACTACGCTCCCGGCTTCCGTGGTAGCGTGGCTTACACCAACAGCAACTACCGCTGGCGTGGTATGGCCACTTACAGCACTGGTTTGATGCCAAACGGATGGGCTGTTACGCTCAGCGCCATTGGCCGCTATGCTGGCGAAGGCGTGGTTCCGGGCTCGTTCTACAAGAGTTGGGGCTACTTCCTCGCAGTGCAGAAGGAAATCAACGCTCAGCACAGCATCGCGCTCACCACTTTCGGTGCGCCAACACGCCGTGCAAGCAACTCTGCCACATTTGAGGAATGCTACCGCCTCACCGGCAACAACCTCTACAACAGCAACTGGGGCTGGCAAGGGGGCAAGAAGCGTAACGCTCGCGAAGTGGAGGCTTTCGACCCAACAGTGATTCTCAACTGGCTCTGGAAGCCCAACACAGGCACCACCCTCAACACCGGTGTGGCATTCCACAAGTCGTTCTACGCTTCAAGTGCCATCAACTGGTACAACTCAGCCGACCCACGCCCCGACTACTATCGCTATCTTCCAAGTTTCTACGAAAGCAATCCAGCCATCGCCGCTCTCTACACCGACCTTTGGACTGGTGAAGACGACTCTTTCCGTCAACTCAACTGGGACAAACTCTATCAAATCAACTACCTCAACGAGATGGAAGGCAAGGGTTCAAGTTACATCGTTGAAAACCGCCACAGCAATCAAGCAAGTTGGCAACTCAACACCAACTTGAACATGCGCCTCACCGACCAGTTCGCCCTCCAAGGTGGCGCTGGTGCCAACTACACCTGCTCTTCATACTATAAGACAGTGAAAGACCTGCTCGGTGGCACACACTGGAGCGACTTCGACCAATTTGCCGAACGCGACTTCCCAGAAAACCCCGACATGGCGCAAAACGACCTCAACAATCCTAACCGCAAGGTGGGTGTTGACGACCGTTTCGGCTACGACTACAATATCAACCAAGTGGGTGCCAACCTCTGGCTCCAAAACTCTTGGACATTCGCAAAGTGGGATTTGGCTTACGGCGCAACCGGCAGTTTCACCCAATATCAGCGTGAAGGCTTCATGCGCAATGGCCGTGCCCCCGAAAACTCATTCGGCAAGGGCGCAACCCACACCTTCTTCAACTATGGCGCAAAGGCAAGCGTGATGTATAAAATCGACGGCCGCAACAGTTTCGTGGCCCACGGCTACTATGGCACACGCGCACCACTCTCTTACAACGCCTACGTTTCGCCTCGCATCAAGGACGATGTGATCACCAACCTCAACAGCGAAATCATCGCATCGGGCGACATCTCTTACGAATGGAACTACCGCAACTTCAAGGGCGTGGTCACTGGCTTCTACACCGACATGCGTAAGGGCACAGAGCGCACCGCATTCTACGACGACCTTGCAAGCACCTTTATGAACTACGCACTCACCAACGTGCACAAGGTGTTTAAGGGCGTGGAAGTGGGCTTGAGTTACAAACTCACTTCAAGCCTCACCGTATCGGCTGCCGCCAACATCGGCCGCTACCAGTACAAGAACCGCCCAACCGGCACACGCAGTTACGAAAACGGCTCGCAACCCGACGTTACCCAAACCGTGTATTTGAAAAACTACTATGTGAGCGGCACTCCACAAGAAGCCTACAGCCTTGCATTCAAGTACGCCGGTCCTCACATGTGGTTCTTTGAACTGAATGGCGCATGGATGAACCGCGCTTACGTTGACCTCTCGCCAGTTCGCCACGAAGCACTTCCCGACCTCTGGAAAGTGTGCTCAAGCGAAGCAGAACTGGAGCAACGCCTTCGCGAAATCAGCACTCAAGACAAGTTCAACGAAGCATTGGTTATCAACATGAGCCTCGGTAAACTCATTTACCTCAGCCGCTCAGCATCGCTCAACCTCAACTTGAGCATCAACAACTTGCTCGACAACCGCAACATTCAAACCGGCGGTTACCAGCAGGGTCGCTTCGACTACAAGAACTTCTCCACCACCAAATATCCTAACAAGTACTACTACGCACAGGGTATTCGCATCTTTGTCAATGCAGGTGTTAGATTCTAATCAATTTCAAAACATTATTCATTCTCTGACAATAAAAAAACAACATACATTATGAAACGATTTTATGTATATTTGAGCGTTCTGCTTCTCGGATTGACATTCGTGAGTTGTAACGACGACTTTGATACCCCACCTATGGTTGTGCCACAGGCCACTCACCAGCCCAACATGACCATCGCCGACTTCAAGGCGAAGTATTGGAAAGATGTGAACAACTACATCGACACCGTGAAGGAAGATATCGTGATTCACGGCTGGGTGACCGCCAACGACGTGTCGGGCAACATCTACAAGAGCCTCTACATTTCCGACGGCACCGCAGGCTTCTCCATCTCTATCAACGGCACCAGCCTCTACAACACCTACCGTGTGGGTCAGGAAATCGTGCTCAACATGAAGGATTGCTTCGTGGGCAAATACAACGGCCAACAGCAAATTGGCTATCCTGAATTTTACGAGAAAGGCAGTGTGTGGGAGGCTTCGTTCCTGCCATTGGCAACTTTCCAAAGCATCGCAGAACTCAATGGCCTGCCAGCAGTAAACAAGGTTGACACCATTCCAATGAGCATCAGCGACCTCAAAACCGACGCCGAAACGCTCAAAAAATGGCAAGGCCGCCTCGTGCGCATCGACAATGTGCGCTTTTCTGATGCCGATGGTGTGAACACCTTCGCTAACTCCGACGCTACCACCAACCGCAACATCGAAGATGAAAACGGCAACACTTTGGTGGTTCGCAACAGCAACTACGCTGCATTCCGCGCCAATATCCTCCCATTGGGCACCGGCTCAGTGGTGGGTGTGCTCAGTTACTACAACACCAGCGCCACCAAACTCGACGGTGGCACATGGCAACTCTATATCCGCACCGCCGACGACTGCATCGGCTTCTCATCTTCAACCAAGGGCTTGCTCACCGACCCATACACCGTGGAAGAGGCTATCGCTGGCGAGGCTGAAGGTTTGAGTGGCTGGGTTTCTGGCTATGTAGTGGGTGCTGTGGCTCCTGAAGTGAGCGAGGTGAAGAGTGCCGACGACATTGAATGGACTGCTCCTACCACTCTCGACAACACCCTCGTGATTGCTCCTACTGCAGACTGCCGCGACATCAGCAAATGTATGGTGGTGGCTCTGCCACAGGGTTCTCCTTTCCGTCAGACTGCCAACCTCGTTGACTGGCCAGAAGTGCTCCACAGCAAGATTCTCGTGAAGGGCAACTTCGCTAAGTTCATGGGCACTCACGGCATTACTGGCAACAGCGGTTCAACTGCCGAGTTCCAACTCTCTATCACCACTGGTGGTGTGACCAGCGTGGAAGAAAACTTTGAAAGCGGCATTCCAGGCACTTGGACCATCTACACCCCACAAGGCGACAAGAAATGGTTCACCTCTACATTCAACGACAATACCTACGCTTGCATCACTGGTTATAAGGGCACAAAACCACCATTCGAAGCATGGCTCATCAGCCCTGCTATCGACATCAAGAAGGCTAAGAGCAAAATCCTCTCATTTAAGAGCCAAGTGGGCTACCAAGGCGGCGACAAGTTTGAGGTGTTTATCTTCAATGGTCAAACTCCATTCAAGGGCAGCGTGACCGACAAGATTGACTGCAAACTCGCAGTGGCTCCTGCCTCTGGCTACAGCGGCTTCGTGGAATCGGGCGACATCGACCTCTCTAAGTATGCCGACGGCACTTACTACATCGGTTTCCGCTACACAGCAGTTGCTGCTTCAAGTTACCAGACTTGGTGTATCGACGACTTCTCGTTTGGCGCTGCTTCGGCTGCTGCCACTCGTGGCGACTTTGAAAGTTTCAACAATGGCACCCCAACCGCTTTGTATGGCACTTACACCACCAAGGGCGGCTGGAAGGGCACTAACGTGAGCATTCTCAAAGGTAGCGAAGCCGACGCCAACCCTCTGTTCAAGTTCATCGGCTTCAAGACTGGCTCAACCACTGAATACGCTACCGCTTGCAACCTCAACGGTAAGACTTCAGCAGTGGGCACGCTCGTATCTCCAGAAATTGAAGGCGGCATCGGCAAACTCTCGTTCAACTACGGCTATGCCTACACCGAGGCAAACGGCGTGTCGTTCCGCGTTGACATCAAGCAAGGTGGTGCAGTGGTGAAGAGTTTCACCGTCACTAAGAAAGACGCAGTGAAATACACCGCTTACGACTTCAGCGAAGACGTGAACATCAAGGGCACCTTCACCATCGAGGTCACCAACCTCTGCCCATCAAAGAGCACCTTAAACAAAGACCGCGTAGCCCTCTGGAACATGGCGTGGACCCAAAACTAACCCGTCACCCCTAAAGTGCTTTCTCAAGCACTTTCCCAAATAAACCGAAAGTCCTGTGGCTTACAATGCCACAGGACTTTCTGCTTATATATCCCGCCCATTTTGTATGGATGAGGTGTGTTAAACCCTCAGTGGAAAATTACTGGGGCAATGATTATACAAGGGAATGCGACAAGATCAAATAGCCGTATAATGGCGAAATCGCATCCCAACGGGATGCGACTTTGTTATGAGACATTTGCAGGCATTTCGCTTCGGTTATGCTCCATTTCGCTTCGCTCATTTCGCAAAACCTTCGCTGCATACCTGCCTAC
>OIYY01001710.1_pt1 | contig 10672 bp, 12 predicted proteins | sample 1588341 | NCBI WGS metagenome assembly OIYY01 (sample SAMN03283287) | human gut metagenome | biome: human-associated habitat; material: feces | host: Homo sapiens | place: Peru | collected 2012
CAATCATAATTTCGGCAAGGGTAAAAGCTTTTTTCATTATTAAATCCTCGGGTTAAATTAAACCCATTAATTTTAAATCTTTAGCTATAGCACTGTCGTGCATACTTGCGTATGCTAAATCTCGACTTGCCACACCGGTGTATCTGTTTTCAAAGCGAGTGTTTTCATTCATTTTACGATTATTTTGTTTTATTTTATTCGTTTTCTTTATTGAACTGTTAAAACGCTGCATTGCGGGTTGGATACGCATTTATACCTCTGAATTTTTCTGTAAAAATATAATATCTGATATTGCTTCAGTATTTGCAATTTTTTTAAATGCTGTATTTGGTAATCTTACAGCTCCTATAAAATTTGCTTTTTGTTCAATATATTCTCTTACTTTGCTATCTTGTTTATCAAGTGTAAACCTACTTGTTATAAATGCTACAATTCCACCTGGTTTTATTTTATCAAGCGTTTTTTCAAAGAAGTAATCGTGTATTTGTAGACTATTATCATAATTTCTATCAAAAACACCAAAGTTTCCAAATGGAATATTACTAATGGCAATATCGTAATAGTTGTTATTTAATTTGGTATCTTCATAACCTTTTATTTGAACATCTGCATTTGTATATATTTTTTTTAGTAATCTACCTGTCAAATTATCTTTTTCAATAGCAGTTATTTTACTATTTTCAAGTTCTGTAGGTAGTCTGCCTAAAAAATTTCCTACTCCAGCTGATGGATCTAAAATTCTACACTTACCACTTATTCCAAATCTTTGTATAGCTTTATACATAAAATCTATAATATATGGCTCTGTGTAAAAAGAAGTCAATGCACTTTCTCGACTACTCTTAAATTCTTCTGGAGATAATAGTTCTTGCAATTCATAATATTGTTCTGAACTTTCTTCAAAAGCTTTAGAAAGACCACCCCAACCATTATATTTTGCAAGTATATTTTTTTCTTCATCTGTTGCCTCTCTATCTTCTTGCTCTAGTTGTTTTAACAATTTTATTGCTGCTATATTTTCATCATATTTCTTTTTTAAACCAATACTATCTTTTTTTAAGTCATCAGAAATTTTAAAAGGTGCAGGTGGGGGAGGTATCTGCACCATTTCATCATTTTCTGTAAATGGGTTTATTTCTGTTATTTCAGCCAATTTTTCTAAATCATTTTCTTTATTATTTTCTATAGAGGTCGCATTTAATGAATTATTGTATAATTTATCTTCAAAGTCTTGTATAGAATATCTTTGCAAAACAACATCAGTATGAGGATTTATACTAACTAAAACTTGATTTTTTTCAACATCAATTTTTCTAATATATTGAGGCTTATCATTTTCTAAATAAACTAAATCGCCAACTTTATAACCTGAAAAAGTATTTTCTACTGGTGTCTGTTTTTTTAATTCTTCATTTATTTGTGGCAAATTAAAAAGAGTAGTTTGTACTACTCCATCTCCATAATCTACATTTCTTTTACTTTTTCTTCTATCATATTGTTCATTAGTTCCATTTTTAAGCTGCGTATCATGTTTTCGTATTGTGCTAGTGCGATAAATTCGTCCGTATCTGGTTTTTGATATTTTGTTCTTAATTGTTCTTCTATTGGTTGTTCTTGACTCGCTATCTCTTGAGAATAACTTTCTAGTATCTCGTTTATTGTTCCCGTCATTATCAATTCTTGATATTTCACTGGTCTTGTTTCCTCCAATGTTTTGCTCATTTTCTTTAATATTATTTCTTTCATTAAATAATTCCTCCCATTCTTGTTTTTTTAATTTTTCTTTAATTTCTAATTCTACAATTCTAATTAAATCATAACTACACTTGTTTACTATGTACCCTAATTTTTTTAATATTTGCACATCATTAATATTTTCAAATGTATCTAAATTTGGCTCGTATTCTGCACCACATCTATTCATGACTACAGTTATTACACTTTCAAAAAATGCACTTAAAAATTCATCATTATATATTTGCTCTTTTGATAATTCTAATGTTTCAGCTAATTCATTGTTTACTATCATATCACTTAAATAACTAGATATAATGTTACTCAATTTTCCTTGTGTATTTCCCAAATATATATCTAATTTATTTGAAAGAATATTTATAGTTTCTGTTTCTGTTGTTTCCCATAGCTTAAAATCCACATCATATTTACTGTTTGTTGAACTTATATCAAATACAGACTTTAAATATAATCTACCATTTTGCTGATATATTGTTTTTAATGTTTTGGAATAAGGTTTTGGTTTAACATATCTACCAACTTTTTTCCATTCATCAAATGTTGCACAAGCTGTTATATTTTTATCTTGAGCATATAGTAATAGATTTTCGTGGAATTTATATTTGTAGAATTTAGAATTAAATTTTAAAAATTCTTTCCATTCAGTAGCATCACCAAGTAAATTTGATAACCCTTTATCATATAATGCTACAGCCTCTTTAATGTCATGTACTTGTTCCACTTATTCCTCCTTAATTTAATATTAACATGTTGATTTTTGATTTTCAGCCCATTTTCAAAATTTTTTTATTCCATTTCTATATCTTGTTCATTTTGTATTATTTCTTGTTGCATTTTTATATAAGAATCTCTCATATTTTCAATATTTTTTATTGCCGTTTCTTTACTACATAAATCACTTGAATAATAATAGTCTGAATGTCCATTTGAAAATACCACTGTTGTTTTATATCTATTTTTATTAAGTTCATCAATAGTAACAAATGCAACATCTATATCTATTTTTTTCAAAATATTTTCATACATACTTGCAAAAAGTGCTTTTTTATTTATCATTTTATATTCATCTGGATCTGACACTTTTTCAAAATTATTATATGAATAATGATTTGTCATAATTTCTTTTAAATCCAATTCTTTAATTTTTTGTATTTTTTCAATTTCTTTTTCTTTTAAATATTCTTTATATGAGTCATTTATACTTTTAATATTGTCATATATATCTTCAGCACCATATCTGGATTTTGTGTCTATTTGCACTTTATGGTTTTCGTCAAATTCAACTATTGTTGTATATTTACCACTACTTACATCATCTGAAAAAATATTTGAATAATCAATTTTTAAATTTTCTAATATAGTTTCATACATACTTGAAATAGTAGGCATAACAACTCCATCTCTGTCAGCTCCATAATCCATTAAGTTTTTAATTTCATTATTATCAAAATAATAATCAACTACATTTTTGATTTTCGTTTCTCCAAATTTCATTGTTTCGAGTTTATCTTCGTAATAATCAAATAAATCATCTAATACATCTTCAATATTTTCACATACACTATAGAAACCTGACATAGGCTCTGTATATAATGAAATATAATCTTCATTGTCATAATTTATTTCTAATTCTTTTTTTAAAGTATTGGTTTCTTCAATAATCTCATCAATTTCTTCTTGACTTAATCCTGTATCATTTTCTTTAAAATATTTATTTATTTCGTTTAAATGATTAATTACATCTACTACTAACCCTGATACATCTTCGCCGTTATCTTGAAGTTCATTATTATAAACTAGCTTTGCATATTTATTTATTTTTTCTTGAATTTTGGCTCTTTCTATTTCTTCTTCAAAAGTTTTTTCTTCCTCTGGAGTGTGAGAATAATATGTAACTGTTTGTTTTGAGTTTTGGACTTCTAGTGCAATATAATTTTGTGAGTTCATTATTTCTTTTGCTTTTTCTATAGTTTTTTGAATATCAGATAAATTACTTTCTAATATATCTGACAAGCCTTGTTCTCTTTCATCTTCTGTTTCCCATGCTTTTATAATATATTTCGCCATAAATTCTCCTTTCTATTATTCAAATTCAATATTATTTTCTTCAATTTCCTCGTTGTACTCAAAAGAAATTGTTTGTAGGTTATCTGCTTTTAGTTTTATAATTTCTTTTGCCTCATTTCTTATATATATTTGTGCAGTAATAGTTGGCCCATTGTAATTAATAAAATTGTTATGTTCTTTATCATATAAATCAAAATATTTGTATTCTCTGCTATAATGATATTTTTCTATACATTTGAAGATAGAAACTTTAATCATTCCACTATAAAATTCAAATTCAAATTCGTTATCAGACATTTCTTTAGGAACATAGCCTAATATTTTTTTTATAATTTCATTTGCTTTTTTTTTACTAACTTTCATAATTACCTCATTATTCATATCTTAATATTTTTTTCCTTACTGCATATAAAAAGATATGCTCCAGTATAACTGTTTGTATATCTTTTTGTTCTTTTTTATTCAGTTTTAATTGAGCCTGTATTTCCTCAATATTCTTATTATCAAAATATTTTAAGCAAATATATTGATATTTTATATTATCATTTTTTTTGTAATATTCTAATATTTCACTAATTAGCTTTTTCCATTTTTGCAATTTTAATATTTTACGATTATTTTCAATATCAATGACTTTATTTTCTAGTGTTTTACCGTTATCAGATATTGATTTAAGCCAATTATTATAACTTAGATTATTATAATCTATCATATCAAGTTTTATAGCATTTATAGTCTTATCTATGCTTTTATAATTATATAAATATTTTTGTATTTTCTTGTATGTATTATTGTTCAATAGGTATTTTCTTCAAATCCAATTTATTATCAATAACAAAACATAGAATCTCCTCAAAAGTATTAAAGATACATACTTCAACATTATTATCTTTTTCAAATGTAAGTATTAATCTTGTACCATCTCTAAAAAATGCACACTTGTAATTTTTATATACAAACTCTGATAATATAATATTCTTATTTGGATCTTCCTTGAAGTCCGTTTCATCTTCTGTAATTAGTTCAATGATATATTCTGTATCAATTTCTGCCAAATCATCTACAGTAATATCACTACCACTTAAAACATCTAAAATTCTTCTAATTATTTCGCTACCATCAATATTGCTATAATACCAACATTCGATTGCGATTTTTACTATTGTTTCTTCATCTTTCATACTTGATATGTCAAGGTTTTCATACTCTGGTATTAAATTTTCAAGTTCATTAATCATATATAATTCTCCTAATATTTCTTTTGTATCATTTGTCATTTCATAATATTTTTTAAATACATTTCTCATTTTCTCGTTTACCTCCAATTAATTGTTATTATCAAAAGCATTGCCATCAAAATTGCAAATTAAGCTATTTAAAAAATCTGGCGAATACTCTCTTTGTTCATAATTAGCAAATGTTTTTGTATTTGCTTTTTGTTTATTTTTAAAGTTGTTATAACTTTGTTGTTCCTTTTCCATTTCTCTTATTCTAGTTGTTACCCATCGCAGTATTGCTGCATAATCATTATCATAGTTTTGTCCTTTAGCTTGTTTATACAAATTTAATTGCTCTATAAGTTGACTAGTTAAATTAGGACCATATTGCTTTAATAAGTCCTCATGTTCTGCTTGTGTCATAAAAACTTTTTCTGCAAATTGTTTTTTTGTTTCTAATGCTTCTGCGTGTGTGTGTTCTTCTTTATTATTTTTTTTATTATTTATATTATTATTATTTATATCAACATCATTAAGTTCTTGTTGTTTCTCTTGCTGTGTACTTGTTGTTTCTTCTGTTGATGTCTTGTCATTCATCTCATTAACTACTGAATTTTCTGGGAATAATTGAGCCTTTTTTAGATATTCAATTACTTTTACTTCATCAATTTTATAGTAAGTTTTACAAGGTATTCCTTTTTTCTTCGTATATATTATTCCTTTTTCTTCAAGATTTTTCATTGCTGTTCTTTGAAAATGGGGTGTAATTCCTGTATTTTTTTGAATGTTATCTCTTGTCGAGTAAAAATATTCATTATCTTCTAATTTATTAATATTTGCCCAATAAGAATACTCACTACATAATTCGCCTAAAATAATAGCTTCGTTTAGCCCTAATATTTGTATTAAGTCTTTATTTACAATAATATATTTGCTACTAGCTAAAAGACTTGCTAAAATCAATTCAATCAACCTCCTTTGGAGCAAAAAAAATAAGAACTATAAGCTCTTAAAATAATTTGCTATATTATTATTTAATAATTTTTTATATGTAATTACTTATACTTCCATTTCCATATCTTCTTGTGGAGATATAATTTTGGTTATAATATTTTCATTTTTATAGCTTATTACATCTGTAAATACTGTAATATCATTTTGTATTTCTCTATCTAATTTTAAAGTTTTATTTTCTGTATCAATATCAATTACTTTTGCAGTATCACAATATTTTGTCTGTAGCATATCTCCAATTTTTATATTTTTAGGCATTTCTTTTTCTGTAGAATGAAAGATACTTTTTACTGTATTTTGTAAATATTCTTTAAATAAATCATAATTATTTTGATTTTTATATGTTAGCAATATATTTTTTTTTAATATTTCTTTTATAATATCATCTAAATTATTTTTAATATATTTAAGAATATCTTTGTTAAAAACATAATCTGCTGATTTTACTATTGCATTAATGGTAATATCATTTTGCTTTGAATCATATTTTACACTAAAGCATTGTTTTAAAATTATATCTGCAAGCATTTCATTTTTTGAAGTGTAATATTCCACAGATAATCCATTAATTGTGGAAACATACATTGCCATACCGTCATCAAAAACAGTTATAAATCTACCTCTAGGGTGTTGGTGCTCTGTTATATAATTTATATCTTCATTTTGAATTTCTTGTACGATACTTCTATATGCTTTTTTATCTTGTTTTAATATTTCAATTTTATAAAAATCTAATAGGGAAGATATAAAACTTTCAACTTCAGTATCTTCCATATTTTTTAATTCTTTACTTATTATTGATTTTAATTCAGATTCACTAATTGCTAGTGAATTTTTTAAAACACATTCATTTGAAAAAAAGTCTGTATTTTTTATTAAATATTCTAAATTAGTCTTGGTCATTATTTATCTTCCTTTCGCTTTCTTTTCCCGCAATTATCATTGCATATAAAAAAAGACTTATATTAGCACCTAATACAAGTCCAATTATTAGTCCACACCAGAACATTTTTATCACCACCTTTAAAATAAAAAATAGGGAAGATATTTTGTTTTATCTTGTCCCTAATTTTTTTAGGGACAAAAAAAGAGGGTAACTTTTTTCCTAATTTTTATATTCTCTCTTTCGCTAGAGAGAGTAAGAAAAAAGTTATCCCTAATTTTTATTTTTTTATCTTTGACTTATCCCTAATTTATCCCTAATTTTTTTCTAAATTTTTTATATTTTAATTCGTTTTTTTTCTTTTTAATTCTGTTAAATTCGTTTTATTTCATTTTTGCAATTCCTACAGTATCAATACTTGCAATAAAAAAGTCCCGAAATGTTAGTCAGTAGCAAATTTCGTAGTCCCATTTTTATGAGCCCTGCGAGCTGCCAACTGCTCCACCCCGCGATGTGTTGACTAGTTTATTATACATCCTAAAAAACAAATTTGTCAATAGTTTTGAAAAAATTTCCAAAAATTTCCGTTAATAATTGTAAAACAATAATATATATGATAATATTTAACTATAAGAAATGGCTCATTTGGAAGTGATACATCAAACGAAGTAAGCCAAAGACTAAGTTATCTGTAACTCATTTCCAAAAGAACATTAATAAAAGAGTGAAATGGAGAAAAAATGAAATTTTTAGAAGAAAAATTAGAAAAACAATATGGAACAAAAATCACAAAAGAAATAATAGAAGGATATCAAACAAAAAGAAAAACAACACTAAGAATAAACACAATAAAAAGCAACATAGAAGAAATAAAAAAAGAACTAGAAAAAGAAAAAATAGAATACGAAACAATAAAATGGAGCAAAGAAGCACTAATAATAAAAAATGAAGACAAAAAAACAATACAAGAAATGGAGATATACAAAAACGGAAAAATCTATTTACAAAGTCTATCATCAATGTTACCACCAATAATACTAGAACCAAAAGAAGGAACAGACATATTAGACATGGCAGCAGCACCAGGAGGAAAAACAACGCAAATAGCCGCACTTACAAATAACAAAGCACACATAACTGCATGTGAAAAAAACAAAATAAGAGCAGAAAGATTAAAATACAATGTAGACAAACAAGGAGCAACATGTGTGTTCATAATGCCAAAAGACTCAAGATTTATAGACGACTTTTTCTCATTTGACCAAATTTTGTTAGATGCACCATGTAGCGGAAGCGGAACATTAGACTACAATGATGCAAATGTAGAAAAATATTTTACAGAACAGTTAATAGAAAGGTCATCAAAGACACAAAAAACATTATTAAGCAAAGCAATAAAATTACTAAAACCAGGACACGAAATGGTATATTCAACATGCTCAATATTAGATTGCGAAAACGAAGATGTTGTAGCATCAGTTATAAAAAACGGAAACATAGAAATTGTTCCTATAAACTTTGAAGGAATGGAAGAATTACCAATACTTCCAACAAAAATTTCTGGAACTCTATGTGTAAAACCGACAGAATTATATGAGGGATTCTTTGTTGCAAAAATAAGAAAAAACAAGTAATATGCGTAAAAAGAGAGAAAATAAAAATAAATAATTTTAGCAAAAAAAGAGGTGAAAAAATGAATATAGAGGAATTACAAGAAAAAATACAACAATTAGAAGTAGAAAACAAAAAACTAAAAGAAAAATTAAAACAAAAAAACAAACGAAAACCAATAAAAACTACAAAAAAAGAAATTGCAAACTATTGGACAAGTAGACAAGAAGAATTAGGATTGAGTGTAGACTGGGCAGAGGCAAAAGAAAGATGCTGGAGATGTGGGTACAAAAAGACACTAGAAAGATGTCATATAATACCAGACAGTTTAGGGGGAAAAGATACACCATCAAATTTGGTATTATTATGCAAAAGATGCCACATAGAAGCCCCAAACGTAGAAGATAAAAACTTTATGTGGGACTGGATTAGAGCATATGGAACACCACTATATGATACATTTTGGAAAATTAAAGCACAAGAAGAATATCAATTTATATATGGAAAAAGTTTTAGCCAAGAGCTAAGAGATAGAGATATAATAAGTAACAGTGACTTAAGAAAATTTTGGAACACAGACATAGGAAAAACATCAACACATTACGGTCATCCTTGGTATAACACGTCAACAGATGCAGGAGTATTAAAAATGAGGTTAGATGCGTATGATAAAAAATACGGAAACTTAAAACAAAAAAGTAAATATTACAGAGAGAAAGAAGAGAAATTTGAAAGTTTAGTATATTATATTTGTGAACTTGCAAAAAAATATAATTGGAATATATGGCAAGGAAGTGGTAATAATTTATTTTCAATAACGCTAAGTAAATCTTATAAAAATAGAATCAATAAATATATATCAATTAGAATGTGTAAAAATGACATATATAAAGCATCATTTAAAAATGAAATAAATGCAAATAACATTAAAGCATCAGAATATGAAGTAGAAATAGGAACGAAAAACGATGAAGTAATAAAATTCATAGAAAAAGAAATAAAAAAATATGATGGAAAATATGAGACGGAAGAAAAACAAAAATTTGTTTATACAAATAATCCATTATATGAATTAATATATGAAAGGGATAACAAATAGTTTTAATTATACACAGATAGTGATATAATTGTGGAAAAGAGAGGAGAGATTTAAATGGATTTAACAATTGATGTAGAAGAATTTAAACTAAATGTAAGAGCAGCAGGAGTAATAATTCATAACGGAAAAGTGTTAGCACACAGAAATATAAATTCTAATCACTACGCATTAATAGGAGGCAGAGTTGAAATAGGAGAAGACTCATCTAACACAATAAAAAGAGAAATAAAGGAAGAACTAGGGAAAGACATTGAAATAACAGGATATATTGCAACAATTGAAAACTTTTTTGAAATGAAAGGTTCAAAATATCATGAAATATTATTTATACATAAAGCAGAATTTACAGAAGAAGAGGACCAAAAAATAGAATGTACAATGAAAAATATTGAAGGAAAAGAATATCTACAATATGAATGGCTTGATTTGAGAAAAATAGATGAGTATCCATTATTACCAATAGTAGTAAAAGATATTTTTAAGGAAAATAAATTTCCAGTTCACAAAATAAACAATGATTTAAAATAAATATAAAGGAGAATAAAGAAATAGCAAAAAGATATGGAAAGATTGAAAAACTAAATGAAGACATTTGGGAATATCCATTTCAAAGAATTATTAAAAGAAATGAATTTGGAGAAAAAATATTAGAGGAATTGCTGGATTATTGTAATTTTAAAAATGAAAATGATGTTGCAGATTTTATGAAAATTTTCTTGACATGGTATAATAATAGCCCTCAGTATGCTTTAGGGGGATATTCTCCAGTTGAATTGATGATTCAACAGAATGATATTTAGAGGTTAAAAGAATTAAGGATATTGTGAGGAAGAGATAGATATTGGCTCATAACCCGAAACAAGTAAATAAAAATTTAATTATAGAATATAGATAGGAGTAAGACTACAAGAAAATAAGTAGTCTTATTTTTGTACTTTACCCCAGTAAAATACCCCTACTACAATGAAAAGACCCAGTTCAAAAAATTAAAGCAACAAAATTAACATAAAAATATAGACACATATA
>OIYY01001711.1_pt1 | contig 10662 bp, 9 predicted proteins | sample 1588341 | NCBI WGS metagenome assembly OIYY01 (sample SAMN03283287) | human gut metagenome | biome: human-associated habitat; material: feces | host: Homo sapiens | place: Peru | collected 2012
ATAACAGCGACTACAAAAATATTTTTTCGAAAGTAAAAAAGCAAGAAATTATAAACTCAATAAAAGCTATTTATAATTTTTGTGTAAGTGATAGTTTACTATGAAATTGACATCTTACATAAAATTTGATACAATTTACATAATTACCTAATTAGGTGAAATAAAAATCAGAAAGGAAAATATTATTATGGCAAAAAAGAAAGAACGGAACTGTTTAAGAGAAGATATCATTTTACAAATGACAGTTAATGATATTGCAAATTTAGATATTGACAGAAAGGAAGCAATAATTGATGAGGTATTTGGAGATGCAATTGAGTTAAAAGAAAAATTTTCTCATGATGTATGTGAAGTATTTCAAAGTAAACTTGTTGAGGAAACAATGCAAAAAAAATCTGAAGTAGAGAAAAATAATACAAAAGATGTTAATAAAAGTTCTGAGAAAATGACAAAAAAGAAAAAAATAAAAGAATTTATAGAAAAATCAAAAAAGAATAAAAAAGTTACTTACAATGAACTTGCTAAATTTATTGAAGAAGAATCAATTTCACCAGATGAAGTAACTAAAATATATGATGAACTAGAAAAAGCTAAAATTGAAATTTTAGTAGAAGAAAATCCTAGCTCTATAAAGACTGACAATAATATAGAAAAAATAGCTGATAATAAAAATGCAGACGGCACTCAAGATATGGATGATGTTGATATCGATGACTTAGATGATAAAGCTAAGATTGATGCGGCTGCTTCACTTGCTGAGCTTGAAATTGAACCAAATCTAGAAGATATAACTGATATAGAAAAAGACATTTTATTGGATGACATGAAAGATATGTCATTTGTTGAAAATTTAAATGTAGATGATCCAGTTAAAATGTTCTTAAAAGAAATTGGAAAAATAAAACTTTTAACATATGAAGAAGAAAATGAACTTGCTGAAAGAATGTTAAAAGGTGATAAGGAAGCTAAAAAACAATTAATAGAATCAAACTTAAGACTTGTTGTTAGTATAGCTAAAAAATATATTGGTAGAGGTATGCACTTTTTGGATCTTATTCAAGAAGGAAATTTAGGATTAATAAAAGCTGTTGATAAATTTGACCAAACTAAAGGATATAAATTTAGTACTTATGCTACATGGTGGATAAGACAGGCAATTACACGTGCAATTGCAGATCAAGCTAGAACTATAAGAATACCAGTTCATATGGTAGAAACTATAAATAAGCTAATACGTACATCTAGACATCTTTTACAAACTTTAGGAAGAGAACCAACACCTGAAGAAATTGCAGAAGAACTTGAAATGCCAGTTGAAAAAGTAAGAGAAGTTTTAAAGGTAGCACAAGAACCTATATCTTTAGAAACACCTGTTGGAGAAGAAGATGAAAGCAATCTAGGAAACTTTATACCTGATGAAGATGCACCATCTCCTTCTGAACAAGCTGCTGATGTGCTTTTAAGAGAACATATAGAAGAAGTAATGGAAACTCTTACACCAAGAGAAGCTAAAGTATTAAAATTAAGATTTGGTTTACAAGATGGTAGAATGAGAACCTTAGAAGAAGTTGGAAAAGAATTTGATGTTACTCGTGAAAGAATACGTCAAATTGAGGCAAAAGCTTTAAGAAAGTTAAGACATCCTAGTAGAAGTAAAAAATTAAAAGATTTTATGAATAGTGAAAATTAATAAAAAACTCGAGAGAACATGTTCTCTCGAGTTCTTTTTATGTAATCCATTTACTTTTATAACATAGTATGATATAATATACATAGTATATAGTGTAATTTTGTCCAATAATTTGACGGAGGTATTAATATGGAAAAATCTATAGCTTTTGTGACAGCAATGATGGGCAATCTTAAAATTGCGTGTGTGATTGAGAAGGATATGATGGAACTTTTGAAAGCTGCTGAGGATGAGCTTACTCCTGATGAGGTAGCTGATATAGTAAACTCTCTTAGAGGCATGAACGATTCTGTGAAGAAAATGACTTTGGCAGTTGATTCAATCAAATCAAGAGAGCAAATTGATGCAATAGTTAAGTTTTTTGATTTTGATTAACACGCAGGCCACTCGATATTATCGAGTGGCTATTTTTTTATTTATTTTTTTAAATTTATTAGTTGACAAATTGGAAATATGGGTGTATACTATTAATAGTCAAAGAAAGTCAAAATCAAAAAGGAGATGACAAAATGAAATTATCAGATATTATAGAAGAATATATAAAAAGCATTTTTGAAGATGGTGAATATGTTGAACTACAAAGAAATGAACTTGCAAATAAGTTTAATTGTGTTCCGTCTCAAATAAATTATGTTATATCAACAAGATTTGTTCCCGAATTAGGATTTTATGTTGAAAGTAGAAGAGGAGGGGGAGGTTATATAAGAATAAATAAAATTGACCTTTCTAAATCCGAACAAATATCGAATATAATTGACAAGATAAAGGGTAAATTGTCACAAAATGTCGCAGACGTTTACTTGAAAGAATTTTTAAGATATAATATTTTGGGCAAAAATGAAGCTAGTTTGATAAGAGCAGCAATATCTGATAAGAGTTTAGATAAGGTTGATACATCAATAAGAGATTTAGTGCGAGCGGATATTTTTAAAAGTATGATAATAAATTTAATTTAAAGGAGTGATTTTTATGAAATGTCAAAGTTGTGGTAAAAAAGAGGCAACAGTTAGATATTATGAAAATATAAATGGTGAAAAACAAGAATTACATTTATGCTCTGATTGTGCACAAAACTTAGGATTCACAAGTTTCTCAAATATATTTTCTCCAATATTTGCATCTCTACAAGGATACAATTTAATGGAGGAACCAGAGGTATGTAAGGTTTGTGGATATAGTTTTGATGACTATTTGAAAACAGGATTTTTTGGATGTCCAAATTGCTATGAAAGTTTTTCAGACAGATTGGATGATTTGTTTATAAAATTACATGGAAAATCTAGACATGTTAAAACATTAAATTCTAGTAAAGAAAATAGTAAGAAGAAAATAACTAAAAAAGATAATAAAGATACTTCTTCTAATGAACTAGAAAAATTGAAAACAAAACTTGAAAAGCTTGTAAAAGATGAAAAGTATGAAGAAGCTGCAGTAATTAGAGATAAAATAAAAGAAATTGAAGGGAGATAATGAATATGTGGTTTAACGAAATATCAGATGATTCAGATGTCGTTATATCTACAAGAGTTAGATTTGCAAGAAATATTAGTGGATATAAATTTGAACACTTACTTTCTAAAGATGAAAAAGAAAAAATAATAAACGAAATTAGTAAAGTAATTGATAAAGATAAATATACACTATTAAAAAGTAAAGATATGGATGAAGTAACTCTTTATAGTTTAGTTGAAAAATATTTAATTTCAAAAGAATTTGCTTGTAATAGAAATGGTGCAATAGTTGTAAATGATGACAATAGCTTAGTAGCAATGATAAATGAGGAGGATCATTTAAGAATACAATCATTTGAACCAGGGTTTAATATAAATAAATGTTATGATAGATTATGTGATTTTACTCAAGAAGTAGAAGATAAGATTAAATTTGCTAGAAATGATAAATATGGATATCTAACAGCATGCCCTACAAACGTTGGTGCCGGAATGAGAGTATCTATAATGCTTCACTTACCAGCTTTAAGTGCAATTGGAACATTGCCAAAAATCTTGGAACAGGTAAGTGGACTTGGAATTTCTGTTAGAGGAATGTATGGAGAAAATAGTTCTGCATATGGTAATATTTACCAAATTTCAAATCAAAAAACTTTAGGTGTTACAGATGAAGAAATTATAGATAGGGTAAGTATTGTGGTAAAGACACTTATAAATGAAGAAAGAAAAGCAAGAAATAGGATTAATACCTTAGAATTAAAGGATGAAATATATAGAGCATATGGAATTTTGAAAAATGCAAGAATATTGAAAGAAGAAGAATGTTTAAAATTACTATCAAAATTACGTTTGGGTACAGCAATGAACATTATAGAAGAAGTAAAGCTTGAAAAAATTCAACGATTATTGATTGATACACATTCAAATTGCTTACAGTTAATATATAAAAATAAATTTGATAGAAAAGAAGAAAACATTAAGAGAGCAGATTATGTAAGAGAGGAGTTGAAATAATATGTATGAATTTACAGGAAGAGCTAGTAGGGCTCTAGAAATTAGTAGGGAATTTTCTGAAGAACATAATTATTCTTTTATAGGAACTGAACATATATTATATGGACTAATAGCAGAAGGAGAAGGACTTGCAAGTAAAATTTTAACAGAGCAAGGACTTACTGCTGAATATGTTGAAAATGAAATATTAAAAGTAGATGGAGTAATGGATACTTTAGAAGATGAAATAGAATTTACGCCAAGAGCAAAAAGAATTATTGAAAATAGTACTAGAGAAGCAAAAAGAATGGGGCAAAGTTATGTTGGAACTGAACATATATTACTTTCACTTATGAGAGAAATAGATAGTGTAGCAGTTCGTATTTTAATAGAAGCTGACGTTGATCCTCAAAAGATTTTTGCAGAGCTATTAAGACTTCTTAGTGAAGACTCTCCAATTAACGGATTTTCAACACAATCAAAAGTGGGCAGTGAAAATAAAAATACCCCAACTCTAAATCAGTATGGAAAAGATTTAACTGATATGGCAAGGGAGAATAAATTAGACCCAGTTATAGGAAGAGATAGCGAAATACAAAGAATAATAGAAATATTAAGTAGAAGAACAAAAAACAACCCAGTGCTAATAGGCGAGCCAGGGGTTGGTAAAACTGCTGTAGTAGAAGGGTTAGCGCAAATGATTGTAGAAGGAAATGTTCCAGAAGTTTTAAAAAATAAAAGAGTTGTAAGCCTAGATATGTCATCAATGATTGCAGGTGCAAAATACAGAGGAGATTTTGAGGAAAGATTAAAAAAATCCTTACAAGAAATAAAGAAAAATGGAAATGTTATTTTATTTATTGATGAGTTGCATACTATAATAGGTGCAGGTTCTGCAGAAGGTGCAATGGATGCTGCTAACATTTTGAAACCATTACTTTCAAGAGGGGAAGTTCAAATAATAGGTGCGACTACATTAAATGAATATAGAAAACATATTGAAAAAGATAGTGCACTAGAAAGAAGATTTCAAAGTGTATTAATAGATGAACCAAACGCTGAAGATAGCGTTAAAATTCTACAAGGATTAAAAGATAAATATGAGGCTCATCATAAAGTTAAAATAACTGATGAAGCTATAAGAGAAGCTGTATTATTGTCTCAAAGATACATTAATGATAGATTCTTACCAGATAAAGCAATTGATATTATTGATGAAGCATGTTCTAAAATAAAATTAAAAAGTGTCACAATGCCTGATAAAATAACTAAAATTGAAAAGGACATAGAAAAAGTATCAAAAGAAAAAGAGGAAGCTATTATTTCTCAATCTTTTGAAAAAGCTGCATCTTTAAGGGATGAAGAAAAGAAATTGAAAGAAAACTTAGAAAAAGAAAAGGAAAAATGGGAAAAGAACAAAAAGAATAAAGCTGTAAGTATAACTAAAGAGGATGTTTGCCAAGTAGTTTCTAATTGGACAAAAATTCCACTTGAAAAATTTACAGAAACAGAAGCTGAGAAATTAAAAAAATTAGATGAAAGTCTAAAAAAGAGAGTTATAGGCCAAGATGAAGCTGTAAATGCTTTGGCACGTGCTATAAAAAGAGCAAGAGTTGGTCTTAAAGACGAAAAAAGACCAATAGGATCATTTATATTCTTGGGTCCAACAGGAGTAGGTAAAACAGAACTTACTAAAGCTCTAGCAGAAAATTTATTTGGTGATGAAAATTCTATGATTAGATTAGATATGTCAGAATATATGGAACCACATAGTGTATCTAAATTAATCGGTTCACCTCCAGGATATGTTGGATATGAAGATGGTGGACAGTTAACAGAACAAGTAAGAAGAAAACCATATAGTATAATATTATTTGATGAAATAGAAAAAGCTCATCCTGATGTGTTTAATATGCTTTTACAAATATTAGATGATGGTAGATTAACAGATTCAAATGGTAGAGTAGTAAACTTTAAAAATACAGTTATTATAATGACTTCTAATGTTGGTGCTAGAAATATAGTTGAAAATAAATCTATGGGATTTGTTACTAATAACGATGCTAAAGAAAATTACGAAAAAACTAAAGAAAATGTTATGGATGAATTGAAAAAGACATTTAGACCAGAATTTTTAAATAGATTGGATGAAATAATTGTATTTAAGAAACTTTCAGAAGATAGTATAAAAGAAATAACTAAACTTTTACTAAAAGATGTAGAAAAAAGAGTTGAGGAAAAAGGAATTAAGATGACAGTATCAGATGAAGTCATAACTTATTTAGCAAAAGTAGGATTTGATGATACATATGGTGCAAGACCATTAAAAAGAGCTATTCAATCTAATGTAGAGGATACGATAGTTGAAGCTCTATTAGATCAAAAAATAAAAGAAAAAGATAATATAAGACTAGATTTAAAAGACAATCATGTTGTTGTAAATAAAGAAAAATAAAAGAAAAATACTATGTGGTTATACAAAATAATATTTGATAAATTGAAAAAATGTAGAGTTAATCTACATTTTTTCTTGCTTTTTAGAAAAGATAGTGCTATAATTTACATAATTTTTAGTTCAGATTATAAATTTAATAATTTTTAGGGAGGCAATGGTTATGAACATTAGAAAAGAACTTGGAGTAGAATTCTTGATATTTTCGGAAGAAGTTGACAATATTTTTCGGGGAGCAATATCGTATTGCAAATATAATAAATTTGCAAAAATGGAACTCTTTGATATTTTGGTTTCAATGTCTTCATGTGGAGAGGTAACAAAAAATATTTTAAAAAAATATGGAATGAATCGTGATAATCTGCAAGATTTGACTAAAAAATTTAACTCTAAAAGAGATAGAGGAAAACTATGTAGTATAAGTGAAGAAATAAAAGAAATTTTAATTGCTTCTGCTCGTGATAATGAAGTATATGAAGTTGATCTTCTTTTTAGCTTATTAACAGACGAGGAAATTTTTATTTATATAGATGGATATTTCAAATGCAGATTAACCGAAAGAATTTTAGAAGATCTGGAAAATAACGTGTATACATTAACTAAAAATGAAAGTTATATGAAGACAAAGTATGGTGTGCAAGAGAAAATTGATTATTGCCAAGACATGACTTTTGATGCTTACAATAAAAAATACAATCCTATATTTGGCAGAAAAAAAGAAATTCAAAGGATTGAAGAAGTTTTGCTTAAAACTAAAAAATCTAATCCAATTTTGGTAGGAAAACCAGGAGTAGGCAAATCCTGTATTGTGGAGCAGTTGTGTATCGACCTTGTAGAAGAAAGGATATTAACATTAAAAAATAAAAAAATACTCAAATTGAATATTTCTGAAATGTTAGCAGGTTGTAAATATAGAGGCGATATGGAAGAAAGGTTAAATAAAGTTATAAAAGAAGTTCTTAAAAAGGATAATATTATTCTTTTTATAGATGAAATTCATACACTGAATGGTGCAGGAAGCGCGGATGGTGCGATAGATGCGTCAAATATTTTAAAACCTTACTTATCAAACGGCGATATTAGTATAATAGGTGCTACTACTTTTGAAGAATATAGAAAGTATATTGAATCAGATAGTGCACTTGAAAGAAGATTTCAGAAAGTTGTTGTTGATGAACCAAGCGCAAGTGAAACAATAAAAATTCTCAATTTTACGAAGAAAATATATGAAAGAAAATATTCTATTAAAATTCCAACCGAGGTAATAAATCATATAATAAAAGTTTCAGAAAGATATTTGACATATCGTAGTTTTCCTGATAAGGCTTTAGATCTTCTCGAGGATTCTGTAATAAAGTTACACATAAAGTCAGTAAAGTATAAAATGGAAAATCCTGTACTAGCTAAAAATGATGTGAATAAAGTGGTTTCTCAAATGACTGGAATTCCATTAAAAGAAGTAGAGAAAGGTGATGCTGAAAGAGTAAACAACCTTGGTGAAAAATTAAAAAGTCAGATTGTGGGACAAAATTTTGCTATAGAAGAAATAAGTAAAATGATAAAAATTTCTAAGTCAGGACTTTTAGATCCAAATAAGCCAATTTCTTTCATTTTTTATGGCCCTACAGGTGTTGGTAAAACAGAGCTTGTAAAAGTTCTTGCAAATGAAATCTTTGGAAGCAAAGATGCTCTTATTAGATTAGATATGTCAGAGTATTCAGAACCCATTAGCATTACTAAACTTATCGGAGCAGCTCCAGGATATGTGGGTTATGATGAATCAGCTTATCTGTTAAAGGAAGTTAAAAACAAACCTTACTCGATTGTCCTATTTGATGAAATCGAAAAAGCACATCCTAGTGTTTTCAATATATTTTTGCAAATATTGGATGATGGTAGACTTACGAGTAATAATGGTGAAACTATAAACTTTAAGAATACAATTATAATAATGACATCAAATATTGGATTCTCAATTGATAAAGAAAAAGTGGTAGGTTTTAATAAAAAAGATGAAAGCGATTATGAAATTGCTAAAGCTGCTGGTATGAGAGAGCTTGAAAAGAATTTTAGACCTGAATTCTTAAATCGTATAGACTCAATAGTACTTTTTAATAAGATTGGGTTTGAAAGCAGTAAAGTAGTAGTGAAAAATCTTATTGAACTGTTGGTAAAACAGGTAAAAGAATGTGGTTACACTTTAAGATATGATGAAGAAATTATAAACTTTATTGCTGAAAAATATGCAGATGATAAATATGGTGTTCGTCCAATAAAAAGGTTTATAGAGAATGAAATCAAGTTTAAAATTTCTGAGATAATACTTACTCAAGGTGGCAACGATGGCATACGTATTTGCTTGGAAAACGAAAAAATAAATGTAAGGTCAAACCAAAATATGTTGATAAATTCAAAATAATGAAAAAGGGGAATTATTTTCCCCTTTTCTTTTGTAAAATTTTTGTGATTATTATTGAATATTAATTTCCCATGTGATATATATAATAGAAGTAGGGGGGGATTAAGATGGAATTTATGAAAAAAATAACAGAAATCTCAAAAAAAGTAGGAGATGCTGCTAGTGATACTTATAATACTGTAGCAGATAAGTCAGGTAAGTTTATAGAGGATACTAAAACAAGGATGGCTATATCAGATAAAGAGGAAGAAATTGAAGACATCTACATGGACATGGGAAAGACTGTTTATGAAATGTACCTAAAAGGTGAAGATGTTGGAAAAGCCTTCACAAAAGAATCAAAGAAAATTGATAAGCTAAATTCTGATATAAAAGACATGAATACTAAGATATTATTAAATAAAGGTCTTAGAAAATGTTCAAGTTGTGAGGAAATAATTTCTAAAGATAGTACTTTCTGTGAATTCTGTGGTGAAAAACAAAAAGCTATCAAAGTAAAAAAAGATAGTACTAAAGAAGAGCCAGAAGTTGTATTAGAAAAAGTTTGCCCACAATGTGGACTTGTATGTACTGGCAAAGCAAAATTCTGTTCAAAATGTGGATATAAATTTGAAAAAAGTAAAAAGTAGAAATTTTTTTCTACTTTTTTTGTTTTTTTGTTGACAAATAACTCCAAAAGTGTTATTATAATTGAGCACTAGTAAGACAGCAAATAACAAAATATAAAAAAACTAAAAAAAAATAAAAAAAGTGTTGACATATTTTATTGTTTGTGTTATACTAAAGCAAGTCACCGGTGTGGTGATTGAGTACATTGAAAAATAAACAATATAAGACGAACCAAATAATGGTTGTACATAGGGTACAACCGTCAATTAAAAGAAGTAAATTCGCGAAGAATCGCGTTAATTTTGAAAAAGGTATTAAACGAGAGTTTGATCCTGGCTCAGGATGAACGCTGGCGGCGCATTTAAGACATGCAAGTCGAACGAAAATATTCAACTAAAATTGAATGAGGATTTATCCAAGTGAAATTTTGCCCGAATATTTTAGTGGCGGACGGGTGAGTAATACGTAGGCAACCTGCCTCATAGAGGGAAATAACTATTAGAAATGATAGCTAATGTCCCATAAGACCACGCTTAGGCATCTAAGAGAGGTCAAAGGAGTAATCCGCTATGAGATGGGCCTACGGCTGATTAGTTAGTTGGTGAGATAACAGCCCACCAAGACGATGATCAGTAGCCGAGCTGAGAGGCTGGCCGGCCACATTGGGACTGAGACACGGCCCAGACTCCTACGGGAGGCAGCAGTTGGGAATATTGGACAATGGAGGAAACTCTGATCCAGTGACGCCGCGTGAAGGAAGAAGGTCTTCGGATTGTAAACTTATTTTATCAGGGAAGAAACAAATGACTGTACCTGAAGAAAAAGGACCGGCAAACTACGTGCCAGCAGCCGCGGTAATACGTAGGGTCCAAGCGTTATCCGGATTTACTGGGTGTAAAGGGCGAGTAGACGGCATAGCAAGTCAGATGTGAAAACTTAGAGCTCAACTTTAAGACTGCATCTGAAACTGTTAAGCTAGAGTGCAGAAGAGGTAAGTGGAATTCCTAGTGTAGCGGTGAAATGCGTAGATATTAGGAGGAACACCAGT
>OIYY01001713.1_pt1 | contig 10656 bp, 8 predicted proteins | sample 1588341 | NCBI WGS metagenome assembly OIYY01 (sample SAMN03283287) | human gut metagenome | biome: human-associated habitat; material: feces | host: Homo sapiens | place: Peru | collected 2012
ATTTTCTGGTTTACCTGCCGGAAAGCAGTATGGTTTATTCTGAAGAGGAAAGTAAGGAGCTTCTGCATTCTGTCTACGAGAAATACAAAAATCTATAATTGATAAGTAACATCAAAGAAGTTTAGGCAAACCAACTTCACAAATTAAAGAATCGCTAGAGTTAAGTATTTTTTAATTTTTGCACTAAAAAACCAGTGGAAATTTACCTGACGGTAAACCTCCACTGGTTTTTCTGTTTAAGGCTGGGATAACCCCAGCCTAGTTTGTTATATCCTATGCAATTTTACATTTCAGAGAATTGGTCCTTGCCTACGCCGCAAAGAGGGCAAACCCACTCTTCCGGTACATCTTCCCAAGCAGTGCCTGCAGCAACACCGTTATCGGGATCGCCAACCTCGGGATCATACACATAACCACAAACGTCACATACCCATTTTGCCATAAGTTTCGTCCTCCTCTTGCATAGCCTGCGCTTTTAAGAAAAGCTAAGCGCAAGCTACATAATAATTATTATTTTTGACCTATAATTATTATAGCATAGTATGCGAAGATATTCTGCAAAATAGCTGTGAACCTTTTACTGCAGTGCCTGCTGCTTTTCCGGCAAGTCCAGGCGGAAGAAGTCGTACAGCGTCTGCGCCGCCGCATGGTTCATGCCTTCTACCGCAGCAAGCTCTTCGACGCTGGCTGCTCGCATAGCGTCCAGCGTTTTGAACGCCTTCCACAGCTCCTGCCGACGCTTGGGGCCGATGCCCTCCACATGGTCGAGCACGGAAACGAGATTGCGCTTACCGCGCAGCTTGCGGTGGTAGGTAATAGCAAAGCGGTGCGCCTCATCGCGGATGCGCTGAATGAGGTGCAGCGCAGCACCTTCGCGGTCCAACATGATGCTTTCGCTTTGGTGCGGCTTAAAGATTTCCTCCTCGCGCTTGGCCAGACCTACTACCGGCAAATCGTCAAGGCCAAGGCCGCGGATAACCTCCAGCGCCGAGCTCAGTTGGCCCTTGCCGCCGTCGATAACCACCAGGCTGGGCAAGTCCTCATAATCCCGGTAACGACGGTAGACAACCTCCTGCATGGATTTGAAATCATCAGGCTTACCTTCTGCCGAAACGATTTTATATCTGCGGTAGTCTTTTTTACTGCTGGTGCCGTTGCGGAACACAACCATGGAGGCAACAGTTTCGCTGCCCTGCGTATGGCTGATATCGAAGCAGTCCATGCGCTCCAATGGATGCTCCAAGCCCAAGGCCTGCTGCAGCTCTTCGGCTGCCTGCAGGTCATTTTTGAGCGACAGGCTGCCCTTACGCAGGCGTTCATTCAGCAGCTTGACGGCATTTTCATTCGCCAGCTTAAGCAAATCCTTTTTAACGCCGCGCTGCGGCAGCAGCAGTTCCACCCTTCGCTGTGCCTTGTCTGCAAGCCAGGTTTCAATAAGCTGCTTTTCGTCCTCCTCCGGCAGGTACGGCAGCACTACTTCCTTGGGAATAAAGGTTGCTTCGTTATAATACTGCTTGACGAAGGCTGTTATAACCTCCTGCGGCGTATCGCCGCCGTCGGGCATAAAGAAGTTATCTCTGCCGATGAGCTTGCCCTTGCGCACGAAGAACAACTGCACACACAGGCCTGTCATATCCTGCCCCAGGCCGAAGATATCAATATCCCCGCCGTTATTGGTAACAGCCTTCTGCGCCTCGTTAAGACGTGCCACAGCCTGCAGCTGGTCGCGCAGTCTGGCAGCCTCCTCAAAGGCGTAGTTATCCGCTGCCTCCTGCATCTGCTGCTTCAAATCGCGCTCCAGCTCCGTCGTGCGTCCGTCCAGTACCATGCAGACGGATTTTATCATCTTGTGATAATCCGCCTTGCTGATGTAACCGGCGCAGGGCGCAAGGCAGCGCTTAATGTGATAGTTAAGGCATGGTCTGTCCACGTTCATTTTGCGACAGGTGCGCAGCGGGAACATGCTGCGCAGCAGCTTTACCGTGGCATGCATGGCACCGGCGTCAGCATACGGTCCGTAATAACGTGCGCCGTCGCGAAGCTGTCTGCGCGTCACATATAAACGCGGGAAATCCTCCTGCAACGTAACCTTAAGATAGGGATATGTTTTATCATCCTTCAGACTAATGTTGTACCGCGGGCGATATTTTTTGATTAAGTTGCACTCCAAAATCAGTGCTTCTACCTCGCTGGAGGTAACAATCGTTTCAATCTCCGCTATTTTCGCCACCATCGCCTTCACCTTCGGCGTATGGCTGGCCAGATTGCGGAAGTAGCTGCGCACGCGGTTTTTCAGCACTACGGCCTTGCCTACATAAATAACCTTGCCGGAAGCATCGTGCATCAGGTAAACGCCGGGCTTTTCCGGCAGTACGGCCAAGGCATTTTTTATATTATCGCTAAAGCCTGCGGCTAATTCTGTCATACATACCACCCGTTATTTTTCGCCTTAGCCAGCTCCTGCTTGATGTACTGTCCGGTGTAGGATTTTTTGACCTTCGCTACTTCTTCCGGCGTACCGCTGGCCACCAGAGTACCGCCCTTGTCGCCGCCCTCGGGACCGAGGTCGATAATGTAATCCGCCACCTTGATAACGTCCAGATTATGCTCGATGACGATAACGCTGTCACCGCCTTCTACAAGACGCTGCAGCACATCCAGCAGCTTGTGGACGTCCGCAATATGCAGGCCTGTTGTAGGCTCGTCCAAGATATATACGGTGCGTCCCGTACTGCGGCGCGAAAGCTCCGTTGCCAGCTTTACGCGCTGTGCTTCGCCGCCGCTCAGCGTCGTCGCTGCCTGTCCCAGATGAATGTAGCCAAGGCCTACATCCTCCAGCACTGCCAGCTTACGGTAAATGCGCGGCTGATTCTTAAAGAACTCGCAGGCCTCGCTTACCGTCATATCAAGAACCTCCGCGATGGATTTGCCCTTGCAATGCACCTCCAGCGTATCGCGGTTGTAGCGTGCGCCGTGGCAGACTTCGCAGGGAACGTAAACGTCCGGCAGGAAGTTCATTTCTATCTTATTCATACCATCGCCCTTGCAGGCCTCGCAGCGTCCTCCCTTTACGTTAAAGCTGAAGCGTCCTGCCTTATAGCCTCGCAGCTTGGCCTCGTTGGTCTGGCTGAACAGCTCACGGATAAAATCAAAGACGCCGGTATAAGTTGCTGGATTAGAGCGCGGTGTGCGTCCGATTGGGGACTGGTCTATATTGATAACCTTATCCGTATATTCTATGCCCTCGATGCTGTCGTGCTCCGAAGCACGCAAGCGTGCACCGTTGAGCTTGGCAGCCAGGGAGTTATAGAGAATATCATTTATCAAGGTTGATTTGCCGCTGCCGCTCACGCCTGTTACGACAGTAAAGACTCCGAGCGGAATGCTGACATCAATATTTTTGAGATTGTTGGCGCGGGCACCGTGAATCGTCAGCATCCTGCCATCGCACTCGCGGCGATGCTTAGGAACCGGGATAAATTTGCGGCCGCTAAGATAGGTACCGGTAACGGATGCAGGCACCTGCTTAATTTCTTCCACCGTACCCTGTGCCACCACTTCACCGCCATGCTCGCCTGCTCCCGGACCGATATCGATAATCTGGTCGGCAGCATACATCGTTTCCTCATCATGCTCAACGACAATCAGCGTATTGCCCAAATCACGCAAATGCTTAAGTGTTTCCAACAGCTTGCCATTATCGCGCTGGTGCAGGCCGATGCTAGGCTCGTCCAAAATATACAGTACGCCTGTCAGGCCGCTGCCTATCTGCGTTGCCAGACGGATGCGCTGCGCTTCGCCGCCGCTGAGCGTACCGGCGCTTCTGTCCAGCGTCAGGTAATCAAGGCCTACGTCGTTGAGGAACTGCAGACGCGCCATAATCTCCTTCAGCACCTGATGCGCAATTATTTGCTGCTTCGGCGTCAGCACAAGCTTTTTAAAGAACTGCAGGCAGTCGCGCACCGTCAGCGCCGTAACCTCGCAGATATTTTTACCGCCAATAAGAATCGACAGAGCCTCTGGCTTCAAACGGCTGCCATGGCAGGCCGCACAGGGAGTGCTCGTCATAAACGCCTCCAAGTCCTGACGCATAGCATCGCTGAAGGCTTCACGATAACGACGGCGCAACACGTTCAAAATACCGTCAAAGGTTGTGTTATGCTCCTTAACTTCACCCTGCAGATTTTCGTACAGGAACTTAAACTTGCTCTCGCCGGCACCGTCCCACAAAAGCTGCTGCATCTCGGGCGAAAGCTCATTCCATTTGGTGTCGTAGCTATAGCCATAGGCAGCAAGCACTGCGCCCAGCTGCTTCATAAAATAGGAATTCAGATTGTTGCTGAAGCAGGCAATGCACCTGTCAGCAAAGCTCTTGTCAGCATCAGGCACTATCAAAGCCTTGTCAAACTCCATATGCATGCCAAGACCGGTGCAGTCCGGGCAGGCACCGAAGGGATTGTTGAAAGAAAACAGGCGCGGTTCAATCGCCGGCAGGCTGATGCCGCAGTCATTGCAGGCAAAATGCTCGCTGAAAAGCTGTGTTTCCGTTGCTTCTCCCAGCGTTGCCACCTCCGCAAAGCCGTCTGCCAGCTTCAGCGCCGTTTCCACGGAATCCGTCAAACGCTGCCTGATGCCTTCACGCACTGCCAAACGGTCGATGACTACAGAAAGGCTGTGCTTCTTATTTTTCTCCAGACGGATATCCTCATCCAGCGTGCGCACCTCGCCGTCGATAAACATACGCACATAGCCTGCACGCCGCATATCGTCGAGCACACGCATATGCTCACCCTTGCGCCCGCGCACCAGCGGTGCCATCACCATAAAACGGCTTCCCTGCGGCAGCTCCAGCACCTTGTCGACAATCTGCTGCACACTCTGCTGCTCAATAAGCTTGCCGCACTGCGGGCAATGCGGTTCCCCGGCGCGTGCGAAAAGCAAACGCAGATAATCGTAGATTTCCGTTACCGTACCTACGGTAGAACGCGGATTGCGGCTCGTGGTCTTCTGGTCGATGGAAATTGCCGGGCTCAGGCCTTCGATGTAGTCCACATCCGGCTTGTCCATCTGTCCCAAGAACTGGCGCGCGTAGGCCGAAAGTGATTCCACATAGCGACGCTGGCCTTCGGCGTAAATCGTATCAAAGGCCAGGCTGCTTTTGCCGCTGCCGCTGAGGCCTGTGATAACTACCATTTTATTGCGCGGTATTTCTACCGTTATATTTTTCAGGTTGTGCTGTCGCGCACCCTTTACAATTAAAAATTCTTGCATATATTTTACCTCTGTTAACAAAAGGCAGAAGCTGCTCCAGCTGCTGCCGACGATAGTATGTTTATATTATAGCACACTGTTAGGATAAACGCAGTAAAAATGCTTTTCCGGAAAATTACGCTAAAAGTTAATTTTTATATTAGGTTGCACTAAAAGCAAAACCCTCGGCTTACAAATTCACTGCAAACCGAGGGCGTTCTTTGTTTTAAATTGTCATTATTTCAGGCACTTTTCTTATCTGCCAGCTCTCTTACATGAGCCTCTGTTATCTCCAAAATGCTTGCTATCTCTTCTATCGACATACCTTTACATGAAAGCTTTATCACAATTTCTCTCTCTGCTTTCGCAACAGCCATTTGTGCCCTTTTCTCTGCATATTCTTCAATAATATCCCGCATGTCGGCTTCACGCTCCTTTGTGTTTTGCAAATAGCAGCTTAGGCACTACGCTTTTCTGCCAGTTCTCTTACCTGTGCTTCTGTTATATCCAAAATGTTCGCTATCTCTTCCACCGACATTCCTTTACATGAAAGCTTTATCACAAGCTCCTTATTTTTTTCTCTTTCTGCTTTTGCAACAGCCTTTTGTGCTCTTTTCTCTGCGTATTGTTCAATAATATCCTGCATGTCAGCTTCACTCTCCTTTACATTTTTCAAATATCCGCATTTCGCAGCTAATTCACTATAATGCATCCTTGCGGGATCCTTACAGTAAAAATCCTGCATCAGTTTTCCTAACGGTGTATCATCCTGTACCTTACTGTTTACATAAACGATATGCGTACCATCGCCAAAATCAGCACCGTTTTGTTTAATTACTCTATCAATATCATATAAAGGCAGATTCCCTTGAAGCACATCATTTTCAGTGATAAAAATTACATAGGTAACCGGCAGCTGCTCGTATTGCTTACCGGCCTTCAGTAAATTACTGTCCAGCAAGCTGCTGTAAAAGCGTGCTCTTTTGGCTGGCGCACCTTCATCACTGCGTTGCACCTCAACATTGAAGTATACTCCTGCCTCATCCTGTGCCAGAATATCCATTTGTGCTGAATGTCCATAAAGATTTTGGATAAAATTCTGCACCTTAACTTCTTTCACTTTGATTTTATCATTTTTCAAAATAATGCGCAATAACAATTCCGCTGCAGGAATATTGTTTTCAAAGACCTTATTCATAAACTTATTATTCATTAAGCACAGCTCTTGAACTATTTGCTGTACCTCAGTCAGCTCCTGTGTCGGCACCTTACCAACTCCTTATCTTTGTAATTTTCAGATTTTTCTACTTATTAGATTATAAAGCATCAACATCCGGCAGTCAAGTTATTTTCTGAAAATTATATGCAATTTATCACAGTAAAATAAAAACCACCTCAGCCTCAAGCCAAGGTGGTTGCAGTACGCAAATATTATTTTACCTCTTCATACAGCGCGCGCACGCAGGCATCTGCCAACGCACCGATGCTAGAAACGCTGCGCTCCTGCGGCAGTCCGGATGCATCATAGCCAAGCGGCAGCTCGGTGCAGGCGGTCATTACAGGAATATCACGCTCAGCCCACAGCTCCTCTACCAGCTCTTTCATAATAGCGCCGGCCTTTGCCAGCTGGTTAGCCTTAACGCAGTTGATAACCTCCTGAGATTTATCGCTCTGCTCCTCATTCGGAATGTACAGAGTCAGTCCGCGCTTTTCGGCATATTTCTGATACAGTCCGCAAGCGCGTGTGCCTTTGGTGGACAGCATCCAGGCACCCTTTTCCGGAGAAAGCTCTTTGGCAGCCTTAACGGTTTCGTCAACGATATGCAGCAGCGGTACCGGCAATTCATCAGCAAATTGGTCGATAAAGAAATGTGCGGTATTGCAGGGAACAGCAAGCACATCAGCACCCATATCGCACAGCTGTAGCAAATCAGCCTTCAGCTTCGGCAGCGGAGATTCACCCTTACCGAAAATTGCTGTGCCGCGGTCCGGGATATCGCAGTCACCGATCATATATACAACAGGATGCTCCTGGTCGCAGTTCGCCGGGCATCTCATAGTGAACTGACGCAAGAACTCTGCAGCTGCTGCAGGGCCAAGGCCACCGACAACACCTAATTTTTTACCGTTTTTCATCATTTTCTTTTCGCTCATATATACCTCTTCTTTCTTGTTCAACATCGCTTATAGGATTAATAAATTGCTTATAATTTTAGCACACCGGGCTGTTATTTGCAAATATCATCAGCCTACCTTTGATGTAAACAAAAAGCCGTTGCCGGCCACCCCGCAAGGTGACAAGCAACGGCTAACTTTTGTTATTTATTTGCTAAGCCAGGAACGTACATTAGAAGAAGTTCTTACTTCCTCTTTATTAACCTGCACCTGTTCAGGCGCATAAAGCAGCAAATCATCGTTAATTTTTTTCACATCGGCATTAATGATGTAGCTTACACCGTTCAGATAATCAAAAATACGATATCTGAGCGCTTCGTCAACTGCATCAAAGCATACCATAATGGCACTGCCGTTCATCAGCGAATCAGCATATTCGCGCACGTCCGCAAAAGATTTCGGTGTACGCACCATAATATTCAGATGTCCGGATTTCAGCAGACGCGGACGGGTATATTCCTCCTGCTGCTCTTCCATTTCATCAGACCAAAAGAATTTCATTGCTGTATTTTTTAAACCCATGGCCATCAGCCTCCAAACCAAAACAGTTATTTAGACTATTATTCGCTGCCTATAGGCAAAAGTCCTGCTTAGTAATATTAATTGTAGCAGATTTTTAACAAATTGTCAAAAATTATGCCTGAACATTCTTCATACGGCCACGCATCTTACCGCGCTCCAGACGATCCAGAACCTTCTTACGCATACGGATGCTCTTCGGAGTAACCTCAACCAGCTCATCGTCGTTGATGTGCTCCAGAGCCTGCTCCAGAGAGAAGGTCTGAGGCGGAATCAGACGGATAGCATCGTCACTGCCGGCAGCACGCATGTTGCTGACATGTTTCTTCTTGCAGGGGTTAACGTCCATGTCGTCTTCACGGCTGTTTTCGCCAACCAGCTGGCCTTCGTAAATCTTTTCTGCAGGAACAACGAACATGGTGCCACGCTCCTGAGCGTTGCCGATACCATAGGAAGTAGTTTCGCCGGTTTCAAAAGCAACCAGGCTGCCACGGGTACGGCCGGGGATTTCACCCTTATATTCTTCGTAACCGGCAAATACGTGGTTCATAATGCCGTTACCTTTAGTATCGGTGAGGAACTGGTTACGGAAGCCGATCAGGCCGCGAGCAGGAATCTTGAATTCCATACGCAGATAGCCTGCCATTTCGGTCATGTTCTGCAGCTCAGCCTTACGCAGGCCCAGGCCTTCCATAACAGCGCCCATGAAGTCCTGCGGTACATCGATAGTCAATGCTTCCATAGGCTCCATCAGCTTGCCGTTTTCATCGCGGTGCATAATAACCTTAGGTTTACCAACCTGCAGCTCAAAGCCTTCACGACGCATGGTTTCAATCAAAATGGACAGATGCAGCTCACCACGGCCGGCAACCTCATAAGCATCAGGGCTTTCGGTTTCGGTAACACGCATGGAAACGTTGGTCTTAACCTCTTTGAACAGACGGTCACGCAGATGACGGCTGGTAACAAATTCGCCTTCACGGCCCGCAAACGGACTGTTGTTAACGTAGAAAATCATGGACAGGGTAGGTTCGTCAATCTTGATACCCTTCAAAGCTTCCGGATTTTCGCTGTCAGCGATGGTATCGCCGATATTAGCATCCTGCAAACCGATCAGAGCAACGATGTCACCTGCTTCAACCTCAGGCACTTCTACACGCTTCAGGCCCTGGTAGGTATACAGACGGCCGATTTTACCGTTACGGTTGCCTGCTTCGTCCATCAGAGTAATGTTTTCACCATTGTGGATAGTACCGCGAACTACACGGCCTACAACGATACGGCCTACATAATCATCATAGTCCAGGGTGTTAACCAGCATCTGCAGCGGTGCGTCAACATCAACGTCCGGAGCAGGAATGTTTTCCAGAATTACTTTGAACAAAGGCTCCAGAGAATTGCTTTCCTCGTCCATGGACAGCTTTGCAATACCGTTACGGGCGGAAGCCAGAACAACCGGGAACTCCAGCTGATCTTCATCTGCATCCAGCTCAATGAACAGGTCCAGAACTTCATCAATAACTTCATCAACACGTTGGTCAGGGCGGTCAATCTTGTTGATTACAACAATCGGTTTCAGGTGCTGTTCCAATGCTTTACGCAGTACGTATTTGGTCTGCGGCATCGGGCCTTCATGAGCATCGACGAGGAGCAGTACGCCATCGACCATGTTCAGGATACGTTCGACTTCGCCGCCGAAGTCCGCATGCCCTGGGGTGTCGACGATATTGATCTTCACACCGTCATGCATGACAGAGGTATTTTTCGCCAGAATCGTGATGCCGCGTTCACGTTCCAGTGGATTCGAGTCCATGACGCGTTCTGCGACCTTCTGGTTATCTCTGAAAATGTGGCTCTGCTTCAGCATGGCATCGACCAGAGTCGTCTTACCATGGTCGACGTGAGCGATGATGGCAATGTTGCGGATATCTTCTCTTTTCATTTCTTTCCTTTTCCCCCTCGGGCAACCTATTGCGCCTAGGCGCACTTTTTTTGATGATGACTTCACGCTATGGTGAAGCCGTCAAGTTATCATATATTCGGAAATACAATTTATTATACCACGTATACGCAAGAGTGGGAAAATAATTTTTTCGTGAAGGCTGAATCATTCGACTGAAGGCACCGTATGCACGCTCTCTGATACGTTGTTTTCTATGGCCCGTTTTCATCCCATCAACGGTGTCATGGCTGACGAAAAGCGCACTTTATTTCAGTCAGGATGACGATATGATGACGATATGGGGAATATCATTTCTTCACTACACCGTCCTCCCGAGCGGACAGTTCATACCAGAGGAAAGAGCGGAGATCGAAGGGGCGGATGCCATCCGTATTTTTCGAAAGGCGCCTCTCATCCAGGTTTCCTATTCCATTTTCGCGGCAAGCTCGTCCCATTTCTCATAGAGAGCTTCGAGCTTTTTCTGCGCTTCGTCGTACTCGGCGGCGAGGTCTGCATAGTTGTCCGGATCCATGCTCATCTGCGCAGTGTACATCTTGACCGTCGCTTCGAGGCGGCCGATCTCCATTTCCACATGGCTGAGCTTTTCCCTTTCTACGGCCGAGACTTCCTGCTTCTTCTGGTGTTCCTTCTCAGGCGCAGTCTTATCTTCCTCCGGCTCTTCTTCTACAGTCTCTTCCCCGCTGCGGTCTTTTTCAAAGGCTTCGAGGTCGAGCTTTTTCTCTTTGTAGTAGCTGTAGTTCCCGAGGTAC
>OIYY01001715.1_pt1 | contig 10645 bp, 11 predicted proteins | sample 1588341 | NCBI WGS metagenome assembly OIYY01 (sample SAMN03283287) | human gut metagenome | biome: human-associated habitat; material: feces | host: Homo sapiens | place: Peru | collected 2012
CGTCAATGCGTTTGTCTGTTTCTTGCTGATGTTGCTGCATTTCCAGTTGATGGTACTCAATAGTTTCCAAGCGACTGAACACAGAAGCGTTGTTCACCATAAAATGACGCATGGAAACAAAGGCTCGCATGATCTGAATATTGACCTCAATAGCTGTTTGTGAACGAAGAACACTACTAAGCATTGCCACTCCTTGCTCTGTAAAAGCATAAGGCATATATTTGAGGTGTTGACCTTGCTTTTCGTTTAAGGTCACAATATTGTGACCTTAAACATTCTTCCTTTGTCAATTGAAATCGAAAATCATCAGGAAAGCGTTCAACATTGCGTTTAACAGCCTGATTGAGAACTTTAGCTTCTACACCATATAGCGTTGCCAAGTCTTTATCAAGCATAACTTGTTGTCCTCTAACGACTTTTATTAAAGGCTCTATATTATCGACGACAACCAACTGGTCACGATTTGTGACCAGTTCGCCGTTCCCAGTCTTTTCTGTTATATCTGCCATATTTCTATCTTTATTTTTAAGGTCGCAAATTTGTGACCTTAAACGTGTTGTTACTTATTGCTGTATGCAAAGGTAGTGCTTTTGGCCTTTTAATCACTATTACAAAAACCCTTTCTTTGAAAAGAATTGGTGGATTTTGTGAAAAAATTGTTACATTTTTCGGTTTTTGGGGCGGGGTGCTTGCGGGTTTTGAGGCTGTAGTATAAATTTGCGAGCAGTTTATAAAATTCTACCATTATGAAAACTATCTTGATTTCACTACTCATGCTCACGGCAACAGTTGCCAGTGCGCAAATCACTATCGCTGAACCCAAATTTGAACAAGAGGCTACCATCGTGATGAACGACACCGCTGGCGTGGAACTCCAATTGGAATACGCCATACAGAAAAGAACGGAAAACGTGGGGACAGCCATTCTATTTGGCGAGGGCAACAAGAGCCTGTATTACGAGATTTCGGGCGCGAAATCGCCTGTGACGCTGAGCAACGACTGCTACGAGAAGGATTTGCAGTTGATTTTCTCGTGGTCTGACAACAGGCTTTCGCCAAAGCGTCTGATTCAGATTTACCCTCTTGAGATTCAGAAGAAGCGTCGCATCTACAATGTGGGCGACTACAATATGTTTTCCAACACCGAGACTTACGGTCAGGAGAATTGCGTGAAATTCACCGCAGAGAAATACGGCACCCACTCTTATCTAATCACCATTCCTAAAAGCGAACTGATGGCGCTGAGAGACGGCAATTTGAATGAGGCGAAAAAATTCGGCAAGCAATATCTGATTCACATCATAGCACCTGCCACCAACAACACTTCCGCCACCGAATGTTTCCTCACCTTCGGCATCGAGCAACCCACACTACCCCAACTCAACTATATGAAAACCCTACACAACTATATGAAAACCCTACACAAAAGTTCACAGAAATAACCGACAAACGCCAGTGCTATTGCGTCGGCGTTTTTTGGGTTCAGTCGATAAATGCTGGGGGCACAGAAACAAAAAACATAAAAAAACAGCCTTTCGGCGAAAAACCAAACCCGGTAGGGACGTGATACTTTGCGTCCGCCCAAATCATTGTGTATTAATCGTTTGGCACGGACGCGAAGTATCGCGTCCCTACCATGCAAAATCGTTTTGGGAAATTTGATGCTGCTTTTTACCAAGAAATCATTTTATCATCAAGGGTTTTTTCGCCGTGAAACGGCGAGCGGTTTTTATCCTTGGGGCAACGTGGATAGCCCTCGTAAGAGGGTGGCGTAGGGATTGTGTGGTTGGCGGCATGGAAACTCGTTTCCAATGACGCAAAGCGCACAGTCGCACCGCCAAATGCGAAGCATTCCACATTGCCCCAAGGCTGTTTTTCATGTTTTTGTTTTTGATTCCATTCACAATTCAGCAACAATGCATAATCCATGCCCCCTGTATTTATCCACTGAACCGATATTAGATGTTAGGCGCGGTAATAAAAATATTCGTGGAATTTGTGCAATTCGTGGTTAAAAATCAGCCACAAATTTGCACAAATTTCACGAATTAGTTTTGACTTTCCTAAATCGCCCTATTTTGCGTGGTAGCGAAATGGAGATTTTTACTTGGAAGTGGTGAATTTGCATTTACACCACGGGCAGTTTTTGTGTTGGCTCACTATTTGATAGGCCTGATTGCCCATAAAGTGATGGCACTTTGGATTGGGGCAAACATAATAACTATTGAACAATTCTGTAGCCTCTTCTTTTTCATCTATACTATTATCGCTCAAACCTTTAAAGAAACTAAAAAACATCAAAATAAAGCCTATACCAGCGAGTATCGCTGTAATCACAACAACGTCATTATTGCCCATTCCATGCGCTATCCCGGCTAAAGCACCACTGCCTAATGTGAACATTGGCGAGGCACTGCGCAACAAAGTGGTGGTTCGCTGTCGGCGTTGAATGTCTAATAGCGTTTCGTGGTAATCATCCCACACTGCTTCAAGGTGTGCTATTGAATAGGTAGGGGTGGATGGTTTTTGCACTGGGCGTGGTGGTGATGATGGCGCCTGGCGAGGGGCAAATGATGGTGCTTGCCGTGGGGCGGGAGATGGTGCCGCCAACGGTAGCAAGTCTGCCACTTTCAAGGTGGTGGTGCCACTGAGCGTGATATATGTGTTTGGCGTGACTATCGTTTTCATCACCCTATTCCCATTCACCACAGTACCCTGCTGACTTTTATTCAGCAGGGTATAGGTACCGTCGCCATTGTCGGTGAGCCAGCAATGCTCACGGCTCACAGTGGGGTCGGTAATTTCAATTCTTTGCGTGGCTTTGCTTCTGCCACGTCCTACTATTATAGTCATTTGTTCTTATTTGCTATATATAAATCTTTTAGTTTTCGTAATGCTTCTTTGTTTACCTCCACCTTTAGTATGCAAGGCGAGGTCATATCACTAAGCACCAATTCCTGCTTAGGCACATTGATGTGTATGATGTGCGACAAGTTCACTATCACACTCCGCCCAATGCGCACGAAAGGAATGGTTCTTCCTCTCATGCGGTCGTCGTCAAGCATCTTTTCAATCGACATCAAATTGGTGGGAAGTGTCACACGATGGTTGTTCAGAAAGTACACGTCGGTGTAGTTGCGGTCGGCTTTAAAAAAGCCCACCTTTCTCAAATCCACCCGAATCAACTCATCGCGTGTATTGAAATACAAGACACTAATTTCCTTGTTGTCGTTCATATTTAATCCATATAACCGTTGTTGTAATTAAAATATATACTTATATATCTTTATAGTCTATTTCATCATCGCTTGAAGATGTTTCAGGTGCTTCATGTTCTGCATCTTCGCTGGCATGGTTGTCATTGACACCCTCATGTGCCTTGCCCGGCTCGCCAGTTCTATTTTTGCTAGGATCACCACCATTATTGCCAGTGCCCGTTTGGAGTGACGATGTAGGTGGCGGTGTAGGCGTTGTCACTTTTGGTGTTGTTTTTGCGGTATTTTTTTTCGTTACTCGGATTGGTGGTGCACTCTTTTTGCTACTATTCAAAAAATGGTTGGATTTGAAATTAAAATGATTTGTATCATTATTCCCCGAATTTCCTACTTTTGAAACCTCTTCAGATTTCGGCTTTTCTTCGGATGAGCCAAAGAACATAAAAGCACCTACTATAACGGCAAACACAGCAAACGACAACAATGCAAATTTCACCATTTTCTTTTTTTCTTCAGCACGCTCTTGTTGGGCAATTTGTTTTGGGGGTATAGGCGGAACACCTGACGATTGTCGTTGTCCGCCAGCCTTTTGTGCGGCAGCCGCCATTGCTCTTGCCTTTTGTGCGGCTTCGCGTTGCCTCATGGCCTCTTGCTGCGCTTTGAGTTTGGCATCTTTGCGTGCGGTTTCCTCGCGCTGCTTCAGTGCCTCTTCGCGCGCTTTGAGTTCTGCCTCTTTGCGTGCCAAGCGTTCGGTTTCGGCGTTAACTTTGGTTTCGGCATCATTTGGAGTCTCATGGGGGGCTTGTTCCACGGTCACCGCCACCTGTTCCTCGTCGTCTTGAGCCACGTCGGTCTCCTCTTTCTGCACATCAAGCACAGGAATGAGCCAGCAAGTGTAATTATCGTGTATTTTGCCATCACACACCTTCTTGATGGCGTTGATTTTCGCGTTGTCGTCCAAAGTCTGGTTTTTCAGTATCTCGCCGAGAGTGTCGTTGGTGAGTTGTTCGAGCACACCGTCGCAGCACAGGAAGAAGTAGTCGCCAGCCTGCACATCGTCGATATTGAGAATGTCGGCTTTGTATCTACGCTCCAAATGTGGTTGCATGGCGCGCGTAATCACATTCTTCTGTGGAAAATCGGCAGCCTCCTCCTCGGTGATTTCACCCGATCGCAGCAAATCGTTCACCAGCGAGTGGTCGGCAGATTGGTATATAATGCCTGAGCGTCCATGCTCATCGGCAAGCGATGGTCGAATGTGATACACACGGCTATCGCCAATATGCGCCACCAGCGCACCGCCGCGATGCAGCACGAGGCACGTCATGGTGGTGCCCATTTTCTTCACAGCGCCATTGTCCACCTTGTCGAGTTCATCGTAGGCATAGGCAAGGGCTTGCTCAAACATCGCCTTCGTGACGATACCATCGGGAGAGGGATGTGAGGTGAGATATTTACCGAGGGCGGTGGCGGCTGTTTTGCTCGCTAATTCGCCATTGTCATGGCCACCCATGCCATCACACATCAAAAACACACGGTCGGTCACGGTCACAGCATTGGGCAAAGGCCACAGAAAGTCTTCTTGGTTGTCCTTGCGTCCAATTTCTGAAAAACTAAGGGGTTGTTTAATCGTTATTTTCATACAATTCTTGTTGCGTCGTTATCAGTTGCTTCCAATATCACTTCAGTTTCTCCCAATGTGAGTCGGTCTCCAAATTTCAGGATAATCACATCGCCACGCATAATGTTTTTTCCATTAAGTTGGATAATGTTTTTCGACCCAATTTCCACCAGATGATGCTCAAGGCCATACATCGTCCTCACCACGTCGATTTGCACATGTCGGCGGCTCATATACTCATCGTTATATTTGTCGCTCCCTATTTGCATATCGGCAGTGCCGGTTTTTGCAAGTCGGCCCAGCACCTGCGAGCCCACACGGAGTTCGCAGATTTGCCCTGTTTGCATCACTCTCATTTGACCGGGGTCGGTGTTCACCATCTGTTGCGATGGTCCCATCTGGGTGCTGCAGTCGTCAGCGCCCTGACCGCCTTTGCCCGCTTGGCCTATCTGGTATAGGCTCACTTTCGCTTTAAATTTACAGATGGGGCAAGTGAGCATTTTGTCTTGAATGCCGGGAGCGCCCTCAATCGATAGGCGCGAGCGACAATTCGGACATACTACCGTTAGTAATCCCATTTTTATCGTTTTTCCGTTTTTAGTGTTTAAATATCAGTTAAGCCAGCATCAGAGTCGGGCATATAGTCGTCAAAACTATCGTCGGACGAGCAGTCCATATAGTCTTCCGGAGCAGGTTCGTCGCATCCGTAGTTGTCGGCGCAAGCAATGTCGGTGTCGAAAGCGTCGGCTGCGTCGCCACTATCCTCAGGTGTGTAGAAGGCTTGGTGAAGAGTCTCTTGTGAGTGGCCGGCTGGTGTCACTTCCGTGGTTTGCACTTCTTCCACGATGGTTTCCTCTATCGATTGTTCAACGTTTAATACAGAAGCATCTTGAGCAAGCGAATTGTGCGCCGTGTCGCTTGGTTCCACATTCACGAAGGTGAAGTTGTTGTTCTCGTTTGTGATGGTGCTTCCATCGCCAGCGTTCACAATACTCGAATCGGCAGGCACGCCCACCACCTTCACATCGGTGGCATCGAAGGGAGCATCGTTTGACTGCACATTAATGACCGTGACATTGTTGTTGACAACCGAGATGTTGTTTCCGTCGCCAGAGTTCACAATACTCGAATCGGCAGGCATACCCACCACCTTCACATCGGTTTCATCGTAGGGGGGAGTTTCAACATGTGTGCCATGATGCGACACTGATGCGTGAACTGGTTGGCTCGACTTTATGCTCACCTCCAACTCATCGGCTGCTATTTTTTCTGGTTCTACTTCTTCTTTAGCGGCCTCTTCTTGAGCAGGCGCTTCCTCTTCTGAATTGTCGGTATAGGCATCGTAAGCATACTTGCCAGCCACTGCTGCACCCACACCCAATGCGGCACCTGCTGCTATGCCAGCCGCGCGGGCACCTTTATTTGTGCTTTTCTGTTTCCGTGGATATGCGGGAGGCACTTCTTTTTGCTCTTGCTGAGGCTCATTCTGAGTCTGGGCTCCGTTTTCATTCTGAGTCGGATTTTGACCTACATTCTCGTTTTGATTCTCATTCTCGTTGAAAATCTTAGTTGCATCGTTATCCATAATAGAAATATTTTTTTGTTATTAGTTTTTATTGTTGTTAATTATTCACATTGCAAAGGTAAACACTTAATTTTAAACCACAAACCCCTCGCAACCCATAAAGTACCAACCACGCGCCATAAAGTACCAAACCCATGAAAAGAAGCCACTCATCCTGAAAAATTCATTGATTCAAAGATTCATCGCCACCCTTCCTTGTTGACACATTGTCTTGTTGTCTTATTGACCTGTTGACTTGTCGACTTCAAAATAAACTTAAAGGGCAAGACGCAAACCAAAGATGGCGGTACGATCCGTCGGTGTCCTGTTTGTGCACTGCCTGTTTTCATAGCACCAATCGAAGCGCCTCTCGCTACCGCGAAAGACCCTAATAGAACCATCTTTATAGTCGGTAAACCAGTCGTTGCACCATTCTTTTACATTACCGCTCATATCGTAGATGCCTAATTCGTTGGGCAACTTTGTGCCCACAGGGTGAGTTCGTTGACCTGAGTTGCCCCCATACCAAGTCACTTCTTCAAAATTATCGCTGCCACTGAATCTATAACCACGACTATTGTTGCCTCCACGGCAGGCGAACTCCCATTCAGCCCCGGTGGGGAGTCGGAAGTTCAGACCAGTCAGGGCATTCAACTCACGGACAAACTCTTGGCAGTCGTTCCACGAAACACACTCCACAGGTAAATTATCCCCTTTGAAATAGCTCGGATTACTACCCATCACCGCCTTCCACAGTGCTTGCGTCACCTCGGTTTTTCCGATATAGTAACTACTCAAATTCACACTGTGAACTGGCATTTCATCACTATATACTTCACTACCCTGCTCTGAAGTGGCACCCATGCGGAATGTGCCACCACGCACTTCCACCATATCAAACGACACACCATTGGCATAGAAAGTCTTCACATTCGGCGTATAATTTGCTTTACCGATTGTTGGACTAATATCCACTTTTGTCTTTTGAGAATTATTAGAACTTGGTTTGTTGTGGCCTGGTTCGTGACCTTGTAGCTGCGAGTGGCTTCCTTGTGCGCACGCTATGGCGCACGACAGCAACGCAATCAGCACCACGGTAAAAAACCGTTTCATATTTATTTCCATTTTCATCACTTCTGATTTTAAAAAGTTATACACCGCATCTTCACATCAACGCTTTGGACGCTTCCCCGGATAGGTGAGAGCAAGGCGGAAGCCGAAGTTGTTGTAGCACTTTGCAGGATTGCCGTAATAACGAGTGTGCAGCAAGGTTTCATCGGCATAAGAACTAAAACCTCCGCCGCGCATCACCCGATCGTCGCCACTTGCTGGTCCGGTAGGGTTGTCTTGTGAGTCACGGGTATAAAACCCAAACCAGTCGGAGCACCATTCCCACACATTTCCGCTCATGTCGTAGATGCCCAGTTCGTTGGGCGCTTTTGTTGCTACGGGTTGTGTGGATGCGTTGCTATTGCCGCTATACCATGCCACTTCGTCAATGTCATTGCTTCCACTGTACTTGTATTTTTTGCTATTTTTACCACCTCGGCAGGCAAATTCCCATTCCGCCTCGGTGGGCAAGCGAAAATTCATTTGCGTGATTTCATTGAGTTTGCCAATAAACTCCTTACAATCATCCCAAGAGATAAAATACATTGGATAGTCATCGCCCACACCATAAGTGTCCACGCCCAATTGTGAGGCAAAATTAGTTAGTGTGGTTCCCATTATCGCTCGCCAAAACCCTTGGGTGACAGTGGTTTTAGCAATATAGTAGTCGCCCACAGTCACTTTGTGTGTGGGGCGGTCATCACCCCACGATTCAGAAGCAGAAGAAGCACCCATAGTGAATGTGCCGCCACGCACTTCCACCATTTCAAACGGAACGCCTTCAACCTCAAATCGCAAAACTTGGGGCTTATATGTTCCGTCATCGACTTTGTCTTTACCTTTTCCGCCTTTTCCACCTTTTCCGCCTTTTCCGTCATTTCCACCTTTTCCACCTTTCCCCGTATTTCCCACTTTATTATTGTCATCAAGATTTGGACGAGGCTGCGAACCACTTCCCTGTGCATACACCACAGCGCACGACAGCATAGCGATGAGTGCGAAAGTAAAAAACCTTTTCATACTTATTCTTGTGTTTTATGATTAACAATCAATTAGTTTTTTAGCGAAAACGAAGAGTAAATTCTTCGCAAGTCCAGTTTTTAGACGCCATGAGTTCGCTCTTATTCTGCTGGAAGCACTAAGCGCAAGCCCACGATATGGTTGCTTTCCGTTGGTTCTTTGTGTCTGCGATACGTGGTGCGACATTTCATCGCCGCACTGTAACTACTGCCACCACGGCACACACGTTCGGTGCCACTTGGCGGCCCGGTGGGATTGTGCTGTGGCTGACTGCTGTAGCCGCCATACCAGTCGGAGCACCATTCCCAAACATTGCCACTCATATCGTAGATGCCCAGTTCATTTTCTCTTTTTTGCCCTATGGGATGGGTTTGAAAACAACTGTTGTCGCCATACCATGCCACGCTATTCAAATCGTTGCTGCCGCTGTATTTATAGCCCAGGCTCTTGTTCCCGCCTCGGCAGGCAAATTCCCATTCCGCCTCGGTGGGCAAGCGAAAGTCACGGCCAGTTAAAGCATTCAACCTACTAATAAATAACTGGCAATCATCCCAACTGACACATTTCACAGGCAAATCACCAAATTTGGAAGAAGCAGCACGATTATTCATCACAGCCTCCCACAGTGCTTGCGTCACCTTGTTTGTGCCAATATAATATGTATTAAGGGTCACGCTGTGCACTGGTCGCTCATTCGTTCCTGCATCGACATCGGCTCCCTGCTCTGGAGTGGCACCCATGCGGAATGTGCCACCATCTACACGGGTCATTGAGAATTTCACGCCGTTGGCTTCAAAGGTTTGCACTCTTGAAGGAAAAACGAAAAGCAGAGGTTCCACATCTTTTTTTGGTTTGTTTGGTGGGACAGAGCCTCCACCACCAGACCCTCCACCACCAGTGCCTTTGCCACCAGGAGGACGAGGCAGCGAACCACTTCCCTGTGCATACGCCACAGCGCACGACAGCATAGCGATGAGTGCGAAAGTAAAAAACCTTTTCATCATATTACCTTACTCCTTTTATAAAATGTGGATTTTTTACGCAAACTTGCCGTTAACCACTTTGCTGTATTTTTTACCTTTTGGGGTGAACCAAGAGCCGTTGTAGGTGACGCCTTCTTTGAAAGTGCCCTCAAAGTAATAGCCATCTTTTTCTACCCATGTGCCCTGTTTGTAATATCCTTCTTCGGTGAAAGTGCCCTTAAAGGAGTTGCCATTGGTGAATCTCATTTCGCCTTCGCTGGTGATACCATGCACAAATGTGCCTTCAAACACGCAACTGTCGCACGAAGCAGTGGCGTGGTAATAAGCTTTGCCTACACCATCGGGCAAACCTTCTTCGTCCACCTCTCCAGAATAGACAAATCGGCGCTTGGTCTCGTGGCCTTTGTTGAGCACAATTTCCTCATTCTCTACTGAAGTGGGACGCAATGCAACGCTATCTGTACTGCCGAAAGCAATGCTGTCTTGCGGCATGGCATTCCCTTCCCCATAATAGTATTGACTTGTATATATGCCAATTGCTATACCTGCGACAACAACTGCAATCAATGAAATCCATACCCATTTTTTCGACTTTGGCTTTACGTCTTCCGACTCAGAGTAAGTGATGTTCACTCCTCTATCTTGCAGCATCGTTTCATGTGCTGGTGGGGTGATGGCTGTTTCGGCATCTTGGTGATTCGTTTCTTCAGCAGGTGGGATAACGACAGTGTCGGCATCTTGCTGATTCGTTTCTTCAGCAGGTGAGGTGATGGCTGTTTCGGCATCTTGGTGCATCGCTTCATTTGCTGGCAAAGTGGTAACGGCATCGGCATTTTGGTGGAATGATGGTGGAGTGGGAGCAACTGCACCCTTTTTCTTGCCATTATCCATCTCGCTGGCTTTACGTGCGGCTTCGGCTTTGGCTTTGCGCTCAGTCTCTTCTTTGGCTTTGCGCTCGGCCTCCATACGGGCCTCTTGCACTTTACGTTTTGCATCTTCAAGTGCTTTGCGCTCGGCTTCGGCCTTGACTTTGCGCTCTGTTTCAGCCTTCTCGCGGGCTATGCGTGCGGCTTCTTCACGGGCCTCTTGCACTTTACGTTTTGCATCTTCAAGTGCCCTACGCTCGGCTTCG
>OIYY01001717.1_pt1 | contig 10640 bp, 12 predicted proteins | sample 1588341 | NCBI WGS metagenome assembly OIYY01 (sample SAMN03283287) | human gut metagenome | biome: human-associated habitat; material: feces | host: Homo sapiens | place: Peru | collected 2012
CTACTCTTTGTTTTACTTTTACCAAATCCATTACTGTATCTCTTGAAAATTGGTCTTTTGCAGTTGTTACATATCCAATTGGTTTATTTAATAATATATATACTTTTTCTTCTTCTGGTTTTACTCTTTTTTCATTATATTCAACAACATCTTTTTTAGGATTTATTTTGGTTCCGCAATTCTAAAATTTGTTTTCCATTTACATATACTTTTCCCTCTAATATAAGTTCTTCTGCCTTTCTCCTTGAGGCCACTCCCGCTTCTGCTAAATATTTTTGAAGTCTAATTTCTTCCATATTACATTTCCTCCTTTTCCTCTAATCCATTTAATAATTCTTGGAAATATTCTGGAAGCTTAGCCTCTAATACTAATTTTTTTCCTGTTTTTGGATGTTCAAATTCCAATCTTTTTGCATGTAAACATTGTCCTATAACTCCAAATTCATTTTTTCCATTTGAATATATATAATCACCTATTATAGGATATCCTATATGTGATAAATGTACACGAATTTGATGTGTTCTTCCAGTTTCTAATGTTGCCTTTACTAATGTTAAATTAGAATTATAATATCTTTTTAATACTTCTATATGTGTTATGGCTTCTCTACTATTTTTATAAGTTACAGCCATTTTCTTTCTATCTTTTGGATTACGTCCGATTGGAAGATTTATATCAAGCTTATCCTCTTTTATAATTCCTTTTACTAAGGCAATATACTCTCTTTTTAAGTTATGAATTTTAAAGTCGTCAGATAGCTTTTTATGAGCTTTATCGTTTTTAGCAACAACTAATATGCCACTTGTATCTTTATCGATTCTATGTACAATTCCAGGCCTTATAACACCATTTATTGAAGATAAGTTTTCTCCATGTGAATTCATCAAAGCATTAACTAAAGTGCCTGTATAATTTCCCGCTGCAGGATGAACCACCATCCCTTTTTTCTTGTTTACAATTATTATATCATCATCTTCATATAAAATATCTAATTTTATATCTTCTGGTAACACATTTAGTACTGTATCTTCCACATTTTCCACAGATATAACATCATTTAGTTTTAACGAATATCCAGATTTAACTTTTTTATTATTGACTAAAACTTTACCATCATCAATTAGCTTTTTTATATAACTTCTAGTTTTGTCCAATATTACTTCAGACAAATACACATCTAATCTTTTTGATACACTATTTTCATCTATTTTATAATACGTATTGTTATCCATTTTTACTCCTAAAAAAATACAAGTATATTTTATCAAAATATGCTTGTATTTTCAATATATATATTAAATTATGTAGACTTTTTTTCTTTTATTTTCTTTATTAATGTTATTTTTGTTCCTTGTCCAGCAACTGAATCTATTAAAATTTCATCCATAAAACTCTCCATTATAGTAAAACCCATTCCCGCATGTTCCATCTCTGGTTTTGATGTATACGCTGGTGTTGTTGCAAGTTCTATATCTTCAATTCCTACTCCAGTATCCTCAACTATAATTTTTATAATATCATATTCATCTTGAATTATATATGCCTCTACTTTAACGTTTCCTTTATTATATTCATCATATCCATGTTCAATAGAATTAGTAACTGCCTCTGATACAGCTGTTTTTACATCCATAAGTTCATCAATTGTAATATCCATATTGGATATAAAAGTAGCAATAGCCACCCTTACTACAGAAACATTATCTAAAACAGCTTTTATATCTAATTTTAAATAATTTTGTTCCATATTATATACTCCTCATTTCAATATTCTTAGCAACATTTGAAAGCTCTAAAACTCTTCTAATACTGCTACTTGGATTAATAATAGTCATCTTAGAATTTAATAATTTAAGCAAATTATATCTTCCAATTAAAAGTCCTATTCCGCTACTATCCATAAATTTTACTTTACTTAGATCAACTGTAAATTCCTCCGGTTGATATCTCATAATATATCCATCTATTAAAGTTCTTAATCTCTTACAACTTTTCATATCTAACTCTTCATCCAAATTAATATTTAAATTTCCATTATCATATGTATATTTCATATACTCCACCTCGAACTTAGTATAGCATAAATCAAACTCGAAGTTTGTAGAATTTAAACAAAAGTAAAAAAAAAGCCCAGAAAATTAATTCTGGACTTTTCAAATCTATACTAAGAGGGAATATAATTACTGGAAGTTACCATCTTTGTAATAGTAACTAGTTTCTGAACCAGCTGAATTTGTTACTTTTACATAACAATTATTCGGGTTAGAAACGTTAAACTTAAATGTCTTGCCAAGTGAGTTTGCTGCGGTTTTAGAAGTTAAGTAATAACCTCCGATTTCATCCGATCCATCCATAAAGGAAAGGTCAAATGTATCAGACTCACTTCTCAAATAAACTGATACTACCAGGCATCCTGTTGAAGAGTCGTACTCCCACGCTACTTTAGGTGGATTCATAGGCTCTGGATCAAAACCATCATTATTCTGTGCTGTCGTCGTTGTAGTTGTAGGCTTTGGTGCCGGACGAGTTGTTGTTGTCGATGTTGGTTTCGAAGTAGGGCGAGTTGTTGTGGTTGTAGGCTCAGTAGCTGGACGGCTGGTCGTAGTTGTAGGTTCAGTTGTTGGATGGCTAGTGGTTGTTGGAGTGGTTTCCTTTCTAGTAGTAGTTGTTGTTTCTCCGCCTCCGTTTCCACCGCGTGTGGTTGTTACTTCCTCTCTTGGAGAAGTGGTAACTGGTGCTGTAGTAACTGCTGGAACATCATTATTATCATAGATAATAGTGGTATTGTTGTTGGTTACATTCGAACTTGCCTCTGCTCTTGCTTCTGCTCTTGCTGTTACAGTTGCAGGGTAAGTTGTGGAATCTTTCTTCTTTACAACAACTTCTTCAGAATCTTTTCCATTGTTGTTTACATCTGAGTTGTGGTTTCCAATGAGCATTCCGCTTATAGTGTTGTAATCACCAACAAGTGCTACGTATGTGAATTCATTACTCTGCTTATTGTCATTCTGACCATAAACAAAATTAAATGTTGCACCTTCCTCAACAGTAATGTCGCCAATTGTGATATCTCCGTTATAGCTGTTTGATGCGCTTACTGAATTGATCTGATGAATGCCGGTCCAATACTTGTAGTACTCACATTCTTCCGAACAGAAGATTCCGTATACTGTATTCTCAGACTGAAATTCATTGTCAAGATTTCCTTCAGAATCCTTGTGGCATGTGCACACAAAACCAAGATCTTCAACCTCATCTTCCGATGTAGTCGATACTGTAGAATTGTTAGAGCTTGCACTCTTCTTTGTTGCTTTCTTTCCTTCCTTCTGTGAAAGAGCACTTGTGCCAATAGCCATAACAGCTATAAGAGCAATCAAAACGATAACTATAACTGCACAAATAGCAATTCTTTTTCTCCGCTTCATAATTAAGAATTTGTTCATAAATCATTCTCCTTTTAATATACAATGTTGACTATTTTTTCGTAATATATATATAAAGCTTTTTCTTCAATGATCCCCTCATAATCATAAAAGGTTAAAGCCTGTAAAAATTATTTAAACAGGATAGTATAATCCTATACTATCATTATAACATATTTACATAAAAATGTCAAATAAAATTCAAAATAGCAACAATTAATTTTACATAAAAAAGAGAGCAGCTTCTTAGCTGCTCTCTTGAGGGGAATATAGTCATTACTGGAAGTTTCCATCCTTCCAATAATATGAGGTTGTCTCACCCGCAGCATTTCTGCAAACGATGTAAAAATCGCTAGGATCTGCTACGGTTGCTGTAAAGGTTTTACCAAGACCATTTACTGCTGTTGAACTCGAAAGCTGGAATGCACCAACTTCTTCTGTTCCATTCATGAATGACAACTCAAAGCTGTCGCTCTCACTACGCAGATAAACCGCGAAAGTAAGGCAGTCGGTAGCTTCATCGTACTCCCAAGTTATCTTAGGAGGATTGTAAGGCTCTGGGTCAAATCCGTCATCTGAAGAATCTGGCTGACTTGAGCTGCTATCCGGTGAACTTGAGCTATCTGGTACACTTGAACTGTCCGGCTTGGAATCAGGCTTTGAAGACGAGCTGTCATCGCGAGAAGAATCGTCAGGCTTAGAATCAGGTTTAGATGGTTCTTCACCGCCGCCATTTCCAGGATTTACTGTCGTGTTTGTTGTTGTAGTGGTCGTACTTGCACTTGCGCTTGCATAAGCACTTCCGCCACCGGTTACTGTCTTCACTGTCTCATCTGACCACTTAGTCTTCTCAGAATCACTAGCTTTGTGCCAGTTGACTCCACTATTGTGGTTGCCGAGCAGCGATTCAGAAATCGTATTGTAGTCTCCTACAAGGATGTAGTAAGACTGTTCATTTCTCTGGTCGTTATCATTCTGGCCGTACTTAAAAGTAAAGTCAGAACCGCCGTCAACAGTTATATCACCTATTGTGATATTTCCGTTGAAGCTATCAACGCTGGTGATAAAATTAGCCTGGCACTGTGCTTCAGCCAATTTTGCCCAAAGGCAATCTTCAGCGCAAACGACGAAGCAATGCTCACCGCTGTCACTTACGAATTCACCGTCATACTGATAACCGTCGGAATGATGACACCGGCAAACCCAGCCAAGCTCAGTTGGAGTATCATCATTAACTGTTGTGTTTGAAGACGTATTTGGAACGCCATCAGCCTTAACGACATCATTTCCACGTGTTGCCCATATGAATCCCATTCCTGCACCAAGTGCGAGAACTGTTGCTACTGCTATAACCTTTTTTGAATTGTTAAATGTTTTCATAAAATTACCTCTTTCATTAATGTTTTGAAAACAATCCCCTTATATTACCTAATGTTCCCCTCATAGTCATTAGAGTAAATTATAAGAAAAATTATTTTCTTTATTTTTTCTTGCTTACACTTATTATTATAACACATTTTAGTACTTTTGTCAACATAATATTGTAATATGTATATTTCATAAAAAAATGGCAGAATATTTAAATCCTACCATTTTCATTTTATTTTACTAACTTAGCTTGTACGACAAATCTTCCACCTGTTGTTGAATATTCACATGTTGATAATGTAAGTATTGTATCATCTCCAGATACTGATACTCCTGTATCATATGAACTTTTTGATTTTAAAGTATTTAAGAAATCAATATACTCTTGATCATCTTCAAAGTTTGTGTCTATGTAAAAGAATGTCGTATCAGTAACGTATACAGAGAATATTTCCCATTTATAATTTCCATTTAGTGTTGAAAATTCTATTACTTTATGATCTTTAAAGAAACTTTCATCTTTATATTTTAATAGTGGTGTAAAACATGAATCATCACTACTATTGTGACCATAAATTATATAGTGAATATTTTTTTCATTAATTTTATCAATATTACATCTATAATCTAAGAATTCTTCACCCCACATGTAGTAATTATTATCTTTATCATGTCTTAGGTATCTTTCATTATCTGTGCTTTGATATATTGCAGTATCTATAGAAGTTCCTGGTACTTTTAACCATCCTTTTACATCTGGATATGTGGCATTTAAAGCCTTTGTTTCCATTTGCAAATCTCTTCCTTCATCCTCTGATGTTGTTATATCACTTAAGCTTATGTACTCTAAATCATCCTTTGGTGTTTCAGGTTGTGATTCATTATTATTGCTTTTCTTTACTATCTCATATCCAATCCATCCAAGTAAACCAAGAATTATAATAGCTATTGCAATTATAATTATTATTTTTTTCTTTTTTGGATTCATTTTCATAAACATTTCCTCCTTATAAAAATATTATAATATAATAAATAAAATTTTTCAATACTAGAAAAAAGGGATTATACTTTCATATAATCCCTTATTTTGTCAAACTTAAGACTACATTCTTCCTGTATTAGGATTTGGAATCCAATCTGCTGGTTTGTTTTCTGGTTCTGGATCTGGAGTTGGATCTGGGTCTGGTGTTGGTGTAGGCGTTGGTGTTGGATCTGGATTTGTATTTCCAGCTATGATGAACACTGGTGCATAAGTTTTTTCAGATAAGTTACCATATGTATCTGTTACAGCACCACCAGATATAGATATTCTATGTTCTCCAGGTGTTCCTTGAATATTTGATAAAGTTATTGTTTTACCATTTCCATTATCAGTAACTGTTACATCTGCAGTAAATCCTATTTTATCAATACAATTTTCGCAGAAGTTTACTTCATTTATTCCTACGTTGTCACTATAAGTAACATTATAAGAAACTGTTCCTCCAACTTGTACAGTTGATGGTGTTGGATTACTGAATTTAACAACTGGTTTTTCAGTATCTTTTGCAACTATTCTAAAGTTTGTAGATCTAGCAGTTTTTCCTCCAGCATATTTTACAGTGATAGATTTTCCTTCACCTGCTCCGCTAACTCCTACTAAAGAAACTACCATATTTTTTTGGTTATCATCCCATCTAGATCCTTTTGAAATTTTAACGTCTGAAGCACTGAAACCATTTAAAGTAATATCATTTTTACTTATTGCAGTTAGACCATCTAAGTCTCCTGTAAATTCTAATGTAAATTTCATTATTGCTCCTTCATCAACATATGAACCGTTACTTACATATAAATAAGTTCTTGATGACACAGCTTTTACAGCTTCCATTGGCACTGCCATTAAAGAAATTGTGAATATAGCCATGATAGCAAAAAATCTTTTCAAATTTAATTTTTTTATCATAATTTATTACCTCCCTAAATTACCTTATGTTTTTATTATAACATGATTTACATAAAAATGCAACACTTTTTTAAATTTTTTTACAACTTTTTTAATTTTAGGCCGCTACTTCTACTAATTATATTGATTCTAATTTAAAAATATGCATATAAAAAGACCGATAAATCGGCCTTTTTGATATATTAAATAAAGTTATGCTTTTACGTCATTTCCATTATTATTAATGTTATCTAAATTTAACATTTGTGTATACATCATAGTAGATGCAACGTCAGTATGTCCTAATAATTCTTGTACTGTTTTAATTTCAGCACCATTTTGTAACATATGAACAGCAAAAGAATGTCTTATTGTATGAGGAGTAATATCTTTATCTATATTTGCTTGTTCTTTATATTGTTTTAATATTTTCCAATATCCTTGTCTAGTCATTTTTTGACCATTAGTGTTTATGAATAAAGTTTTCTCTTCTTCTGTTTTTATAAGTAAAGGTCTTACCTTATTCATATAATCTTTTAGACATCTTAATGCTAAATTACTAAGTGGAATATGTCTTTCACTATTCTTTTTCTTAACTTTTATATAGCCACCTGATAGGTTAACATCTTCTACTCTTAAAGAAATAAGTTCTGTTACTCTAATTCCTGTAGCATATAGTATTTCAAGCATTGCTTTATCTCTTTGACCTTTTAATTCAGATAAATCAGGTTGTTCTAATAATTTTTCAATTTCACTAGATGTTAATATCATTGGTTCTTTTCTACTAACTTTTGGAGCTTCTACGCTATCAGCAATATTAACTTCAGCCAATTTTTTGCTTACTAAATATTTGTATAGAGCTTTTATAGAAGCAGTACTTCTAGATATAGTAGAATTAGATTTACCTTCTGCTATTAAATGATTTATATAATCTTGCATATCATCTTTTGTTAAGTCAAATATTTTTTTACCTTGTTTTTCAAAGTAATTACTAAATTGCATTATATCTCTTTCGTAAGATGCAAGTGTATTAGCTGATGCTTGTCTTGCTTTTAAACTTTCAATAAATTCGTCAATAATAATTTTCATTTTTATTGCTCCTCCAATCCGCACCTCTATTTTACACCATTTTGTTTTTTTTTGCAAGACCTTTTTTAAAAATTATGTAATGTTTTTTATATCAACTTTTAATACCACGGCCTCTCACCCCAAACCTTTATATATATCAATAACATTTAAAGATAATATTTGTTCAATTACTATAGACAAAAATACAAATGAAAATGCTATAACAATGAATGCAATTTGCTTTACTAACAAACTAGCCTTATTTTCAGATTTATTTACGATTGCAAAATGTAGATTCAATGCATTTGTACTTAAAAAAACATATGCTGGTATATAAAATAAATTTGGTATAAGAACTAAAAGTAGTAAAACGAGCATTCCCTTTGAAACTCCAAATATACTAAATATTATTGGAATATATATGCCAATAGAAATACCTTTTGTCACATTTAACAAAGAGATTATTACTGGAGATATCATTGTTATAATTGAAAAGTATATTAGGGCAATTAAAATTAAATTTGTAGTAATTCCATTTTTTATAACATTTATTCCTTCAAAATTTTCTTGCTTTGATATATTTAATGTGTTAACAACGACACCTTTTAATTCTTCTTTAGTATTATCACTAGAAAATCCATACATAACAATACCACTAACTATTCCTATTAAAATACAAATAAGAAATATCTTTAGCATTTTTGAATTTTCAATTACATAGTTTATTAAATATTTTTTCATAAAAAACCACCATAAGACATCATATGTCCTACGGTGATTTTTAATTACAATATATGGTCACTATAATGAATATTTTTCTCTCTCGCTTACAGCAAGTCTGTCACATCTATTATTATATTCATTATCACTGTGTCCTTTAACTTTTATAAAAGTAATATTATGAATTGCCATTTGTTTCAAAATAGCCTCCCATAAATCAATATTTTTTACTTTAGACTTATCAGATTTTATCCAATTATTTTTCTTCCAATTATAGATCCATCCATTATTAATAGAATTTATAATGTACGCACTATCACTATACAGTTTAACATTACATGGTTCCTTTAAAGCTTCTAATGCTTTTATAACGGCCATCATTTCCATTTTGTTATTTGTTGTATCCGGAGCCCCATCACTAATTTCTTTTTCCATTCCATTATAAATTAATACAGCTGCATATCCACCAGGTCCTGGATTACCACTACACGCTCCATCTGTATATATTACTACATCCTTTTTAATTTCCATATATTTACCTCACTTGATTTTTACAAATTCTACTTGTATAATATATAATAACATATTTTTATAAACTATTCAACTTTATAAATGGAGGTAACATGAAAGTTTTAGGAATCATAGCAGAATTCAATCCTTTTCACAAAGGACATAAATATTTGATAGATAAAGCAAAAAAAATAACTGGAGCTGATATAGTTATTATTGTAATGTCTGGAAATTTTACTGAACAAGGAAATATTGCAATCTATAATAAATTTGACAGAGCGCATATGGCAATAGCTAATGGTGCTGACATTGTAATTGAACTGCCTTGCATATTTGCTATTTCTAGCGCAGAATTATTTTGTTTAAAAGCCGTAGAAATATTAAATTCATTAAATATAGTAGATTGCATCGCTTTTGGAACTGAATCTAATATAGAAATATTAAACAAAGTATCTGATAAGTTATTAAAAAATGAAGAAAAAATATGGAAATCAACTACAGCAAATTTAAAGAAAGGAATATCTTTTGCTGCTGCAAGAAATGATTCTTTAAAAGAAATATTAACACCTGAAGAGTTAAATGCCTCATCTCAATCTAATAACATATTAGCGCTAAACTATCTTTCAACATTAAAAAAATTAAATTCTAATATTAAACCATTAGCCATTAAAAGAGTCGGAAATTTATATAATGATACCAAACTATCAAACTTATCATTTTCTAGTGCAACTGCTATAAGACATAGTTTAGAACAAAGAGAAAACTTAAATAATATAAAGGAACAAATTCCAGATAATGTTTTTGAATATATTTCAAAAAATACTCCTGCACAAAATGAGGATATGTTTTTATTATTAAAATACAAAATATTAGAACTTGGTAAAGATAATCTAAAAGATATAAACGAAGTTACAGAAGGTCTAGAAAATAGAATTTATGATTCTATAGGTGTATCAAAAACCTACCAAGATTTTATTAATAACATAAAATCTAAAAGATATCAAATGTCAAAAATAAAAAGAATATTGTTAAATATTCTACTTGATATAACTAAAGAAAAATTTAACAATATAAAAGAAAAAGAGCTGTATGCTCATATACTTGCTCTATCAACAAGTGGAAAGAAATACTTACCTAATTTAGTTACAAGTTCTGATATTCCAGTAATAATTAAAAAGAGTGATTTTGATAGAATTAATGACTCTGGTGTTAATGATTGTTTAAATTACGATTTAAAGGCTTCTAATATTTATTCAATTATTACCAAAGATACAATTAATAAAGATTTTTTAAATAAAATATAAGATAGGATATACTACCCTATCTTATATTTTACTTTATTTATATATATTTTATATTATTTTTCCGCCACCAACTACTATATCATCAATATAAAAAACTGCAGATTGTCCTGGAGTGATTGCTCTTTGAGGTTCGTCAAATATAATTTTAATAATATCATCATTTTCTTGATATATTGTAGCCTTTGCTTCCTTAGCAGAATATCTAGTTTTAACATTTACTTCTAGTTTTCCTTCAATTTTATCAAACAAAAGTAAATTAATGTCTTTTACTTCTATTTCCTTTTTATATAAGTCTTTTTCTTCACCTACTATTACTTGTGACT
>OIYY01001718.1_pt1 | contig 10635 bp, 11 predicted proteins | sample 1588341 | NCBI WGS metagenome assembly OIYY01 (sample SAMN03283287) | human gut metagenome | biome: human-associated habitat; material: feces | host: Homo sapiens | place: Peru | collected 2012
TAAGGGAATGAAGCTAATGATAGAAGAAGTTCTATCTTTTAAATCTGACGACTTAAAAAGTAAGGGGTATACTGCCAGAGATTTTATTTTGAAGAATAAAAATGCAAACGTCCAGATAAAAAAAATATTGCAGTTAATTAAAAATTAAAAGATGAAAAGAGTATTATATATCGGAGGTTTTGAACTTCCAGACAAAAATGCAGCTGCACAACGCGTAATGGCGAACGCTTTGCTGTTACGTAAAATGAAATATGAAGTTTCTTTTATTGGAATATCTAAAGACATTAAAAAAGCTCCCCATATCGTAAATGGCTTTATAAGTAATCCTGTGTCTTACCCAATGGGAATAACAAAATGGGTGTATCAGATTTTAAGCTTTGTTGACGCCACTATAATTATTAAAAATAAGCCGGATTATGTGGTACTATATAATTTCCCATCCATTGCATCATTGCGAATTCTTAGAATATGCCATAAACATGGTATTAAAGTATTCCAAGATATAACAGAATGGGAAGAGCCCCAAAATAAGAATGTTAGAGATTATATTCGTTGGTTGGATGTAAACTTACGGATGCATTATTGTTTAAAAAAAATGGATGGCATTATAGCGATAAGTAAGTTTCTTTATAATTATTATTCATCCTACACAAAATGTATTTTAGTTCCTCCAACAATAGACATAGAAAATAAAAAATGGAATCGCAATAGTAAAATTACAACAAGTAGTGTAGTTAGGCTCATATATGCAGGAACCGCTGGATTTGGCGTAAAAGATCGTCTTGATATTATAGTGAATGCAGTTTCGCAGTTCTCAAATATGCATCTTGATGTATATGGTATGACTGAATCTGAATATATATTGGGCTATGGAAATTTACCTCAAGAATGTACAAACATCGTGTTTCATGGTCGGGTATCTCATATAGATGCATTGTTTGCTGTCCAGAATGCAGATTTTCAACTTCTAATAAGAGATAAGAACAGAAAAAACAATGCTGGTTTTCCTACCAAATTTGTTGAATCAATGGCATGTGGAACGCCACTCATTGCTACTCTAACAAGTAATATTGCTGACTATATTTTAGATAGTAAGAATGGATTTGTCGTGAATGATTATAACGAGTTGGATTCTGTACTACAGAAAATATCAGAAATGCCCAAATCTGATATTATAAAAATGAAAAACTCTTGTAGAAATCTCAACGTGTTCGATTATAGAAATTATGAAAAAGAATTTATGAAACTCTTCAAATAGTATATTTGTTATATGACTACTTTTTATAAAATTATCATCAATCTGTCTCCTTTTTTTAGGGGAGTACTAAAATACTTATTATATAAATTATTTAGGAGTAATATAAAAATAAATAGCGGCATAAGAATAAAGAAAAATACCGAATGGAAGTTATTTCCCAAATGTATATTTGAAAGTGGAAAGAATCTGATAGTTGGTAAAGATACTACAATAAATGTAGCCTCTAATGCATTGTTAAAATTAGGTGCAAATGTTGGGATAGGTAATAGATGCCAGATTGTTTGTCATAAACGAATAGAAATAGGAGAAGGAACTATTTTAGCACCAAATACCATTATTTATGACCATAACCATATATATGATTCTCAAAATGGCGTTCATCAGCGTGAATTTTCGGAGGGAGAAGTTTTTATAGGGAAACATTGTTGGATAGGTGCAGGTTGCATTATTCTCAAAGACGTACATATTGGAGATAATTGTGTAATAGGTGCAGGTAGTGTTGTAAATAAAGATATTGAGTTAAACAGTATTGCGGTTGGTAATCCATGTAAGGTTATAAAAAAGATAAATTAACTCTGCAAAATAATTTGGTATGATAAATATAGAAAAGGAGAAATATAAATGAGCGATATTATAAAAATTACTAAACCAATAATTATAAAATATGAAGAAAGAGAAACAAAACTTTCAAAAGATATAAAAGAAAAGATAGAAATATTTTGGAAAAAAGCAGTAGAAGAAAATCCTAATTTATATAATGGACCAGATTATACTATAGAGAAAATTGAAGAAAACGAAAATGAAATAAAAATGATAGCAACCAAAACCAATTATGCACATTACTTGTATGACGAAAGAGTTGGAATTAAGGATAAAGAATACAAATGTAATGTACCATGGGGAGGAATAATTCTAGAAACTAAAGACAATTATTTAGTATTAGGAGAAATGGATGAAAAAACATCAGTTCCACATTGTCTACAAATCCCAGGTGGAGGAATAGACAAAAAAGATATTTGCAATGGAATAATTAATGTAAGTCAAACTATAAAAAGAGAATTAGAAGAGGAAATAAACTTAAACTTAGACGATATCAATTATGAAATAAAATATATAGAAATTCCTGATGAAAAAAGACATGCATATGGATTTATAGCTATAGGTAAGTTAGAAATGACTAAAGAAGAATTACAGAAACATTTTGAAGAATATAAAAAATTTTTAATTCAAAATAATTTAGAAATTGAATTTAATAAGTTAGTATTTTTAGATAAAAATAATGCAATTAAGGAATTTGACAGGCTAGAAAATCCTAAAAGGCCATATTTAAGTAATTTAATTAAAGAAATAGTTAGAGAGAGGTAACGAGAAAATGATTAAAAATATTGTATTTGATTTAGGAAATGTGCTTATGGAATATAATCCACAAAAATATTTGGGAAAATTCAAATTTGACGAAAAAACAAAACAAATATTATATAAAGTCATATTTCAAAGTAATGACTGGATAGAATATGACAGAGGAATATATAGACATAATACAGATTTAATTAAAAAGATTGTAAAAGAAAATCCTAATTTGGAAAATGAAATAAAATTAGTATTGCAAAAAGACTGGGTAAAAATGAATTCAATAAAAGAAAATACAGTAAAATTTTTAAAAGATTTAAAAAATCAAGGATACAAAATATATATTTTATCCAACATTTCAGGGGATTCATATAAATTTGTATCACAATATGATTTTTTTGATTTTGTAGATGGAGGAGTATATTCATATGAATTACATATTTGCAAGCCTAACAAAGAAATTTATAAGAAATTATTAGATAAATATAATTTAGAACCAAAGGATACAATATTTATAGATGATATGTTGCCTAATATTAAAAGTGCAAATGAACTTGGAATAAATGGAGTTCAATTTACAACATTAGATGAAGTAAAACAAAAAGTAAAATTGTTAATAGATAAAAAATAGAGGAAAAACAAATTTTAAAGAAAGGAGGCCACATATGAAAGAAGAAAAAATTAGAATCATATCAGAAGTTGACGAACTAGAAATAGACTGTCTACTAATGCAACCAGAAGGTGAAATAAAAGGAGTAGTGCAACTTGCACACGGAATGAATGAGCACAAAGAAAGATATATAGACTTTATGAAATATCTAGCAGAAAACGGATATGCAAGTTTTATAAATGACCATAGAGGACATGGAAAAAGTCTAAAAAACAAAGAAGATATAGGATACTTTTACGAAAATGAAGCAGAAGCAGTAATAGAAGACTTATATCAAATAACAAGATATCTAAAAGAAAAATTCAATGGTAAAAAAATCATACTATTTGGACACAGCATGGGCTCAATGATAGTTAGAAAATACATTGCAAAATATGATAACAAAATAGATGGACTAATAGTATGTGGTTCACCAAGCAAAAATGTAAATGCTAAATTAGGACTAGCAATAGTAAAGACAATGGAGTTATTTAAAGGTGAAAAATATCGTAGTAAATTTGTTAAAAATTTAATGTTCAATGGATATGACAAAGACGACAAATTAAAAAACAGTTGGATTTGCAATAACAGAGAAATTGTAGAAAAATATAATGAAGATGAACTATGTCAATATGATTACACATTAAACGGATTTGAAAATATAATCAGGTTAATGATAGATATTTATAACCCCCAAATATACAGAAAAAATAATTTAAAACTACCAATATACTTTATAGCAGGAAGTGACGACCCTGTAATATCATCAATTAAGGCATGGTATAAGGCTCAAACATTTTTGAAAAACTTGGGTTATACAAATATAAGCAGTGATTTATATGAAAATATGAGTCATGAAATTTTAAATGAGTTAGAAAATAAAAAAGTATATGAAGATATATTAAATTGGATTATTGGGATAACAAAGTAAAATAGCATCAAAAAAAAGGAGTAAAAATGTCAGAATTAACAAAAAAAGCACTAGCAGTATCTTTAAAAAAATTACTTTCAAAAAAAGAACTATCAAAAATAACAATATCAAATATAACAGACGAATGTGGAGTAAACAGACAAACATTTTATTACCATTTTAAAGACATATATGATTTATTAGAATGGATATATAAAAACGAAGTTATAGACGAAATTGATAATAAAGATGAAGAATGGCAGCAACGTTTTTTGTATATTTTCAAATATGTATTAAAAAACAAAGAATTTGTAAAAAACACATATAATTCAATAAGTAGAGATTATTTATTAAGATTTATTTATATGCAGACAAACAAATTATTAATTGACTTTATTGACAAAGAGTCAGAAGGAATGAATATAAAAGTAGAAGATAAAAAATTTATGGCTGATTTTTATAAATATGGTTTTGTTGGAATTTTACAAGAATGGATAGAAGATGGTATGAAAGAGGAACCAGAGGGTATAATAAGAAAGTTAAACAATATTATTGAAGGTGATTTCAAAAAAGCATTAGAAAAAATGCAAAATTAAAAATAATACAATATATAGTAAAGTTACAGTATAAAATATAATAAAGTTAAGAAATAATTGATAAAAAATCTATACAAAATTATAAAATTGTCCAAAAATTATACATATTAAAATACTTGTATATTGAAAATTTTAAAAAATTGTTTTTATAATACTTCAATAACAAAGGAAAAACAAAGTTAAAAAAATAATTGTAAAATACAGTATTTTAATCAAATTTTGTGCCTTATAAGAAAGGAATGGTAGTAAATATGTATTATAGTAATGGAAATTATGAAGCATTTGCACACCCTAGAAAACCAGAAGGAGTAGATAACAAATCCGCATACCTAGTAGGAGCAGGGCTTGCATCACTTGCAGCAGCATGTTTTTTAGTAAGAGATGGACAAATGAAAGGTGAAAATATTCACATATTAGAAGAAGCAAAATTACCAGGAGGAGCATGTGACGGAATTGAGGATGCACAAAAAGGATTTATAATCCGTGGTGGAAGAGAAATGGAAAATCATTTTGAATGTTTATGGGATTTATTCCGTTCAATACCATCATTAGAAACAGAAGGAGCATCAGTACTAGATGAATATTATTGGTTAAATAAAAAAGACCCAAATTATTCATTAATGAGAGCAACAGTAAAAAGAGGACAAGATGCACACACAGATGGAAAATTCACACTATCTGAAAAAGCATCAATGGAAATAATAAAATTATTTATGACAAAAGATGAAGATTTATATGACAAAAAAATAACAGAGGTATTTACAGACGAATTCTTCAAATCAAATTTCTGGTTATATTGGAGAACAATGTTTGCATTTGAAGACTGGCACAGTGCACTAGAAATGAAATTATATATTCAAAGATTTATACATCATATTGGTGGATTACCAGACTTTTCAGCATTAAAATTCACAAAATACAATCAATATGAATCATTAATATTGCCAATGGTAAAATACTTAGAAAGTCATGGAGTTCAATTCCAATATGACACAAAAGTTACAAATGTATTATTTGATATTGATGGAAAAAAGAAAACTGCAAAACAAATAATATGCATTCATAATGGAGAAGAAGAAACAATCAATTTAACAGTAAATGATTTAGTTTTTGTTACAAATGGAAGTTGTACAGAAAGAGCAATGCTTGGAGACCAAAACACTGCACCAGATTTAACTATACAAAATGGCGAAGGTGCATGTTGGAATTTATGGAGAAAAATTGCAAGACAAAGCCAAGACTTTGGACATCCAGATAAATTTTGTTCAGATATTTCAAAAACGAACTGGGAATCTGCAACAGTTACAACATTAGACGATAAAATTCCACCATATTTAGAAAAAATCTGTAAAAGAGATCCATTTAGCGGTAGAGTTGTAACAGGAGGAATCGTTTCAGTAAAAGACTCAAATTGGCTAATGAGTTGGACAATAAATAGACAACCACACTTCAAAAATCAACCTAAAGGTCAATTGGTTGTATGGGTTTATGGTTTATTTACAAACAAACCAGGAAACTATATAAAGAAGCCAATGAGAGAATGTACTGGTAAAGAAATTACAGAAGAATGGTTATATCATTTGGGTGTACCAGAAGACCAAATAGAAGAATTGGCTACAAATTCTGCAAACTGTGTACCTTGTATGATGCCATATATAACAGCTTTCTTTATGCCTAGAACAGCAGGTGACAGACCAAAAGTTGTTCCAGATGGATGCAGAAACTTTGCATTTTTAGGACAATTTGCGGACACAGTTAGAGACACAGTATTTACAACAGAGTATTCTGTAAGAACTGCTATGGAAGCGGTTTATACATTGTTGGATGTAGATAGAGGTGTTCCGGAAGTATTTGGTTCTTGCTATGATGTTCGTGTTTTACTTGATTCTACTTCAAAAATGATGGATGGTAAGAAATTGACTGATATGAAGTTGCCTTTTGCTACTGAACTTGTTGCTAAAAAGGCTTTGAAAAAGGTTGAGGGTACTGTTGTTGAGGATTTATTAAAAAGATATAACTTAATATAAACAATAAAAAGCAGAAAATTTCTGCTTTTTTGTTGTTTTTGAATGTAAAATTATATATAATATTTATATAAAAAATTTAGATGCCGATGAGCGAAAAGCCTCAAGATTTGGCAGACAAAATTTGAAAAAATTTTGGATGACGATGAGCGAAACGAAGTGAAGCGAAAGGAATGAAAATTGTGAAAAAAGAAGAAAGCATAGGAATTTTTGACTCAGGAATAGGAGGAGTAACAGTCCTAAAAGAAATAATAAAAATATTGCCAAACGAAAATTACAAATATTATAGTGACTCAAAAAACAACCCATATGGAGACAAAACAGACGAAGAAATAATCAAAATCTGTGATAAAATAGTAAGCAATTTTATTGAAAAAAAATGCAAAGCAATAGTAATAGCATGTAACACGGCAAGTGCAAAGGCAGCCAAAACATTACGAGAAAAATATCCAGAAACACCAATAATAGCAATAGAACCAGCATATAAAATGGTGCATGACTTTGCATATGACCAAGTAACACTTGTAATGGCAACAAAAGGAACAATGGAAAGCGAAAAATTCCATAAACTATACAATAAATATGATAATCACAAAACATATCTAATGGCATGTCATGGTCTAGCAGATATTATAGAAGAAGGAAATCAAGAAAAAGTAAAGGATTATTTAAAGAAAAATTTGAAAGAATATGTTGGAAAAGTTCATAATGTTGTTTTAGGTTGTACACATTATCCTTTGATTCAAAATGAGATAAAAGAAGTATTAGGTGATGTTGAATTTTTTAACGGTTCATCAAGCCTTGCAAAACATTTAAAAGATATTTTAGAAGAAAAAGATTTAATAAGTGATTCTAAAAGTAAAGGAACGGTTGAGTTTACAGACTCAAGTAATTCGGAGTATAAAAGAGAAAGATTTTTGAGACAATTGGGACAGTCCTAATTTGTCTCACTTTTTTGTCGAAAAATGTAATATAAAAATCAATCAAAATTTAAACAAAAAACTCAAAAAAATGTTCGTAAAAGTATTGACAAAATATACTATAAAATAAAAATTATAAAAAGGAAAAGAGGTAGTTAAATGTATAATAAATATTATTTTAAAAATAATACAAAACTTACAAATTATTATATTTGCAATGTAAAAGTAGATAATCTAACTTTTTCATCAAGTGAGGCTGCTTATCATTCTGAAAAATTTTTAGATGAAGATATAAAAAAATTAATGACAAAGCTTATACCTGATGAAGCAAAACATGTAAGTAGAGAATTAGCTAGATTTATAAGATCAGATTGGGAAGATGTAAAATATGATTTAATGAAGAAAGTAGTTCTTGAAAAGTTTAAACAAAATTTTGAATGCTTAAAAGAACTATTGGATACAGGAAATATGGAATTAATAGAAGATACAACTGGTTGGCATGACAATATCTGGGGAGAGTGTTCTTGCGAAGAATGTAAAGCCAAAGAACATAAAAATTATTTAGGAAAAATTCTTATGGAAGTTAGAGAAGAGTTAAAAAATAAATATTAGTTTAGGATATTTTTATATTTGTGATAATAAGTTGCCAATATTATAACAGTAAAAAACGAAAAAAAGTTCGTAAAAGTATTGACAAAATAAAAATCAAAATATATAATAAGACCAAACAAAAAATCGTAGATAATTTGTTCTATAAAAACAAATTAAAAAAGAATTTTTTAGGAGGTCTTTTTTATGATATCAACATTACATATAAAAAATATAGGAATAATCGATGATTTAAGCATAGATTTAAACGAAGGGCTAAACGTATTAACAGGAGAAACAGGAGCAGGAAAAACGCTAATAATAGACTCATTAGGCATAATATCAGGTGGAAGATTTTCTAAAGAAATGATAAGAAAAGGTGAAACAAATTCATTTGTAGAAATATGTATGTATGAACCAGAAAACGAAAACTCAATAGATGGAAACATCATTGTATCAAGAGAAATAAATAGCAATGGTAAAAATATGTGCAAAATAAATGGAAGAATGGTAACTGTAAATGAACTAAAAAACTTTATGAGTAAATTCATAGAAATACATGGACAAAATGATAACCAAAGTTTGCTAGATAACAAATTTCATTTAAAATATTTAGATGGATTTATTGGTGATAAAATAATTGATACAAAAAAACAATATAAAGAAAAATACGAAAAATATTTAGAGATAAAACAAGAATTAAAAAACAACTACGGAGATGAAAAAGAAAGAGAAAGAAAACTTGATTTGTTAAGATATCAATTTAATGAAATAGAAGAAGCAAATTTGAAAGTAAACGAAGAAGATAATCTAGAAGAAAAAAGAAAATTGATGTTAAACTCAGAAAAAATATCTAAAAATCTAAATGAAGCAGATATTGCAATAGGGGAAAATAGTATAGATAGTATAAATACAGCGATAAGAGCATTAGAAAAAATAGAAAATATAGATAAAAAATATGAAGATATTTCAAGCAACTTAAAGAACATTTACTACGAATTACAAGAAATCTCAAGAGACATATCAGAACATAAAGAAGACGTGTATTTTGACGAACAAGAGAGAAATGAAGTTGAAGAAAGACTTGATTTGATTTACAATTTAAAGAGAAAATATGGTAATGATGTACAAGAAATTTTGAACTATAAAGACGAGATAGAAGCGGAAATAAATCACATTGAAAATTTAGACGAATACAATAATAAGCTAAAAAAAGAATTAAAACATTTAAAACAAGAAATGACAACATTAGCAGAAAAGATGCATGAATTAAGAAATGAATATGGAAAAGTTTTAAGCATAAATATAAACAAAGTTTTAGAAGATTTGGAAATGAAAAATGCAAATATTAATATTCATGTTGATTACAATGAAGAAGAGTTCTTTGAAAACGGAAAAGATATAGTAGAATTTTATATTACTACAAACTTGGGAGAAGATGAAAAGCAATTAGCAAAAATTGCATCAGGTGGTGAGATGTCAAGAATAATGCTTGCTATTAAAAAGGTATTGGCAGATACAGATAAAATGCCAGTCTTAATTTTTGACGAAATTGATACTGGTATAAGTGGAAAAGCTGCAGGAGCAGTTGCAGAAAAATTAAATGGAATTTCTAAAAATCATCAAGTATTATGTATTTCACATTTACCTAGTATTGCGGCAATTGCAGATTATAATTATTTTATTAGCAAAAGAGTAATTAATGAGAGAACTAATACTAATATAAAATTATTAAATGAGAAAGAAACTTTAGAGGAGATTGCACGTATTTCTTCTGGTGAAATTAATGAGGCTACTATTCAATATGCTATGCAGTTGAGGAATAAGAAGGTAAGTTAAAAATCCCTTAGAACAGCTAAGGGATTTTTTGTAGTTATTTGCTTTTTTTTTCATCTTTTATCAAAATTAATAAGCCAATAAAAGATAATGCTGCAATGGGAACATATACATAAGTTTCTGTATTTTCAGTCATCACAGTTATAATCGAATCTAAAAGCATAAAAATAAGTAAAAATACAAGTGGTTTGAAATTATTCATAAATTTGTACCTCCTAAAAGTTTCTATTTAGAATCAATATATATTATATCATGAAATAGAAGAAAATACTATCTAAAATGTATAAATCTGGTAAAAATGGCTAAAATATCAAAAGAAACAAATTGAAAGGTGGTATATTAATGAAAGAATACTTAGCCATAAAAAACATAGAGGCATTAGAAGTATTAGATTCAAGAGGAAATCCAACAGTCCAAGTAGAAGTAGTAACAGAAGGAGGATTCTCAGGAACAGCAATGGTCCCATCAGGAGCATCAACAGGAAGCTTTGAAGCAGTGGAATTA
>OIYY01001729.1_pt1 | contig 10592 bp, 6 predicted proteins | sample 1588341 | NCBI WGS metagenome assembly OIYY01 (sample SAMN03283287) | human gut metagenome | biome: human-associated habitat; material: feces | host: Homo sapiens | place: Peru | collected 2012
TGCTGTGGTGTCGTATTTACAGAAATATAATGCTTTGAGTTGATTGTAGCACAGGGATGACAGTTTGTCATCAAATTTCTCTCTAAAAGACAAGGGCTAAAATAAATATATGCTTACTTTTTATTCTCTAATCTAACCCTTATTACACAAAAAAACGCGCAAGCCAATCTCCTCCGATGAACTTGCGCGATTTCGTCTGATATACACATACCAAAATTATTATTTACATTTGCTACAGCATTTGACTGTTTTATACATTCTCAATCTCTGTCTTATACTTTTCAAGAATCATATTCTGGATATTTTCGCGTGTGGCAGAGTTAATCGGATGGGCTATATCCCTGTACTCGCCATCGTTTGCCTTACGGCTTGGCATGGCGATGAAAAGTCCCTTTTCTCCTTCGATTACCTTGATGTCATGTACCACGAATTCATCATCGATTGTGATTGACACAACCGCCTTCATCTTGCCTTCTTTTTCTACCTTACGAATTCTGATGTCTGTAATCTGCATATTTTTGTCCCCCTGGTCTGTTTTAAATTACATATCTTACATTTTTTTCTTTTACTATCATGACTTCATCCTCACCACAGTAGCAGGTGTTTGGATTGATGGTTCCGCGGCTCTCTACGATGCAATTCTCGAGGTGCACATTGTCGCCTATGTAGACGTCATTAAGCAGAACACAGTTCTTCACGGTAGTGTTTTTGCCCACAAATACCTGCTTGAAAAGCACCGAATCCTCCACGCTGCCGTTTATGATACAACCACTTGATACAAGGCTGTTTGAAATGTCTGAGCCCGGGTTAAACTTGGCCGGTGGCAGGTCGTCCACCTTTGAGCAGATGGTCGGCTCCTCCCTGAAGAAATAGCTTCTGACGTCAGGCCTTAAGAAATCCATATTGGTCTTGAAGTATGCATCAATATCGGCGATATTGTTCCAGTATGAATTTATCTTGTAGCCGTATATTTTCTTTACATTTTTGTAGCGCACGAGGATATCATTTACGAAATCGAATCTGTTTTCCTCGGCTGCTGCCTCCAAAAGCTCTATGAGCTGTCGTCTTCTGATGACATAGATACCTGTGGAAATGGTGTTGGATGAGGCCTCGATTGGCTTTTCATCAAACTCTGTGATTCTTGACTCATCATCCATGCGTACCACACCAAAACGACTGACATCGTCGTTGTACATCATGTCCTTGCATACCACTGTGATGTCTGATTTTTTCTCGATGTGGAAGTCAAGTACTCTGTTGAAATCCAGCTTGTATACACAGTCACCGCTACTTATGATGACATATGGCTCATGGCGTCTCTTGAGAAAATCAATGTTCTGATACATCGCATCTGCTGTGCCCCTGTACCAGTCACTGTTTTCCGCTGTGACTGTAGGTGTAAAGAGGAACAAGCCACCCTGCTTTCTGCCAAAATTCCACCATTTTGAAGAACTTAAATGCTCATTCAGTGAGCGCGCATTGTACTGTGTCAGTACTGCGACAGTCTGTATATGTGAGTTTGACATGCTGCTGAGCGCAAAATCTATGCTTCTGAAGCTGCCTGCTATCGGCAGGGCCGGTACTGCTCGTTTTGCTGTCAGTTCCTTCATCCTATTATTGTTGCCGCCGGCCAAAATTATTCCTATTGCCTTCATTTTCCGTCACCTGCCTTGATAATAACTTCTCCGCCCTCAAGCACACCGTCTTTGTAATCCTCTTCGTATGTAACACCGGAAATTGCTGTATTTTTGCCTATCTTTACCCCGTCCGGTATCACAGAATCTTCTCCTATAGTGACAAGCCCAAATGAGTATATGCTCTCATTTAATACGTTTGGTTTTTCCTGTCCGAAGCCAAGTGTCACATTGTCGCCCACCTTGCAGTTTTCGGCAATGATGGACTTGTCTATCGTGACATTGGAGCCTATCTCTGTGTCACGCATGATTATGGAATCACGTATTACCGCGCCTCTTCCAATCTTGACGTTGGCACCTATGACAGAATGCTCCACATGTCCGTAGCATTCACAGCCCTCACCCATGATGCTGCGCTCCACATGGCCTCCTTTTGCTATATAGAGTGGCTCGATTGCATCATTCTTTGTGTAAATCTTCCAGTACTCCTCGTACAAATTGAACTCCGGAATGAGGTCTACAAGCTCCATATTGGCCTCCCAGTATGAGCCCAATGTACCTACGTCCTTCCAGTATCCGTTGAACTCGTATGCAAACATACGTCTGTCGTTTTCAAAGCAGTATGGTATGACATGCTTGCCAAAATCACAGTTTTCCTGATCCTTTAATGCAAGTAATGCTTCCTTTAGCACCGGCCATGAGAATATGTAAATGCCCATTGATGCGAGATTGCTGCGCGGATGAGCCGGCTTTTCCTCAAATGCATTGATGCGCTTATCCTCATCGGCTATGACGATACCAAATCGGCTTGCTTCCTCGATAGGAACCGGCATGGTTGCTATGGTCACATCTGCATTGTTTTCCTTATGGAAGTCAAGCATCACCTCATAGTCCATCTTGTAAATGTGGTCTCCTGACAGTATCAACACATAGTCCGGGTTGTAACTGTCTATATACCTCATATTCTGGTAGATTGCATTGGCTGTACCTGTGTACCACTCGCTATTGCCATTCTTCTCATAAGGAGGCAGTATTGCCACTCCTCCGTTATTCCTGTCGAGATCCCACGGAATACCTATTCCGATGTGGCTGTTAAGTCTGAGCGGCTGATACTGTGTAAGTACACCCACTGTATCAATGCCTGAATTGATGCAGTTGCTAAGCGGAAAATCTATGATTCTGTATTTTCCACCAAACGAAACTGCCGGTTTTGCTACGTTCGCTGTCAGAACACCAAGTCTGCTGCCTTGACCGCCTGCTAAAAGCATGGCTATCATTTCTTTCTTGATCACGTTATCACTCCTCGTCTGTCCTAATTTTTGTTGTGTCCATCCGGTCCCCACCATTTGTCTCTGTAATAACCGTATCTGTAAAGCTTCTATAATAAATCACAATTGCTTACATATAAATTATAGTTGCTGTTACATAAATTACAGCTGCTACATACCTTAACCCCATCAAATTCATATGGTCCGGATGAATTATTTTATATGGAAAATTATACCACAGCCGCATTATCACTTCAACATTTTTCACAAAATCAGATATTATTTTACTTTTTTTTCGACATTTTGCACAAGTGCTATTTTTTGTACCTCTGTTTAATTTACAATGATTATTATCATTTAAAAGTACATTCTCATTAAGCCTTATTTTTCCTTTGCAAATACTATATTTAGTTGTATAATTAATATAAATTATAATAAATCAGGCAGGTAAAATTAATGTATAAAATAGATTTCAGCAAACCAATACACATTCATTTCATAGGCATCGGCGGTATCAGCATGAGCGGTCTCGCAGAGATTCTGCATGAGGAGGGCTTTACCATTTCAGGCTCCGATTCAAAGGAATCAGACCTCACAAAGACGCTTGCTGCAAAGGGCATAAAAGTCATATATGGCCAGAGCGCTGACAATATCACCTCCGGTATCGACCTGGTGGTTTACACTGCAGCTATCCACGAAAGCAATCCTGAGTTTGCCGCAGCAAAGGCAGCCGGTATTCCGATGCTTACAAGAGCCGAGCTTCTCGGACAGATTATGGATAATTACGATTATTCTATTGCTGTAGCCGGTACACACGGCAAGACTACCACCACATCCATGATCAGCGAGATTCTTCTCGCCGCCCAGACAGATCCTACCATTTCCGTAGGAGGTATTTTGTCATCTATCCACGGAAATCTGCGTGTTGGTGATTCAGAGTATTTCATCTCTGAGGCATGTGAGTACACAAACAGCTTTTTGAATTTCAGACCACGCTACAGCATTATTTTAAATATTGAGGCTGAGCATCTGGATTTCTTCAAGGATATCAACGACATCAGGCATTCCTTCCGCGAGTATGCATCAAACACTCTCGCAGGTGGCGCTACCATCATCAATGGCGAGATTGACCGCTATGAGGAGATTGTCGCAGGGCTTCCTCAAAAGATTATCACCTATGGCTTTGATTCAAAATATGATTTCTATCCGGAAAATATAACCTATGACGATAAAGCCTGTGCATCTTTTACAGCTATGAGACAGGGTAGTCCACTTTTCGACGTAAAGCTCTCTGTTCCTGGCGCTCACAATGTAAGCAATGCGCTCGCAGCCATAGCTTTATCCACCACACTTGGTCTTGATGAGGAGTCTATCCTCGCAGGCCTCGACAAATTTGGCGGTGCTGACAGACGTTTCCAGTACAAGGGCAAGGTGAACGGTGTCACAATCATTGATGACTACGCTCACCATCCAACCGAGATCCGTGCAACACTGACAGCTGCACAGAAATATCCACATGACAGACTCGTTCTTTGCTTCCAGCCGCATACCTATTCCAGAACCAAGGCATTCTTAAATGATTTTGCCGATGTTCTTTCCATGGCAGACGTTGTAGTGCTTGCCGATATCTATGCTGCTCGTGAGCAGAACACCTATGGCATTTCATCCAAGGACATCCTTGATTTATTGCTCGAAAAAGGTGTGAATGCGCACTATTTCCCATCCTTTGAGGAAATCGAGAAATTTTTATCAGAAAATTGTGTAAACGGCGACCTGTTGATAACCATGGGTGCCGGAAATGTAGTAGAAATCGGCGAAGACCTGCTTAAGAAATAAGTTATCCACGTTATCCACATACAAAATGTTAACAACTCACATTTTGTGTGTGGATTTTTTAAATAATTTTCAACAGCTTATATACCCTGTGATACATTGATTTTTCAATTATTTTACACAGTTATCCACATTATCCACATTCTTTTGTGGATTCAAAAAGCCCGAGTTTACAAGGCTTGTAGCACTTTTACCATCTTCACACAGTTAAAATATTGTGCTATAATTGCTCACAGGTTAAGCGAAAGAGAGTTTTTTATATGACAGCGATAAACATAAGCAGTGACATAGCAACATCATTCACTACTGTGTCAGATATTTTTATAGATCAATACATGCCAAAGGCAAACGGCGAGTTTGTCAAGGTATACCTTTATCTGCTCCGTGCGACAGGCTCCGGTGCAGGCATAGCAACCATTTCAGAGATTGCCGACCATTTCAGCAACACTGAGGCCGACATCGTACGTGCCCTCAATTACTGGGCATCTGAGGGTATTTTGCAGGTGCAAACCGGTGCTGACGGTCAGATTATGGGAATCAACCTCTGCAGCCTTGCCGTATCCGGTATGCAGGCTGCGCAGAGTAATATACAAAGCGGTGTGGTTAATAATGCTGCACAAAATAATTTGCAAAGCGGCGTGGTTAATAACGCTACACAGAATAATTTGCAAAACGGCGTAGCTGATAATGCTGCTCAAAATATTTCTTCCGCGGATATTAGGATGCAGGAATCCGTTGTGGAAAAGCTTAAGAACCAGGCTACTGACAAGCCTGCGCCTTCACAGAAGGAATACACACTTGATGAGATTAAGGAATTTAGAAAGAATCCTGATATTTCAGAGCTTTTCTTTATTATAGAGACATACCTGAAGCATACGCTCTCTTCCACAGACACCAATATGGTGCTCTACTGGCTGGACGAGCTTCATTTTTCCACCGACCTGGTGGAGTATCTCGTGGAGTACTGCATTACCAAAGGACATTCGAGCCTTCGGTACATGAACAAGGTTGCTCTCGGGTGGGCCGATGCCGGCATAAAGACCGTAGACCAGGCAAAGGACGATGCAGCCGCACATTCGCAGATTTACTATTCCGTAATGAAGGCTCTTGGCATCACAGGCCGCAATCTGGTTGACTCTGAGGTGTCACTCATAAACAAATGGGTCGGCGAATACGGCTTCGATATGGAGCTTGTAAAGGCCGCCTGCAGTAAAACCATTTCAGCTATCCAGAAGCCAAGCTTCGAGTACACAGACTCCATACTCACAAACTGGAGGAAAAAGGATGTACATACATTAAAGGATGTTGAGGTGCTTGATGCAAACTTTGCAAAAGCCAATAAAGCCACAGGCTCCGGCTCATCACAGGGTGCAAATGCTGCAAATGGTTTCTCAAAACCAAAAAGCAATAATTCAAATTCCAAGAATAAATTTAACAACTTCAATCAGCGTAACAATGATTACGACAAGCTGGAGAAGCTGTTTCTGAATTCGACGGTATGATTTTATTGTATGATTTAAGCTGCATGATTTCAATTATATGATTTAAACTGTATGATTTCTGTTGCGCGATTTAGTTAAATGATTTTTCAAGTTAGTTTTCACATCCCAAGGAGGATATATGGCACTTACCAATGCTCAATATGATGAGATAATGCGAGGCTACGATAAACGCCAGCTTCAGAACAAATACATACATGACAAGCGTATTGAGGAAGCCTATCGCAAGGCGCCACGCCTCAAGGAGATTGACTCGGAGATTGCATCGGCATCCGTCAGGCAGGCGTACAGGCTTATGGACGGCGATGAGAATGCTCTTGCCGCTTTACGCCTTGCAATCGAGGACTATAAGGAGGAGCGCGCTGCGCTGCTATCCACACTCGGGTATCCGCTTGATTATTTTGAGCCGATTTACACCTGTCCCGATTGCCATGATACAGGGTATATAGACGGTCAGAAATGTCATTGCTTCAAGCAGGCCATCATCAATACCGTTTATTCGCAGTCCAATATCAGGGATATTTTGTCACGTGAGAATTTTTCCACTCTCTCATTTGATTATTATTCAGATGAGCAGAAGAATCCTGCGACAGGGCTGTCTGCTCTCGCCACAGCAAAGCTTGCCGTGACGAACTGTCATGATTTTATAGACAATTTTGAAAATAAGCCCAAAAACATATTTTTCTACGGTAATACCGGCGTTGGAAAGACTTTTCTGTCTAATTGCATTGCAAAAGAGCTTTTAGATGCAGGTTACTCCGTAATTTACTTTACAGCGTTCCAATTATTTGATATATTAAGCAAAGGTGTGTTTGAAAAGGATGCAGATGCTATCGCAGCGCACCAGAATATATTCGACTGTGATTTACTTATCATAGACGACCTCGGAACCGAGCTTTCCAACTCATTTACCACATCACAGCTTTTCCTTTGTGTAAATGAGCGTATACTGCGCCGGAAATCGACTATTATTTCCACTAATCTGAATCTGGAGCAGATAGCAGAGCTTTACTCCGAGAGAACACTTTCAAGAATTTCAAGCAATTATAGTTTTATCAAGCTCTTCGGAGATGACATACGAATTAAAAAGCGTCTTTCCAAATAGCGCTTTTTATATATATTTAGTTTATTTATTATATGGTTATATGGAGGAATAACAATGCCAAACGATGAGAGAATTTTGGAGACTATGCCAACCGGTACACTTGGACTTGTTGCAACTGACAGTTGTATAGGTCTTGCCCAGAAGGTAGATGCATACTTACAGGGCTGGAGAGAGCACAGAGAGCACCAGCATGCTAACGAGAGTGCTTTCAAGGACTACTACAAAAACAGCTATATTATCAAGCCTTCTACACCTAGATTCGGTTCTGGCGAGGCTAAATGTGTTATCAACCAGTCAGTTCGTGGTTATGATCTGTACATCATGGTAGATGTAACAAACTACAGTCTTACCTATACAGTATGCGGTCAGACAAACCACATGTCACCTGATGACCACTACGCAGACTTAAAGCGTGTTATCGCTGCAGCCGGCGGAAAAGCAAGAAGAATCACAGTTATCATGCCTTTCCTTTATGAGAGCCGTCAGCACAGACGTACAGGCCGTGAGTCTCTTGACTGTCCATTAGCTCTTCAGGAGCTTATCAACATGGGTGTAGACAATATCATCACCTTCGATGCTCATGACCCTCGTGTGGTAAATGCTATTCCTCTTAACGGCTTTGAGAATGTAATGCCTTCTTACCAGTTCATCAAGGGCATCTTAAAGAACGTAAAGGATATCACTATTGACGCTGACCATCTCATGATTATCTCTCCTGATGAGGGCGCTACAAACCGTGCTATCTACCTTGCAAACGTACTCGGAGTAGACATGGGTATGTTCTACAAGCGTCGTGATTACAGCCGTATCGTTGACGGACGTAACCCTATTGTAGCTCATGAGTTCCTCGGAACAAATGTAGAGGGTAAGGATGTTCTTATCATCGATGATATGATTTCTTCAGGCGAGAGTATGATTGATACAGCTAGAGAGCTCAAGAAGCGTAAAGCTAACAGAATCTTTGTTGTTTCTACATTCGGTCTCTTCACAAACGGCTTTGATTCATTTGACAAGGCTTACGAGGAAGGTCTCATCTACAGAGTAGTTACAACAAACCTCATTTACCAGTCACCTGAGCTTCTCTCTAAGGAATATTATATCAGCTGTGACATGAGTAAATACATCGCATACCTCATTGATACATTAAACCATGACTGTTCTATCAGTGATCTTCTCTCACCATATGACAGAATCAAGAAGTGTGTTCAGAAGTACAATGACGAGCAGGCTGCAGCAAAAAATAAATAATTAAGTGCATTTATAAAAAGCCGTGTGAAATGATATGTACCCCTTTTACTGGACATCCAGTGAAAGGGGTATTTTTATGCGTTACAGTTACGAATTCAAACGAAAGGCTGTCGAACTATACATGCAAGTAAGACGCATCAGTTTTTCTCAATAGTTCTGAATAATTGTCTTAGTAATATAAAAAACCAGAGAAGTGAGTGTCATCCACTCAAATCTCTGGTTTAATTTAGTCTAAGATTTATACCGATTAAATATTAAACTAACTCAAGGAGAACCTCTAAAGCTCCGTCACCTTTACGCTGTCCAATCTTAACGATTCTTGTGTAACCACCGTTACGATCAGCATACTTAGGAGCGATCTCATCGAATAACTTGTTTGTTACATCGATAGTCTTTGTTCCCTTCTTTGTGCCGTCAGACTCTTTAGCTGTGTAAAGAACCTTGAGCATCTGTCTTCTGGCATGAAGACGTGAAGCAGAATCCTTCTTGATCTTCTTCTCTACTTCGTCATAAACAGTAACTTTCTTTCCGTCTACAACCTCTTTTACTCTCTTGCCATCTTTGTCCTTGCGAGCAACCTTAGCTGTTACAGTAACCTCTTCGAAGTTGTCTTTCTCTTTTACTGCTAATGCGATAAGACCCTCAGCGATCTTACGAACTTCTTTAGCCTTAGCCTCTGTAGTAACGATCTTTCCGTTAACAAGAAGCTGTGTAACCTGACCTCTGAGTAAAGCCTTTCTCTGGCTTGATGTTCTGCTTAACTTACGATATTTTGCCATTTTAATTTCCTCCATTTGTGGGACATCCGGTCACGCTCTTCGGTCTTACTGCCAGACATCGTATCTTGTTGTGATAAAGCTTTGCCTTATTTCAAAAAGCAAATGCTCAAATCAGTTGCCACTCATGTATCAGACACGGTCACGCTCTTTGGTCTTACTGGCCCTGCCGCTATGAGTTTTGTCACACATAAACATAAATATGATATTTAAAATTTATATATGACTAATTTATTTAGAAGAATCAGTGCAAGGATTATTCGAATGAATTATTCCTCAGTCTGATTTAACTCTAAACCTAATTCTTTTAATTTTGCTAAAACTTCCTCTAAAGACTTGCGACCAAGGTTACGAACCTTCATCATGTCCTCAGGTGTTCTATTGATAAGCTCTGCAACAGTGTTGATTCCTGCACGCTTTAAGCAGTTGTATGAACGAACTGAAAGCTCAAGCTCATCGATGTTCATCTCAAGAACCTTCTCCTGAGCATCGTTTTCCTTCTCGACCATAACGTCAACCTGCTGTGCTGCCTCTGAAAGATCGATGAACAGATTTAAATGCTCACTTAATACCTTAGCTGCAAGGCTGACTGCCTCGTCCGGCTCCAATGTACCGTTTGTAAATACATCTAATGTAAGCTTATCGTAATCTGTAACCTGACCTACACGGGTATTCTCTACAGTAAGGTTAACACGCTCAACAGGAGTGTAGATTGAATCTACAGCAAGAACTCCGATTGGTGTATCCTCGTTCTTGTTCTTCTCAGCTCCGACATAACCTCTGCCGTTTGTGATTGTAAGCTCCATGTAAAGCTTAGAATCTGCTCCACCATTCAAGTGTGCAATCTCTAACTCAGGATTCAAAATCTCGATATCTGAATCAACCTGAATATCGGCTGCTGTAACAACGCCTTCACCTTCGAATTCGATATATGCAACCTTTGGTTCATTTGTAGAACTATTATTGCGAATTGCAAGGTTCTTGATATTCATGATGATTTCTGTAACATCTTCCTTAACACCAGGAATAGAGCTGAATTCATGTAAAACACCATCAATCTTGACCTGGCTTACTGCAGCGCCCGGTAAAGAAGAAAGCATGATACGTCTTAAAGAGTTTCCAAGTGTTGTACCGTAACCTCTCTCTAATGGCTCTACAACAAATCTGCCATATGTCTTGTCTTCTGAAATTTCTGCGATTTCAATTTTTGGTTTTTCAAAATCGAACAC
>OIYY01001734.1_pt1 | contig 10571 bp, 8 predicted proteins | sample 1588341 | NCBI WGS metagenome assembly OIYY01 (sample SAMN03283287) | human gut metagenome | biome: human-associated habitat; material: feces | host: Homo sapiens | place: Peru | collected 2012
GGGTATTTTTCTGGGGTGGGGGCAACCTTGCGCAGGATGATGACGGCGTGGCTGGCCCCGTCTACGGGGAACTCCAGAAAGGCCTCCTGCTGGAGGCCCAGCTTTTTCATGGCACCTGCGCACTCCGCCAGCTCTTCCTTGGCGGCGCTGCCCTTCATGGCCACCACGGCACCGCCTACCTTGACGTAGGGGGCCAGCAGCTCCAGCAGGATATTCAGCCGGGCCACGGCCCGGGAGACCGCATAGTCATAGCTTTCCCGCCGGTCCGCCACGGCCTCTTCCGCCCGGGCGGTGACGCACTGGGCACTGACCCCCAGCTGGGGGAGAATCTCTTTCAGCCAGTTCACCCGCTTGCCCAGGCTGTCCAGCAGGGTCACCTGGGTCTGGGGGGAGGCAATGGCCAGAGGCACCCCGGGGAAGCCCGCCCCGCAGCCCACATCGATGAGGCTTTTGCCCCTCAGGTCCAGGGCGGAGAGCACCGTCAGGCTGTCCAGCAGGTGGAGCTTGGCTACCTGCTGGGGCTCTGTAATGGCCGTCAGGTTCATGACCTGATTCTGGTCGATGACCGCCTGACCGAAGGCGCAGAGGGTATCGGTCTGGGCCTGGGTCAGGTCCAGCTTCAGTTCCGGCAGGCCGGAAATCAGGGTCTGCTTCATATCCATCAGCCCACACCTCCCGCGTGTACAATGCCCGTCAGGTCCACCTGGGTCTTGTCCAGGGGGTTGAAGGGATTCTCTTCCTCTGCCAGGCTGGGCAGCAGAACCTGCTGGATATGCCAGCTCACCAGCAGATCGCAGACCTCGCCGTAGGATCGGAGCCCCGCGCTGTCGCCGCTGGTTTTCAGGTAGGTATTGTTCACGGCGTTTCCGGCCTTGGTGGCCTTGTCGTTTTTCTTGGTCCGGTAGAAAGCATCGTACTGGGCCATATCGTAGCGCAGAGCGTCGCTGACCCCCTGCTCCACCCGGGTCCGGGCATCCACAGCCGCCTGGCTGGATACGGTGGACAGGGCAGAAATGCAGTAGCGGTAGGCCATGAAGTAGGCAGAGTACCGGAACTGGGGATCGGAGTTGCCGGAGGCCGCCAGGAACGCGGCGAAATTGGCATCCCGCTCGTTGGCAATGCACATCCGGTGAGCCATCTCGTGGCACATGGTAAAGGGCAGGCTCACGTCCGGAGCCTGGGGATTCACGGCGGCCTCCCCGGTGAGGGCGAAGGTGAAGCCCGTAATGCCCATGGACACATACATATCGGACCAGCCCAGCTTCTTGACGGGCAGGGTGGACCCGGCGAAAATGGGATAGTGCTTCTCGTAGGTCAGGGTCTTGAAGCCCTCCCCGGCCTGGGCCGCCAGCTGGTCAAAGGTCTGGAAGGACACGTTGCCGTCGCCGGTTCTCGGCACCTGGCCGGCCAGGGTATTGGCCTCGTTCCGGTAGTATTCCGTGGCCTCCGTCAGCTCCTCCAGGGTATAGGGGGACATATCCAGCCGCAGGTCCTCGGAAATGGGACCGGCGTAGTAATTGAGGCCGAACAGGGCCGTATGGAGGCAGTAGATGGCGCTGAACACCGCCAGCACCCAGCCCCCCCACTGGATGGCGTTCCACTTGAGGACCACCATGAGCACAATGCTGCAAAGGATCAGGGCCCCCAGGGCCACTGCCAGCAGCTGCCACAGGCACAGATCCACCTGGCTGCTCCATTGAGCCAGAATGCTCTGCAAATTCCGGGTCACGTAGGGGTAGACCATATCCACGATGGTAGAGAACCGCTGGGCGTAGGCCATCAGCACCCAGGTAATGGCCCCAAAGATCCCGGCGGCCAGATATCCGCGTAAATATTTCAAAAGGAAAGCCCTCCTTAAAGATAAACCTAATCAGTATACTAGTATAACACAGAAAGAGACGGTTGTCTTCCCCCTATTTTTGAATTTTTTTGGATATGGGACGCAAACAGCCGCCCCGGTGGGGCGGCTGCGGCGTGTTATGGGGTTTACTTGACGGTGAGCTTCAGGGTAACGGTGCCGTTGGGCAGCTTCTCGCCCTTGGCATTGGTGCGGATCTCCATGCCCCGGACAAAGACGTTCAGCTTGATGCTGGTGGTCTTGATCTTGGCATCATTGGCACCGGAGGGACGGAGCTCGAACCAGCCGTCGCCCAGGGCCTCGATGTTGTACATGGTGGCCAGGGTCTTATCCACAATGGTGACCTTCTCCACGCTGTTCAGGTTCTTGTCGGTGCTGGTGAGCCGGAACTTGTGGCCGGCCTTCAGGTCGGACTTGTAGACGGTCACGGTGCGGTCAGGCTTCACGGAGCAGCTGCCGGCCCTGACCTTCAAAACGGCCTTGGCGGGGGTCACATCCAGGCCCTCGGCGTCCTTCAGAGTCACCTGGACCTGATACTTGAGTTCGCTGTTCAGCACGGCTTCCGGCAGCTTCAAGATGGAGTAGGTGCTGGCCCGGCTGGTGCTGGGACGGATCTCAAACTGGTCGGACACATCCGTCCAGCCGGTGCGGCCGTTGGGGGAGGCCCAGACCGTTACCTCGGGGTAGACAGGATCGCCGTTCGCGTCCACGGCATCCACGAAGTTGAAGTTGCTGGCTCTGTACTTCACGTACACCTTGGTGGAATCCCGGGTGGGATCGATGGTGCCGGAGGTAGAGGCGGAGAGCCGGATCCTGGAGTTGGTCTTATTGGCGATCTGGACGTTCAGAGTAGCGGCTCTGTCGGCTTCGGAGGCCTTGACAAAGACCTTGTAGGTCTTGCCGTAGACGGCACCCGCACCGGCGGTGAGCTTGATGGTCTGGTTGTCTTCATCGATCTCCACGATGTCCACGGCATCCGCAGGGGAGACGGTGACGATGGGCTTGTCCGCCTTCTTCACGTTGTCGCCGCTGGGGCTGACGGTGTAGGAGATCTTCAGGATCTGGGCGGCATCCTTGTTCAGGGTCAGGGTGGACTTGCTCAGGCGGATGTTGACGGCAGTGCGCTTCACGGTCAGGTTTGCGGAACCGGAGCAGGCAACCACGTCCTCATCATTCTTGGCGTAGACCAGGATGGTCAGCTTGTCCCCGGCCTTCAGGTCAGCGTCTTCCTTCAGGAGATACTCGCCGTCGTCGTTCTTGGCCTGGAAGTAGTCGAAGAAGTCTACAGGGGCGGCGTTGTTCTTGCGGACCTTGTATTCGATGATGTCCACATCGCCGAACATATTCCGGAAGGTCTCGGTGAGCTTGATGCCCTTCTTGTAGTAGGTCAGGTCCAGAGAGCCGGTGACCTTCAGGGTCACGGTGGGCTTGGTGTTCTTGGCCAGGGTCTTGACGGCGATGACCACAGGCTTCTGGCCTACGGGATTCAGAGTGACCCGGTAATTGGCGCCGGGCTCGGTGGAGGCGTTGGTGGAAATGGAGACGGTCTTCTTCTCCGGGTCGTAGGTCACCTCCAGCTCGCCGTCGACTTCCACGTACTTGCTGCCCTTGCGGCAGGTGATGACGAGGGGATTCTCCTCCTCCAGCTCCGGCACGGCGGCATCGGCGGGGGTCATGTAGATGTCCAGGTCGGCATTGTCGCCGTAGAGGGTGTTCAGGGTCACGTTGGTTCTGCTGACCCGCATCTCGGGGGCTCTCATGTTGACGGTCAGGGGCAGGACCAGACCTCTGTTGGAGCCCTCAATGTCCACATAGACGTTGGTCTTGAAGGTGCCCTTGTAGGAATCGGAGCTGGGGTAGAAGGTCAGCTGGTAGTTCTCTGCGTCATAGTCCGCAGTCAGCCGGTCATCCTCTACCCTGGCATCGGTCACGCCCAGGGCCTTCAGGTCCAGGGACTTGTCCTGGCTGATGAGCTTATCCTTGACGCCGTAGCTATCGGACTGGGAGATGGTGATGCCGGAGGAAGCCAGCTTGACGGCGGGAGCCTGGTAAATGAGCTTCACGGGAAGCTGGACAGCGGCGGGAATGGCCCACTGCTCCGTCTCCACGCTGAGCCAGACCTTGGCGTTGGCGGTCTTGGTGGTGACGTCGGGGTTGACACCAATCTGTCCGTCCGGGCCCTCGTCAATGCCCAGCCACTCAGGCCAGCTGTTGGCGTGGTCCTCTTCCACGTAAATGCCGGTGACGGTAGCGCCCTTGATATCCGGCATATAGGTCTTCTCGTTATAGAAGCCGTTGATGGTCAGCTGGGAAGCGGTGAGCTTGGGCAGGTTCTTCTTAACGCTGATGTTCAGGGTCTCCTCGGTAAGGAGATCCTGGTCCGCGGTGTGGAGAACGATCTTGCTCTTGTAGCTGCTCTTGACCTTGTCCGGGTTCTCCCGGGCGTAGTCCGTGGGGATCAGCCACAGGGACCAGTCGTCCATGACCTCCAGATCGAAGAGGTCGTTCATATCGTCGTTGAGGACGATGTCATCATTCTTATCCTTGGAGCCAAACTCGGCAGACTGGATCAGATGGCCCAGGGCCTCGTCGGCATCATAGGAATCCACCGTGTCGGCATCATAGGCATAGGTGCTGGCCTTATCGCCCAGCTGGGGATGGATCCGCAGCTGGAAGCCGCTGGTCTTGTAGAGCTCCAGGGCGGCGTTGGTGCTGATGAGAGTCACATCAGACAGCTCCTCAGCCTTTTCGTTGACCACCAGCACACGGCAGGTGGTGCTGAACTCATAGGTGCCGTGCTTGACGGTGGCCTTGACATAGGCGGTACCGGCGGTGAGGGGGGTGAGAACGCCCTCGTCATCCACATCCAGAATGCCCTCGGGAGTGACGGACCACTCCAGGTTCCCGGCCCACTGGACAGGGGTGACCTCGGCCCGGAGCTGATAGCTTGCGGTCTCTCCCAGCTTCAGGGTCAGGTTGGCCACGGTGCCGTTTTCGCCCATGGTCTTGTCCAGGTCGCTGCCATCGGCGGCGTAGAGATGGATGCCGCGCTTGTTGGCCAGGCCGTAGAGCTGGACCAGCACATCCTCGTGGGTGGTCACTTCATAGGTAAAGCTCAGGCTGCCGCTGGATCCGGCCACCTTCTGATTGGTGTAGACCAGGTTCTCCTCGTCCACCATCTGGCTCAGGGCGGCGGGATCCTCTACGGGAGCGCCGGTGAGCTTGGTCACCACGATCTGGTAGGGCTGGCCGGGCATCAGGCCGGTAAAGGTGGTGGTCCGGTCGGCCTGCTTGCCGGTGGTCTTGCCGGAGAAAGCGGCCATCTCTTCGGCGGCAGCGGCATCCTCAGCCTGAGCACCCTCCGGCAGGACCATGTAGCCATCGGCGGCGGCCTCTTCCAGGGTCATGCCCTCCTGCTCTTCCAGGGTCTCTTCTTCCGCCTCGGTCTGCTCCGTGGGCTCGGCATCCTCGTAGCTGTTGCTGCCCTCGGTGCCGGACACAACGGTGCCCTTGTCGGTGCTGTCGGTCATGCGGATGGTGGTGGTGTCCAGGAAGGCACCAACAGGGGCGCCGATGGCATCCCACTGCGCCTTGGTACCCTCAAAGGAAACGGTGTTGCCGCCCAGGGACTCCAGGGCAAAGGCGCTGTCGCCAATGGACTCCAGCTTGCCGGTGCGGATGGTGACCTTGGTCAGCTTGGTATTGGCCACAAAGGCATTCTCGCCGATGTTCTTCACACCGCCGATGTCCAGGGTGTTCAGGTTGGTAAAGGAATCGAAAGCACCGGCCTCTACAGTCTCAAAGCTGGCGTTGGGATCCACAACGATGCTGGTCACGGCAGTCAGGTCGATGTCCTTGGGCCAGTTGACGCTGCCGTCCAGGGTGCCGCTGCCGCCGACCCACAGAGAGCCGTTCTTCATCTCGGCGGTGAGGTTGTTGCCGGGCTTGGGCTCTTCGGGCTCGGTGGGTTCCGTGGTCTCCTCGGCCTTCTTCAGCACGCCCATGCTCGCCTCGGCATACTTGCACACAGGGATCAGGGTGTCCTCTTCCAGCAGGAAGGCCCGGGCCACGCACTCGCCGTCGCCGGCCACGTCATCGGGCAGGGTGACTTCCTCTCCCTTGGCATAGGCGATCATGCGCTTGCCGCCCCGGTCATAAATGGCCGTCAGCACCAGCCCATCGCCGGAGGCGCTGGCCGTCGCGGTCCGGCCATCGGCGGAAATGCTGATGGAGGAGGTCTCCTCCCCGGCGTAGGCCGCCCCGTCGGTGTCCTCGGCAAAAATGCCCATCGGAAGCACCGACAGCAGCATTGCCGCCACCAGAAGTACGGACAATAGCTTTTTCATCATAAATCATCCTTCTTTCATGGGTAATTTAAATTACAGGAACGATACCATTATGATACCATTTGTAACCTCTTTTGTCAACGTAATTTTCCAGCTTTGGCGGGGTTTTCCAGAGAAAAACGCTCCCGGAAGCCAGTTCCGGGAGCGCGTGTTTCCTTTTGCCCTTCTGCAAGGGGAACCGAGGGCAAAAACCGCTCTATTGCCGGAAATCCTCTTCCGACAGCTGATTCAGAATGGCCGCCAGTTTCGCGTTTACAGAATCAAAGTCCGCGACGGCATCCATGATCTCGTCATAGGCCACGTTCTTTCCGGCTGACAGCAGCTCCCCGGCCAGATCCGCCACCTCCTGGGCGTGGGCATCATTGTGGCTCACCAGATACTTCATGAGCACCAATAGCTCCTCCAGGGGGGTAGAACCCGCCTCCGGTGTATGGCTGTGGGGCAGCTCCCCATGGGTATGGCTGTGGGTCAAGCCGCCGTGAGTGTGGGGAACGCCGTTGTGTTCATGTACCAGCAAATCCCGCTTCACGCCGCTGACCTGGTACATCCGGCTATTGGAGATCATGACCTCTACATCATAATGGGCATCAAAGAGCCGCACCAGTCTTTCCGCCTCCATCAGACCGTTGGAGACCCTGCTGGCACTGCCATGGTGGTGGGCATCAATGGTCTCCCGGCTGGCTCCGTGGGCAATGGTCAGCCGCCCGCCCTCCTTCAGCAGATCTGCCAGAACTTTCAGCAGATGCTTGGGATTGGGAAAGTGGGGAAAGGCATTGTAGACCACGATCCGGTCATATTTTTTCTCCGGATGCCACAGCTCCACATCGCCGCAGACCACCGTGATCTTTGGCTCCCCGGAAAACTTCTCCGCCGCGATTCTTGCCATCTCCGGAGAAATGTCAATGCCGGTGACAGAGGCCACGTTCCGCTTCAGGTAATAAGGGAACATGACGCCGGTACCGCAGGCCACATCCAGGATATCCTGCCCCGGCCCCACCTCGGCGTTGTCCAGAATCGTTTCCATAATCTTGTCATTTACAACCATTTCCCCATCCCAGGTTGGGGCACAGCGGTCAAAAAATTCGATAACATCTTTCTTTTCCATAAGTAGCTTCCTTTCCGCACCGAACGCCCAGCCCAATTGGGAGCTGCGCCGGGTGCCTTAATGAAAGAATGTCGCGGTGTCGATCTTCTGATAACCGCCGAAGCTGGAGGGGCAGGCAAAAATTTCCTCTGCCAGCTCCTGGCCCAGGAATGCCTTCGTCACTTCATTGGTTTTGGCGGTGAGATCAATGTCCTGGAACTGCTCCGGGTACACCGTCTTGGCAATAAACCAGGTATTGATGAGGGCAATCTCAAAATTGGTGTAGTAGGCGTTATAGGCCATTTCCAGGTACACTTCCCCATTCTGCCATGCCTTGCAGGTGTCGAACATGGTGGGGTCCTCCTGATAGAGGGGCTTGATATTTTTCACAGCCGCCGCGTCCAGGAGCATAATATCCATACTGTCGCCAATTTCCACAAACTTTTCCGCCTCAATAGGACCAACGCCTTGGATGCCGGTGCCGGAGAGGACATTCTTTACATTTGCCACCTGGAAGGATATATAATTTTCTGCCGTCATCAGATGGTTCGTGGTGCCCCAGTTGCCCAGACCGCAGACATAAACGCTGGGCTTGTCTCCATCGGCAATTTCCGCTGTGCGGCTGCTGATTTCCGCCGCCTCGCTTTTTACAAAGTCCACCAGAGTCTGGGCCTTTTGCTCCCGGTCAAAAATCTGGCCCAACAATGCCATGGAGCCGGAGAAGGCATCGTCAAACACGCCCTTGGGGCCTGCCTTCAGCGTAATGACCGGCACACCCAACTGCTCCTGCAGAGCGTCTTCCTTTTCCACATCCTCATACTCGGAAATGACAATATCCGGCGCGCAGGACAGAATTTTCTCTGCCTCGGCGGTCTGGGCTTGAGGGCCCCCCACGCCGCAGGAGGGAAGGGTATGGAACACATCCCCGAAAGCCAGCACATAGGGCCGGGCTACCGCGTCAAACATCTTGGGCCGGTCCTCCAAAGTGGTATTGTCAATGTCCTCCACACCGCCGAGCAGGGACACATCCCCAATGTAGGAGTACATTCTCAGAGCTCCCGCGCCGATACAGACCACGCTTTTATAGCTGCCGGGCGTAACGGTAACTTCCCGACCGATCATATCGGTTACTGTAATTTCCGCCGCCTCCGTAGGCGCGGCGGTCGTTTCCACCTGGGCTGCCTCTGTAGTCGGGGCCTGGGTGGTTTCCGCAGTCTGGTTTGTACCGCAGGCCGCCAGCGTCAACAGCAGGGCGGCGGCGCAGAGAAAAGCGAGCATTCGTTTCATAGATTAGCCTCCTAAAATCACTTTTTGGTTTTCTATCTCGACAATTCTGACCCGCAGGCCAAAAATATCTTCAATGGTTTCCTCCCGAAAAATCTCTTTTCCACCGGCGTATTTTACAACACCATCCTTCAGGAAAAAGAAGCGGTCTCCAAAATTCAGGGCCTGATTCAGGTCGTGGAGGGAAGACAGCACCGCAATGCCCTTTTCCTGGGCAAGTTTTTTTGCTTCCGTCAAAATCAGATGCTCATTGGCAATATCCAGGTTGCCGGTGGGCTCATCGAAAACCATCAGCTTCGGCTCCTGGGCCATGGCCCGGGCTATGGCAATCTTCTGCCGTTCGCCTCCGGAAAGTGCGTCTATATTCCGGTCTGCATAGGCCGTCAGGCCCATATCTTCCAGAATTTTCTCCACCGCCCGGTAGTCCTCTGGCCCTGCTTTCAGCCCAAAGTAGGACACCCGGCCCATGAGGACGGAATCGAAGACGCTGAGCTCTCCAAACTGTATATTCTGGGGGACGTAGGCAATTTTTCTGGCCCGCTCCCGCCTCGGCAGCTTCAGCAGGTTCTCCCCATCAAAGGTGACACAGCCGCCGGAAGGCTTCTGAATGCCCAGGATGCTTTTGAACAGAGTGGTCTTTCCGGCACCGTTTTTCCCAAGCAGAATGCCGATTTCCCCGGCCTTCAGCTCCAGAGACGCGCCATTGAGCACAAGGGGGCCTGTCCTGCCATAGCGGAACCGGATATCTTCACATTTCAGCATTTGCCTTTCCCCTTTTCCGAAAAAATAATGGCAAGGAAGAAGGGCGCGCCCAGCATGGAGGTGATGGCCCCCACCGGCAGCGCCGAGCCGCCGCCCATGCTCCGGGACACCGTATCCGCCATCAGAAGCAGAAGGCTCCCCGCCAGGGCCGATGCCGGGACGGCGACCCGGTGATCCTGCCCCAGCAGCTTTTTTACCGTATGGGGGCAGATAATTCCCACGAACCCGATGACCCCCAGGAAGGACACGCACACCGCCGTCATGACGGAGGCCAGCAGCAAACAGACAAACCGCAGCAATTCTACCGGGACTCCCATAGTCTTTGCCGTAGCCTCACCGCTGAGCAGAGCGTTTAACTGCCAGGATACCAACCAGAAGAAGGACACACCCACTGCCACAACAGCCAGCATGATCCAATCCGTCCGATAAGTTGCCCGGCCCAGATCACCAAAATTCCAAACCACAGCGGCGGCAATTCCTACGTCTGTGGCATAGAACTGCAAAATGGTCGTTGCCGCTGTCCATAAAGAGCCAATGGCCATGCCGGACAGGACAACCACATTGGGTGAAAAGGAGCGGACAGTACACAGCCCCAAAATCATCAGGATAGAGGCGGTGGAGAATAGGAACGCCATAAAGCTGGTGGCAAAGGGATTGGCCCCCACAGAAAAATTGTTCACGTTATTGCCTGTAGACAGGAATCCTCCCGCGAAGGCAATGATGGAAAGATTGGCTCCGAATACCGCTGCGTTGGACACACCCAGAGTGGATGGAGAAGCCATGGGATTGCTCAATGCCGTCTGCATTACCAGGCCGGACACCGCCAGACCGGCCCCCGCAATGATTGCCGCCAATACGCGGGGAATGCGGATATTCCATAGGATCCGCACCGCCGACGGGTTCCCTTTCTTTGCCAGTGCCAACAGGCACTCCCCCAAAGGCAGGCCGGATACCCCTACAAACAGGCAGAGCGCACCAAAACTCAACACAGCCAACGCCATGAAAAAAATCACCAAATGGTTTCTATGCTGCTTTTCCAATGGAAGTCCTTCTCTCTTTCGCAAAAAACGCCCCGCGGATTTTCCTGCCGCGTGGCGTTTGAAATCACCAGGAAATAGTCAGTATCTCTTTCTCTGCCCATTTTATCACGCTTCTCTTCCTGGCGGAAGCCCCCCGGGGGGATACTGATTGATATTTCATTTTTCGTCGCGGCGGGGAACATAACAAAAAACCGCCT
>OIYY01001735.1_pt1 | contig 10562 bp, 6 predicted proteins | sample 1588341 | NCBI WGS metagenome assembly OIYY01 (sample SAMN03283287) | human gut metagenome | biome: human-associated habitat; material: feces | host: Homo sapiens | place: Peru | collected 2012
CTCATTGTACCAACATCTGTAACTTCCTGATTGATTGTTTTTGCTGTTCCTGCACCTGCCACAGACGAACCATTATTGTTGCTGTCATCAAAAACTGTTCCCACTGTATTACCCGGAACATCCAAAGAAAAATTCTTATTATTAACATCTGTTACTGTTATAACGGTTCCCTTTGTAGAAACAATTGCTGAATTGGCAAATCCTACTCTGTCTCCATTATTATCAGTAGCAATCTCTGCCTTAACATCACTTCCCTCTACGAGAATTCCATCCTTTGTAGCAGCCTGTGGTATTCCAAGCATATTTGCAAGACTTGCATTATCACATGTTATATTCATTCTCTGGTCACTTCCGTACTGATTAGTCATAATAACAAGTGTCGAACCCGCATAACTGGCTGTTGGCTCATAACCTGCATATTCTGTTCCATTAGCTGCTGTATCATTATTAAGGCTTGCTGTTGCAAATGCAGAACCACCTGTAATATTAACACCATCAATTATTTTCCCCATTACTACATCCAGAGTATCCCCCTCTGTAATGTTAATACTGTAACCGTTAATCTTTATTGTGCCTGCCTCATCAGCTGCAATAGGAGTTGTAGCTGACATGCTGATAGTACCTGTACCTACTGCGATAGCCTGTCTGGCGTCCTCTGTAACTGTAATTCCATATATGCCTGCTGTATAATTATCAGATACTGAAAGCTGATTAACTCCCTGAAGGTCTGAATATACTCTTCTTGAAAGATTACCATTAATAAGAGACTGTGTATTAAATTCTGTCTGTTCTGATATTCTGTCTATCTCTTTATTAATCTGGTTTATCTCTTTCTGGATAGCTTCTCTTTCATCATCTGAATTAACATCATTAGCTGCCTGTACACTAAGCTCCTTTAATCTTGTAAGCATACTCTGGATTTCATTGATTGCACCTTCTGCTGTACTTATAACAGAAACTCCATCCTTAGCATTATTCCCAGCCTGATCAAGACCTTTTATCTGGGCTCTCATTTTCTCAGATATTGCACAGCCTGCGGCATCATCCTTAGAACCGTTTATCTTGTATCCTGATGATAATCTCTGTATTGATGTTGACAGATTATTCTGTGATTTCTGTAATGCATTGTTGGCAACAATTGCTGCCACATTAGTTCCTATTCTCATATCTTAACCTTTCTGTCTGTCCAATTTACCTGTTCATGCTCTATATATCGGACTTTCTGTGCAAATCTTTAGCCTGCAAGCTGTTTTACAATCTGTGCTGCAATTTCATACAGCTTATCTGTTGCCACACTATCCTTTGCTGCCTCATAAGTCACATATGGCACATCTGACGATTTTGTAGTGTTAACATACACATTTGTAAAGCCAAATGCTTCTTTTAAAGATTCTTCCATATCATCAAGAAGCTGGCTTCCTTCATCTGAAACTGCTGTGTCACTGACAATGTACATACCAAGACTGTCTCTGTCAGCCTTTGCCTCTACAGAAACTTTTCCTAATACGCTGCTCTGCATGTTCACTGAAATGCATCCCTTGTTTTCATCATCCTGTACCAGTGTCAGCTTTAACATACCTGTACTTCCTGAGTCTGTTATATACGGTATTCTGTAATCATGTCTTAATGCCAGATTCTTAATATATCCGATTGTTCTGTCCTTAAGTCTTAAATCCAGAAATCCCTCGTAATTGACATCTATCTGTGTATCAAGGTCTCCCGCTTTGGAAAGAACCTCCTGAAGTTCTTCCTCTGTCTCATCTTTCATTTCTTCATACATAAGTGACAATTTTTCTTTATGTCCGATTTTTTCAATCGAATCCCTTGCATAATCACGTGTTGTCTTAATGCCTCTGATATCCGGGAACTGTCCGGATTCTAAAAATGCTTTAACAGCCTGTATGTTACCACTGTTTATTTCTGTATCTGCATTTCTTATCTGCCTCAATATATCAGCTCCTGCCTGCACTGCTGCCTGCTGTTCCTTAAGATATTCCTCATAATATTGTTCCTCGGCTGCCGCATCGAAGTTATCCTCTAACTGTTCAATAAACATTTCAACTGACTGTTCTCCGATTCCGGATGAATTATCCACATTCTTTAATGTATTCGGGGTAACTAATCCACCATTTGCCATAAATAATGCACTGTAATAGTTAGCAATTCCGCTTACCTCTGCCATTCCTGTATTCTCATCAATAACAGCGTCCATGTCATAATGCTTTCTTGAATTATATGCAGTCATAAGATTATTCATAGTGACCTCAGCTCCCTGCTTAATCAGCGCGCCTGCTGCCACTCCGGCATCTCTGGTGAATATATTCATCATCTGGTATATTCCTATAAACTGCTTTCTCTGCTCTTTTGTAATACCATTGGTACGGTCGAGCTTGTACAGGAACTTAGAGAATTTCTCCTCATTATCCTTAGATGCATTATCATTAGCCTCTGTAAGATATTCGTTTACTTCCTCAATTGAAGCATTCATTGGATTTACTCCGTCTTTTATCATATTAAGAACTGTCTCCGGTTTCATATTTTTAATAAGATTATTAATCATTGCATTAACAGATTTGACTGTCTCCACATTTTCCTTTGTCATATCCATGTTATTAGCAGCCAGCACCTTTATTGCTTCCTTGTCCTCATCAGTTCCCTCAAGTCCAAGCTCCTTAATAATATCATCAGCACTTCCCTGTACTGCCTTCTTTAATGAATCACCCAAATCGCCTCTTATCTGAGTTCCGACTGCCTCGTAAGTCTCATTCATCTTGTCAAACATACTGGCAAATACACGCGCAGGATTTCTTACTATCTCATTCAATGTCTTTCTTGCTTCAAGCACATCTGTATATGCAATCTGCGCTTCTTCATACATTCCATCCGCCTGTTCATATTCCATAAGCATTGAATTAAGCTCATCTATCGGAGTTGTAAGAATAGAAATGTTATTCTTAACGAGATATATAGACGCATTTGCACTCATAAGAACCCTTGCTGTTACAAGCGTGTCATACGCCTTATCTGCTGCCTGCTGTACATCAGATGCCTGATTCCTAACTTCACTATTTCCTGTGCTTACTGATGCCGCACTGTATTCTATGCTGAAGCTTCTTGCATCCATTTCCAGCTTAATGCTTGCTATTGTAAATGTTTCCCCTTTCGATACCACATTTGCAGCATCTGCATACGCTGCCCTGTTAATAGTATCAAGAGCTGTCCTTATATCATCAATTGGCGAGCCTGTAACGAGCGTATTCTCTGCCTTGCCTCCAAGCTTCATGTTATCAAGTATTTTATTAAGCATTTCGTCAGAGTCAGCCTGAATCTTTTCAATATCTATCGCATCAAGCTGTGCCTTGTATTCAAGATTTTCTTTAGTAACAGGAATCTGTGCATCAATAAATGCTCTTGCGTCAGCAAGCGTCTTATCATTAACCTCAAGACCTGCCGATGCAATTATCTTCTCAATTCCCGGCCTTAAAGCTTCAAAATCAGCGTCAGATATTGCATTTGCGTACCTTCCTATTGTAACACCATCCGCACTGATACTTGATGAGGTTGATGCCTGTGCCTGATATATTCCAGCAATTGAAGGCTCAATGCCATTAGCAACCATGTAATTTTTTGTGTTCTCTGATAACGGCTTTAATTCACTGTTCTTTTCAAGTGCACCTTTAACCTCAGCAACGCTTTCATCATTGACAGCTATATCTGCTCCCTGCATACGGCTCTCAACACTTGCCGCTGTTGCTGCACTTCCAGTCACACTCTCAATCTTATCCTTAGAAACTGCTGTTCCATAATTAACATAATCATCAGAGTGCATCGCAAGTTCAATCTTAATTTTCTCTATAATATTAACCATATCATCCGGTGTGGCATCTGTAAGATTAAAGCCGTCCTCATCTAACTTTACCGCATCAGCACCAGATAACTTCATCATCAATGCCTTAAGGCTTAACTTTGCACCGGAAGCACTCGCCATAATCTGGCTCTTTACATCATCTGCCTCCTTAAGAAGTCCCTCATATGTATTGTCAGTTGCAGCTGTCACACCTCCGGAGATTACCACTCCTGCAAATGAGCCTGCCACACCTTCACTTTTAACTGTCTTATTTTCTTTATAATTAATAGATGTTCCCTGTGTTGCTACATCTTTATTGAAATTCGCGCCCGAAACTGTATATGTCATATTCTGCTGCCTTTCTTATTTACCGTCTGAAACAATCACTCATTGTCGTGTAATAAATATTTCGGCAGATATGGCGGGATAATTGAGAGATTAGTGGCAACAAATAAAAAGGAAGCTAATTCAGAATTAATAAAAATCCAAACCAGCTCCCTTTCTCTATATTATTCTCCTATATCTTCGTAGCATGAACCTTAGAAACATCACCGTTAAACTCGTAAACAGCTATTCCATACTTATGTAAGTCAACAAGCAATGACTGCGGATATCCATCACAATCTCCCTTAACGGCTGTAAGCGTCTTCTTCTGGTCAGCCTCATTATCTCCAAGAACCAGCTTATACTTAGTCTTGAATGGAACTCCTATTCTGAAGCTATCTCTTTCAACTGGTGTAAAATTAAGTACAAAGAGAAGATTCTTCTTTCCATCCGGACTGATTCTCATAAATGATAAAACGCTATTATCTTTATCATTGGCATTAATCCATCTGAATCCCTCACTACTGTAGTCAGTAGCATACAGACATGGATAATTCTTATTAAGCTTCAGACACTTCTTCGTAAAATCCTTAAGTTCTGTATGACTTTCATCCTCTAACAGATACCAGTCAAGAGCACGCTTCTCACTCCACTCATTCCACTGACCAAATTCCTGGCCCATGAATAAAAGCTTCTTGCCAGGATGTCCACACATATATGCATATGCCAGCTTAAGATTCTTGAACTTGTCCTCCCTGTCACCAGGCATTTTACCAAGCATAGAACACTTAAGATGTACAACCTCATCATGTGAAAGCACAAGAATAAAATTCTCGCTGTAAGCATACATCAATGAAAATGTCATCTTGCTATGATTAAACTTTCTGAAATATGGATCAAGCTTCATATATTCAAGGAAATCATGCATCCAGCCCATATTCCACTTAAATGTAAAGCCAAGACATTCCCCATTGTCAGGATCACCACTTACCATAGGCCATGCTGTTGACTCCTCAGCTATAGTTATTGCCTGTGGGAATCTCTTCTTTAACATGCTGTTAAAATGCTTTAAAAAGCTGATTGCTTCGAGATTGCCGTTGTCACCATATTTGTTAGGAACCCAGTTTCCTTCTGTCCTTCCATAATCAAGATAAAGCATTGAAGCAACCGCATCAACTCTCAAACCGTCAATATGGAACTTGTCCACCCAGAACATACCATTGGCAATAAGGAAGTTAGATACTTCATTCTTGGAATAATCGAATACTTTAGTTCCCCAGTCAGGATGCTCGCCCTTTCTAGGGTCTGCATACTCATATACACAGCTTCCATCAAAGTTGGCAAGTCCATGCGCATCCTTTGGAAAATGTGCCGGTACCCAGTCAAGAATTACACCAATTCCTTTTTCATGCATATAATCAACAAAATACATGAAATCCTTAGGTGTTCCGTATCTTGCTGTAGGTGCATAATAACCAGTTACCTGATATCCCCATGAGCCATCATAAGGGTGCTCTGCAATACCCATAAGCTCTACATGCGTATAGCCCATGTCCCTGACGTATTCAGACAGCTCGTCTGCAAGCTCCCTGTAATTTAAAAAACCATCCTCTGTGCCGTCATCCTTCTTCTTCCATGAGCCAAGATGACATTCATATATAGAAAGAGGTGCCTTAAGATGATCCTCTGTCTTCTTCTTCTCAACCCATTCTGAATCCTTCCATTCATATCCTGAAAGATCAGCAACTATTGAAGCTGTCTCTGGTCTTAACTGTGCCTGATTAGCATATGGATCAGCCTTGTAAAGCGCCTCTCCGCTCTGTGAAATAATAAGATACTTATACATATCCCCAGCCTTGGCTCCCGGTATGAACAATTCATATATTCCACCATCAGAAATCTTCTTCATATCATAGCCATATGCATTCCAGTTATTAAACTCACCTATAACATAGACTTCTCTTGCCGCAGGCGCCCACACAGCAAAATACACACCTTCTTTTCCGTCCTTTACTGCAACATGCGCACCCATTTTGTTATATATCTCATAATGAGTTCCCTGTCCAAAAAGATATGCATCCAGTTCTGTTATTGCCAGCTGCTCGTATTTTTGCATATTCTTCATAAAATCCTCCATCATATTATTATTATCCTACACGACACTCATGGGTCCCCTCAGATTTATCCCACTAATTAATAGTATATTACCACATTAGCAAATTAATTACTACATTTCATTTGCAAAAAAAATGTTCATTTCACATATATTATGTTATACTGTAAATCGCATTGAAATAAATGCTTTATATAAGTTAGAAAGATGAAAAGGAGTATTAAATTCTTATGATATACTATATTGTCAACGAAAGTTTCACCAACATCATAGCATTTGTAAGCATTTTATTTGCCTTCGCATTTACAATAGCTGCAATTGCTCTTGGCAAGAATCTTCTTCCAAGAGATGCCGGAAGAGCTTATGCCATTAATGGAAGTAAATCAGTTGGAAAACCAAGAGGCGCCGGCATGATTTTCATTCTTACATTCACAGTCACATGTGCTTTATTTGTAAATTTAAGCGCCGAGCTTATTATTTATCTAATACTTGTGCTTGCTGCAATGCTCAGCGGATATCTCGATGACAGTGCTTCATCACCATGGGGAAATTTAAAGAAAGGTCTTATCGACCTTGCCATATCAGTTATGGCGGCAGTTACTTACCTGCATTACAACCCTAACACATTTGACCTTGCATTCTTTGGAAAGACAGTAACTCTTAATCCAATCATATATGCAATACTTATCATCATACTTATCTGGGTAAGTATCAATGTTACTAACTGCTCAGATGGTGTTGACGGCTTATGCGGTACACTTTCAGTTGTAACACTTGCCTCAGTGTATGTACTTTTTAAGTCATTTAATATTGAATCAGCTTACAGACACACCGTTCTTATTATGATTGTGTGTATCCTCGGCTACCTGTGGTTCAACGCATCACCAAGCAAGCTGCTTATGGGTGACGCCGGTTCGAGAGCAATAGGAATATTTATAGCATTTACATTCCTCAAGCTCCATGCCCCGCTGCTTTATATTCCAATGGCACTTGTAATTATTCTTGATGGCGGACTTGGTCTTATCAAGGTTTCATTCATGAGATTTCTTCACATTAACCTAATGAAGAACCTTCGTACACCAATCCACGACCATATGAGAAAGAATAAAGACTGGTCAGATACACAGGTTGTTTTCAGATTCACAATCGTCCAGATAATACTTGGTCTGGCTGTGATATATGGTCTTATGTTCTAAATGTTTCTGGAACATAATGTAATATAAGAATTCTATAAAAGGCATGTCAGTTGAATTTCTGACATGCCTTTATTACTGCTCTGAGAGTTTTTCTGCCTGACGCCTTCTGCGTCTGTGTTCTCTCTCTTTTATCTGTTTTTCATATATCTTAAGCGCACCCTTCTCATCAGTGCTCTTCATTATTCTGACTGCATAATATTTGCCATCCTCAGTCTGCTTAACTCTGAACCTTCCCTTTATAAGTCCGTGTTCATCACATGTAAACAAGCCATAATAGCACTTTGAGTTAGTGGCAAACCATTTAACAGTTCTTTCCATCGTCCTGCCACATAAGAAGCATTTGCAGGAACGGACAGTTCTGTCGCCCGCAGCCTTGTCCCTTGTTGCAAATCCCTTCGAAATATACTTCTCATATGTCCCGAAGTTAAGATATACCTCATCTTTTCTTGCTTCCGGAATTGTAAATGTATCTATGCTGCAAAACTTCTTTACCCTGTCAAAATCCAGCTTCTTCATTATCTTGGCTGTGTATCTTGCATCACTCATCGCTGAATGATAATGTTCGTCACCTTTGATGCCCTGCTCATCAATAGCGGACTTAAGATTCATGCGTGTCTTGCCATCTGAAAAATTAATGCTGTAAAGCTTCTGAAGGTCAAGATACAGAAGCGGCTTCGGAAAATTCTCCGGCACATTATAATACTTCATATTCCTTCTTAGTTCGGTAATGTCCATGCTTCCCCATGTAACAAATGTATAATCGTCACCGCACCACTCAAGAAATTCGGTCACACCCGATACGAAATCAGTTCCATTAGCAAGGTCTGCTTCAGTAATTCCAAGAATCTTCTTAACTGTGTTCTGAAGCTTCTTATACACCTGTGGCTTAATAATACACTGCCACTCATCTACAATATCAAACTGTTCGCTAACCTTTGCCGCGCCTATCTGTATAATCTCAAAAGGAAAATGTTCCTCAGAAAATTGTTTTCCCTTGGCACTCTGATTCCACTCAAGATCCATAACAATATAATTCATAAACATTTTCCTCTGTTACTTATTCTAATCTCGTGATATCTACCTATTAAAGCAAACATATTATATCATGAACTCCGTTCATGATCGTCATTCGCCGCTCGGGATGAGCATGCAAGCATGTTCCCCCTCGCTAACGCTCATTATATCGTGTATACGGGCGTATGTCGATAATATTTTATAAAGATATTGCAATAAGCTACGCTCTTGCATCAAATGTATTATCTGATTCTGCTGCTATATTATCACTTTCTTTACTCTTTAATGCCTTTCTTTCTGCCGAATAAGCTTCATAATATGTTGTTTTTAAAGCAGAATTGACTTTAGTCTCTGCCTTTGTTTCTTTTGCCTGCCAGCCAACACCACCTGTATATGTAAGTATTTCTTCTCCGTCTTCATTATATACATGAACTGCTGAACCAAAGCCTTTTCCCTGACACTCTGCCTCATATGGCTCTCCAAATAACATGCACAGCCATCTTTTATCCGCTTCCTGCACTTCCTTCATGACAGACGCATTACCAGAATCTGTCAGATAGCTGAATTTTCCAATCAAAGCAGCCCTGTCTGGCGCAACCTTGCTTATTTCTGACTTTCTTAAACTCTTAAATTTATTTCCCATATATTCATTATTCTGTGCATCTTTTTTCGCCATTTCAGCAATTTTATCTTTTAAAGAGTCTGTCAGTTTCCATTTATTCTTTTTAGAAGCTACAACAACACTGGTATCTGCGCTTCCCATTATATTTGATATATTCATGCCTGCCCCCTTGAAATTACATTTTTACAAATGCTTCTTATTATCTGATATCGGCATAATTGTGTATATATTCCATAAGGTCGTTGTAAAATGCCCATTTTCTTTTAATAACTATTGTTTTCTTCTTCTCCCGCTTTTTAAATTCTTTGGTGAGATTGCCAAACTTAAGATACCTGACAGTAACCTTACTGTCCTGATTCTTATTCTGTGTAACATTTACAATAGAGGTTATTTTCCATATGTCTTTATGCCCCGGCAGCTTTTCTATATCGTACTCACTTCTGATCCTGCTCTCATAAAATATTTTATCAGATTCACCTTTCCTGTATACTTCGTTTGCTAAAAGCGGAATAACAGTTGATGAGCCACTTTTAGCTGATAAAAATGCAGATGCTTCACTCATCTGATTTTTATATCTGAACCGGTACAGTATTCCGCCATCTTTCGGTTCATACATATACTGCCATTCACTAAATTCCTTAGTATCAAAAATAACCACGGCATTTTTCTTTTCTTCAATAGCCTTTTTCTTTTTATACTCTTCCAGCTTTTCCTTTATATCTGCGCCTGCCTGACGATAATATAATGGGCTGTAAGCCATTTTCTTCTTCGCCTCGTCTAATGCAGCACCATAGCTTGCATGGGTTCTTGTACAACGCTCAACTATATTGTCCTCTCCATCTATTATAACCCCTCTGTAATACTCACACTGGTAATCCTTATTCCAGACTTTTTCGACCTCTGGTGTGAACGTTCTTTCTTTTCCCTGCATATTTTCCCCTCCTGAAAGCTGGTCTTTATAATATTAACATATTATCATATGGCGGACTAATTTAACTAGAATCAGATTAAACAGAATTGGTCTTATAGCAGAAGCTTTAAATTTGCTTTTTATTTTATTATCAAAGGCAATTGTATAAGCTATTGTTAGTGGAGTTACATCTGCTCTTACTGCATTATCGATAATAATAGTTGTTCTTTTATTTTTAGTTGGAAGTGTTCTTTTAATTACATATTGGATTCAAAAAATGGAATGTTAGATTCTTATGAAGCTTTTTCAGATATCATGACTGAGGAAGAATTTAAACATTAGCAGGGGCAAAAAAAAGCAAAGATAATATTTACATTTTTAAAAACAGATATGAGAGAAATCCCATATCTGTTTTTTCTTGTATATACATTTAAAAAGCAGCAACTTATGATTCAATATACATTCTTCTATGTTACATAATGAAAAATATTTTATTGTTTTCTGTAACTAATAATCCATACACTATTTTTATCTTA
>OIYY01001736.1_pt1 | contig 10556 bp, 10 predicted proteins | sample 1588341 | NCBI WGS metagenome assembly OIYY01 (sample SAMN03283287) | human gut metagenome | biome: human-associated habitat; material: feces | host: Homo sapiens | place: Peru | collected 2012
TATTCAATTGTATATCTCACCCGGCCCATCCAGGTTAAGAACTATTTTTTGGGGGAATAAAACAAAAAGCGCTGGTATCCTTACCAACGCACCGATTTTCTGCATTCCCACTTCCGTCCATCATCCTCGAGAGGATGCCCTTCGAACTCGATCATGGCCGACATTCTGGCTCGTACACTCCAGCGGACAAACCGCCTACGCCTATGCCTCGCCTTCCCAGTTTCCCAGTGACCGGATCACTCCGAAAAGGCACAGACTCTGCACATACAGCAACGGGTAACAGCTCCGGACTTTCACCGGATTTCCTTATCACCTCACCTATTCCCTTTCCGGAGAACAGTCATCGTGGGCGACGCCATGCAGCTTATTGAATTGTTAAAGTACGTTCTTTTGTGCCATACTATGTATGACGGCCAGAAGCCTGGGTCGTGGGGGACGGTTTCGTTAAGGAAAACCCTTGACGAAAGCCAGAAAGTCCACATACGTACCCATTCGTACGAGGTTATTATATCATAAGCCATATCTTTGTCAATTGAATTTGTCCCAGATTGTTAATTTTTGTACGAAATCGCAATTCAATGGACAACACAGGAACGGAAAAGCGCTAGATTTTATGCAATTCGACAAATGGGAACCCTTTTGTTGGATGCAACTGCCGTCAAAATCATGGTCACAGGAGGAATGCCTATGCCCAGACGAGGGGAAAATATCTATAAGCGCAAGGATGGGCGCTGGGAGGGCCGGTATATCGCGGACCGAAAGCCGGACGGTGGGGCCCTCTACCGCTCGGTTTACGGAACAACCTACGCCGACGTTCGCCAAAAGCTGGCCGTCTGCCGGGAGGAGAACCGCAAACAGCAGTTTCGCGGCTGCACTCTGACGGTAAAAGAGCTTTTGACCCATTGGCAAGCGGAGAACAGCCACATCAAGCCCACCAGCCGGGAACGCTACCGGGCGTTGATCCAGCAGCACATTGAACCTGAACTGGGTGCGCAACGGGTCTGTGACCTTACAGAAGAAAAGCTCAACTGCTTTGTAGACAGAAAGCTCAAATCCGGGCGGCTGGACGGCAAGGGCGGGTTGGCCCCCAAGACGGTCAATGATATTTGCGTCATCGTCCGTTCCGCCTTGAAACTGGCACGGCGAAAGTTCCGATACAACGGCGAAGAAGAAATCCGCGCTCCGGCGGTTAAGCAGAGGCGGATTGAAACCTTTAGCGGGTGGGAATGCTGCCGTATTTCCGTGGAGATTTTGCGAAAGCCCAGCACCGAGAACCTGGCCTATCTGCTGTGCCTGGAAACGGGAATCCGGCTGGGCGAAGTGTGCGCGCTACAATGGTCAGACATTGATTTTTCCGGCGGAACCGTGCACATACAGCGAACGGCCTACCGTATCAACTACGGAGGCCGCACGGAGTTGGTGATTCAAACGCCGAAAAGCGAATGCTCGGAGCGGGTGATTCCCTTGACGGCGAAAATGCTTTCTCTGCTTCGCCCGCTGAAAACCAGCGGCTACCTGCTCACGGGCAGCGACAGGCCAATGGAGCCGAGAACGCTGCAATACCGGTTCCGGCGCTTCCTGGAGCGGCTGGAAATCCCCGTCCGGAATTTCCACATCCTGCGCCACTCCTGCGCCACACGGTGCATCGAATACGGCATGGATATCAAATCCCTCTCCGAAATCCTGGGCCACGCCGACGTGCAAACCACCCTACGGATGTATGTCCATCCCTCCATGGAATCCAAACGCAGTGCCCTTGAACTGGCAAGCACCCTATCCGGTATCGCCTAAAAAGCCCATTCGCCGTCAGAAATCTGGTCATGGGAACTTGAAAAAGCAGGATTTGCCTATGGGATTTTTGCGGGAGTATCGTCAAGGGTTTTCCTTGGCGAAAGCCCTTTTGTTTTTTTATTATACCATGGATTCTTAAAAACCCGTGTCGAACGGTGTCGATTGCTGAAAAAATTCATTTCTAAATCTATTATGCTTACTATAAATATTATAGATTCTGTGCTTTCAATTCCATTGCGGGTATACTGTCTAACAGAATGATTACTAATTCCAAAAGGACGGAATACTATGGATTTGAAAGCAATCGGACGGCGCATCAAAATAGCCCGTGAGCAAAAGGACCTGACGCAGGAGGCGTTGGCGGAGCTGGTGGATTTAACGCCCATGCACATCAGCGTCATCGAACGAGGCTTCAAGCCCACAAAGCTGGAAACCTTTTGTAGAATCGCAAACGTCCTTGGTGTGTCCGCCGACACTCTGCTGCAGGATGTCATTGACCACTCCACTGATTCTGCCCCATCTGAGCTGGACACTCTGTTAAAAGACCTGCCCGCGAAAGAGCGCCGCAAAATCTACCATTGCGTCAAAGCTTATATCGATGCCTATCACGAAAATGGCTAAACCCGCCAGCAAGCAATCAAAAGATTGCCTGCTGGCTTTCTTTTTACACCACTCGACTGACTTCGACAAGTCTCTTTTATTATAATAATTCTATTAGAACTACTTGTAAATACATTAAACCGAGTTTTGCGGGAAGTTCTGAAAAAATAATGGAAAGAGGCAAACACAATGGATTTTGAAACAACATCCCTCAGCGGCTCCCAGCTCTTTCAGCAGCTCAAAAGCACCCTGGCACAATACGCCCCCGATTACGCACAGGAGGCCCGGCAATACGAACAGGCCAAGGATTCCCTGCCGGACAGCACCTATTCCGATGCCTACGTCCCGAAGAATCATATGTTCTATACGGTTGAACCGGAACTGCTGGCAGAGGTATTAGGGATTGCAGTCGATTATCAGATGCTTTCTCTGGATGGCTCCATCCTGGGCGTGACCTCACCGGATGAACAGATGGTCTTTGTCTTCTACGATAACGAGGAATGCTATTACTATCTGGACGGCTATACGGTGCTTGTAGACTGCCGCTTACGTGATTCAGAGAAACTGGTTGGCCGTAAAAATTACACTCTGGCCCATGAAATCGCCCACCAGGTTCTTTACAAGGCATTTCCGAATGCCTACCACTCCGCGAACCGGCTTACATGTGACTACCGTCGCACACGTAATTCCCACAAGAAAATCAGCAATTGGGTAGAATGGCAGGCAGACGCTCTCGCCGCAGCCCTTCTGATGCCGAAGAACGCAATCCTGGATGTGATGTTTCTCACTGGACTGGGCGAGCATATCGGCACTCTAAGCAAAAAATACACCCCCAACAAGTATGAAAGCTTCTGCCGTCTGGCAGAGGCTTTAGGGGCCTCCAAGTCTGCCCTGTCTTTCCGTATGGAACAACTGGGGCTGCTGGACAGGAACCTTCTTTACAAACAATAGCAAAGGAGTAAAGACGTATGGAAACTACCGGTAAACAGGAAATGCGCATTACATCCTGCGGCGTATAAAAATCTCCCGGTAACGGAAGTGAAATTACCGGGAGAAGGAGGAACAAAAAAACGCTGCAAACCCCGAAAAAAGGCTTGCAGCGGTGCTTTCTGGCGTCCCAGAGAGGATTTGAACCTCCGACCCCACGCTTAGGAGGCGTGTGCTCTATCCAACTGAGCTACTGAGACATTTATAAGTTTTATGCAATTTTCAAGGCTCGAAGGAATCGAACAATCTGCCGCTTAGGAGGCGCTTGTTATATCCATTTAACTACGAGAACAAATGCCGTATTTTCAAGCTTTTCAGCCTGTTTCGGTTACGGTGACCTTCTTTATGAACTCAATCACTTTTGTGATGAATCATCTGTTTTCTTATTTCGACATTTCTATATGCCACAGTTAAAATCGAACTCTTAGTTACCGCCTTTTACTCACTCACGGCTTTAACCATGGTTATGTCTTAGGAGGCACTTGTTATATCCATTTAACTATGAGAACTAATATTACCTAATAATTTACTTTTCCCTGCATCCAGATGACTCCCTTAAATCTTCTGCCAATTGCAGGTTCCCCCAGAAGGTCTTTTTCATTGATGCAGACATCATATATTAAATCGTTACAGTCCAGTGTAAGCAAACAGATTTTATCACCTGTCATCTTATTATTCTCCATCCGGTAATCTACAATTTCACCTAAAATGGAATACTGGTCACTTTCGATTCCGTAAGGCATAAAATAGGAATCTACAATACTTAAGATATCCTCGTTAGCTATCCGTCTTGACAACATGGAATAAGTATCAATATCTTCCAGTGTAAGATTTTCAATGGCATCCTCGTCTCCCTCTCTTGCAGCTGCAATGAGGTAATTACGATCCTGACTGTTTTTCTTTGTATTCTGAATCTGCTTTTCATTTTTGCTGATTGGCATAATGATTTTTCCATTTAATGACAATGCACTTAATGTAGCGGACATTGGATGCATCTTCGGATTTCTGTGATGCTCGGATAAATATTCTGCAACATTCTGTAAATAGAAAATCAATGTAACGCCCAACTTCATCTCGTCACAGACACCGGCATAAGATTCTTTTTCGGAATGCTTCTCTATCTCTATCTGCTCCTGGGTCGTGATTCCGTCACCCTCTACATATGGGTAATAGTATTCGGTATGGAAGGTTCCATCTTCTGCATATTCTCCGCAAACACGGATTCCAGCTCCCGGTGCAATCTCTTTCGTCATTTCTACAAATTCATTTCCCATAGAATCTTCTGAGACTTCAATTCTATCCGGGGATGAAACGATTTTATCCGTGAGTTTCTCTATATCAGATTTTTTCATATTGTTCTGGAATCCAATTGCTCTTAAATAGCTATGCACGAATCTGTTCTTCCTTCCTTTGATACCATCTGAAAACCTAAAACAGGCATACCCTATTATATAGTATGCCTGTCATTTTTACAATCTGCTTTCTGCAAATTTATTCATTAAATTTATTCATCTTTTGATTTCATTGCCATTTCTAAAGCTTCTTTTTCTTCTCCGGAAAGTGCAATAATAGAATTTCCATCAATAATTTCCTTAATATACGTATAACAGCCTTCTCTACTATGCATTGCATTGATGATATATCCGTCGTTGCGCTCATTCAACATTGCAAGGGAAAAGCTCAGCTTTCCACCCATCTCATTAAATGCATCATATTTTACAAGTCCAAGCTTCTGGAATGTAAAACGTAAAGTAGCAAATATATCTTCGATATTTTTCTTATTTTCCTTGTTGGATGCTACCAGACCATCTATTTCATCTAAACGCTCTTTCAATACATCTTCCAGCGTCTTAGCATCTTTTCCGGACATGAACTTTTTATATTTCTTTTTTAATTTACTCATCTGGACGATATTTACAATGGTAACTATGAAAAGTATCAATACCAGTGCTGCCAGTCCTACTATTACATAATCGGAATCTATTCCTAAATATTCTGAAAAAATCATGTTGTTATCCTCTTCTCTTAATTGCAAACAAATGTTCTATTTTTTAATACTTTCGATTAATTCATATATTCTTGTTAATTCATCCGGGGAATAATATTCGATTTCAATTTTTCCCTTCATAGAATCCTTCTGATTAATGATAACCTTTGTTCCAAGTATTGTTTTCATTTTTTCTTCTGCTTCCTGGTAAACAGCATCCAGTTTTTTCTTTTCCGGATTCACCTCTTTTGCAGGTGCATTCTTCTGTTTCTGCATTTTCTTTACCAGCTTTTCAGTATCTCTTACACTGATTTTCTCATCAAAGATTTTCTGTGCAAGTGTATACTGTTTTTCTTCATCAGTGATTCCAAGTAAAGCTCTCGCATGCCCGGTAGAAATCATATCGTCAATTACCATCTGCTGCACTTTATCACAAAGTTTCAAAAGCCGCATGGAATTAGTAACTGCAGTTCTGCTCTTTGATACTCTCTCCGCAACTTCATCCTGTTTCAGATTGAATTCATTTAAAAGACGTTTATATGCAATTGCCTCTTCAATTGGATTTAAGTTTTCCCGCTGGATATTCTCAATCAGGGAAATCTCTACGATTTCCTGTTCAGTTAAATCTTTGATGATTACAGGAACTTTCTTTAATCCTGCCATCTTTGCTGCTCTCCATCTTCGCTCACCGGCAATGATTTCGTAGTAGTCTTTCCGGTCTACTACCAGAAGTGGCTGCAACACACCAAACTGTTTGATAGACTCTGATAATTCTAATAATGCATCTTCATCAAAATTCTTTCTCGGCTGTTCTTTATTTGGTTCTACTTTATTGATATTTACCATGACTTCATTTTTTGCATCTGTCTTCTCATTGGATGTTCCAACTTTATCTGCAATCAATGAATCCAAACCTTTTCCCAATCCACCTTTTCTTGTTGCCATTTAGATATCCTCCCTGTCGATTACTTCTTTTGCAAGAAGTCTGTAGCTTTCTGCTCCCGCTGACCTGCTGTCGTATAGATTAATTGGAAGACCGTGACTTGGTGCTTCTGCTAATCTTACATTTCTTGGAATGATTGTTTTATAAATTGTTGTATGTAAATTATTTTTTACATTGTCTACTACTTCATTAGAAAGATTTGTTCTGGAATCATACATAGTAAATACAACTCCTTCCATCTTCAAATCCGGATTCAGTCTTTCCTGTACCAGGTCAATGGTATGAATCAACTGGCTGATTCCTTCCAATGCATAATACTCACACTGAATTGGAACCAATACGGTATCTGCTGTTGTCATAGCATTTACTGTCAGCATATTCAAAGATGGCGGACAATCAATAATAATAAAATCATAATCGTCCCGGATATAATCTACTGCATTTTTTAAAATATACTCTTTATCATTGATTCCCAAAAGTTCAATCTCTGCTCCGGACAAGTTTACATTAGATGGAATCAAAGTCAGATTTTCAATCTCTGTTTTATGAATACTTTCACGAATTGTACATTCATCCAGCATTAATTCGTAAACAGTATTTTCTAAATCATCTTTATCAACTCCCAATCCACTGGTGGTATTTCCCTGCGGATCCAAATCTATTGCCAATATTTTCTTTCCGGCTTCTGCCAGACATGATGACAAATTAATAGACGTTGTGGTTTTACCAACTCCGCCTTTCTGATTTGCTATTGCTATTATTCTTCCCATATTATTTTCCTTTCTCTCTGTTTCATCATTGAAACATAAATTTCAGTTTTCTATTCTTTTATCTGTACCGAACTTGTTTTATTATAACACTATAACACTTTCATTTCCAGTAAATCCATGTAGAAATGAAAGTATTTTTTCTATTATTTTCTCTGTTTTTGCTTTTATTTATTATATATTTGTATCATACAATGTTTGCCTAACATCTATATAAATATATGTTTTTATTACTACTTATATAAACTATGAGAAACACATTTTGCGAGTTTTTGTGTGAATTAAAACAAAGAATGAATGTATCTTGGCACATTTTTGCGCCTGTGGCGGTTGCTTGCAACATCTTCCTTATACGCCGCAGTGTGCATCCTCGCGGAGCAATTTTTATTTTATAGAAAAGCAATTTACTGTAAAAACAAGAAAATGTTTCACGTGAAACATAAAACATTTTCTTTCATAATATAGTAGACTTATTTTTTTATTTATACTAAATCTTGTATCTATTTTATGTTTCACGGACGTTTTTTTATTAATGTTTCACGTGAAACATTTTATCAATATACCTCTATTTTGCTGTATATCAGTTGCTTTTTATTCTAACTTATCTTATTTCGAATAGCAAATACTGCAGCCTGTGTTCTATCTTCCACATCTATTTTTTTAAATATATGGGAAATATGATTTTTTACTGTTCGTTCACTGATTGTCAACTCATCAGATATTTTCTTATTGCTACATCCTTCTGAAATCAATCGAAGTACATCTAGTTCTCTCTTAGTCAGCCATTCTATTTTTTCTTTATCTAAAGCATAATCTTCCATACTTTCATTTAATGCAGGAAGAAGACTTGGCTGAATATAAGTATTTCCAGAAATAACCACATCAATTGCTTCTTTTAATTCATCATAACTGGAATCCTTTAATAAATATCCATCAATGCCGATATCAACAGCTTTCAATAAATATTCAACTTCATTATGTACTGTTAATATCAATACCTTTACTGGAATTTTATTCTGTTTAATATATTCTAATACTTCAATGCCATTTTTCTTAGGCATATTTATATCTAATAAAAGTATGTCTGGATGAATCTTCTTATTTAATAAATTCAGACATTCTTCACCATCATTTGCCTCTGCAATTACTTTCATCGTACCATCCAGTTCCAGTAACTGTTTTAAGCCTTCCCGAATCATCATATGATCATCTGCTATGATTATTTCTATTTTATCTTTCACTTTACTCATTTTCTACCTCCTCGACAAAGTTTGGTACACGAATACTTATTGTAGTACCCTTTCCTTCTTCACTATTTATCTGCATCTCACCTGATAAAAGATGAACTCTTTCTTTCATAATAGATAAACCAAAACCGGAATTTTTTGTTCTTGCAACTTTCTTTTTTGTGTTAAATCCAATACCATCATCTTCAATTACAAGTGAAATATCATTTTCAGTATATTCTAATACAACACATATCTCATTTGCATCAGCATACTTCAATGCATTCGTGCATGCCTCCTGCATAATTCTTAATAAAGACAATGCAACAACAGGTTTCACGTGAAACGGTTTTCCTATTATAATATATTCTATCTTCCGGTTCCACTCCTGTTCTATCTTCGCAATAGCATGTTTCAGTGTTACATCTATTCCTATATCATCTACTGACATTGGTCTGAGGTTATATATCATTTTTCTTGTATTACTTATCACATTGCGAATATTATCCAGTACATTTGATAATTCCATTTTACAACGCTGCGAATCCATATCCATTACACGCATAGAAAGTTCTATCTTATGAAGCATACTGGTAAGATCCTGTACTGTAGAATCATGTAAATCTCTTGCAATGCGCTGTCGCTCCATTTCCTGTGCTTCTAATAACTGAATCTTATATTCTGCATTATCTTCTTTCTGATATTGCTGGGCAATTGTCTCCTTTTCCCTCTCACATTGAATAATAGATTCACACTCTTCCAAACGACGTTGTACATCATATAACTTGTTCTGTAATTCAGACTTTTCTTTGATAATATTTTTCTGCTGTACTTTTAGCTCATTAATTTTTTCCTTATTACGGGCATTCACTGTTCTTGGAGTAAACGCTTCATAATTTGGATCATTCGTTTCATCCAGAAGCTCAATAAATTTTATATTTTCTTTTTCTGTATTTTCTAAAGAAATTATTTTCTTTTCTGTCTCTCTCTTTAGATCTATTAGTTCTTTCTGAATTTTCTCCAGATATTCTCTAATCATAGCCCCTCCTAGAACATATGTTCTTGTATGGTATACATAATAATTGTAAACCATTTTTTTCTATCTGAAAAGTCTTATTCTATGATTTTAATTGTAAAGCAGCATATTTTTGTTTATAATAAAAGTATCATAAACTTTAGGGAGGAATTACAATGAACAGGAACCTGAAAAAAGTAATCGGAATCGCTACTACTGCTGTTGCCGGCATGTATATTATAAATCGAATTGTAGATTATACTGCAGGACAAAAAAATCTTTTAAATACCGAAGAAGGAAATATATATCACTGGAAAAATGGTGACGTCTTCTATACTGTTTCCGGTAAAGGAACTCCGGTTGTTCTGATTCATGAACTGAATCCTGCTTCTTCCGCCAAAGAATGGAGTAAGATTGTACACCGTCTGGAAAAGAAACATACCGTCTACACGATCGACCTGCTTGGCTGCGGCCGTTCTGAAAAACCGGGTATTACCTATACCAACTTCCTATACGTGCAGTTAATTAATAATTTTATCCACGACATTGTAAAGGAAGCGGCAAATATAGTCGTAACCGGTATTTCTTCTTCTTTTGTCATTATGGCACAGGCAATGGAGCCGGATAACTTTAAAAAAATTATTCTGGTTAATCCATCTGACATCAATATCATCAGGGAGATGCCTACGAAAGAAACAAAGGCTGCCAAAACTATTTTAGAGATTCCAATTCTTGGTACCTTTATCTATAACGTGATTATGCATCACAAGAGAATCCGCAATTACATTGAAAGTAAATATTTCTTCAAGAAAACATTCCTTTCATCCAAATTAGAAGATACTTACTTTGAATCTGCACATAAAGGAAACAGCGCCGGAAAATATCTGCTTGCCAGCACCAAAGGAAATTATGTCAATATTGATATCACCAATGCTGTGAAAAAAGCAGACAATCTCTACATCATTTCCAGTAGAGGAAGAAACAATGCTGTAGCTATTACAGAAAGATATCTTCACTTAAATAAGAATATTGAAGCAACCTACATTTCCAATTCCAGATATCTTCCTCAGCTTGAAACGCCGGATAAATTTAAAAATATTGTTTTAATGTTCTTACAATAATAAAACCAGTCATTGAAAACAACTTATAAATCTTTAAAGGATAACAAACGAAAATTTGTTATCCTTTTTATTTACGCGAGTAGCGAGAAAAATCGCATGCTTGCATGCAGATTTGGCGA
>OIYY01001739.1_pt1 | contig 10540 bp, 10 predicted proteins | sample 1588341 | NCBI WGS metagenome assembly OIYY01 (sample SAMN03283287) | human gut metagenome | biome: human-associated habitat; material: feces | host: Homo sapiens | place: Peru | collected 2012
GTAATTATACTTTTGAGTATTGTAATAATTTGAAGAGTATCAAGCTTCCTTCTACCTTGGAAACAGTAGGAACAGGCTTTCTTGGCAGTAGTGATAACTTGACTGAAGTGATTTGTTTGGCGGTAGAGCCACCTACATATACTCCGATAAATGTATATTGGCCAATGGTTTCAAATAATGTGGCTGCTCATGCCACCTTATATGTACCTTCCGAGTCAATTCAAAAGTACAAAGATGATAAGAACTGGGGAGTGTTTTATAAGATAGAGCCTTATACAGGAACCAATGGAATCGCAAATACAGAGATGGCTTCTGCTAAAATCGAAGCAAGTAATGGTTCTGTAAGTATTTCTGGTCTTTCCAATGGTACGCGAGTTTTGGCATATACCATTGATGGAAAGTTGTTGACGATGTCAACTGTAAGCAATGGAACTGTATCTTTAAATACTGGTTCTGGTGTGATTGTTCTTAGAATTGGTAAGGAAACTGTAAAAATTCTAATCAAATAAGAGAAATGTGGGTGAGACTTCAAACGCCTCACCCACATGTTGACCATATTTTTTGTGAGATTTATCCCAAGATTTGGGAAGCGTGCTCCTTTACCTTGATTTCCTTAGGCCCGATGATGCGAGTGATGGTTCCAGTTTCATCAGCGATGAAGGTGGTGCGGAATACGCCCATGGAAACCCTGCCGCACATTTTCTTCTCCCCGAATACGCCCAGTTCGTTGACCAAGACCTTCTCTGTGTCGCAAATGAGGGGGAAGGGGAGGTTGTTCTTCTCAATGAACTTCTTATGGCTCTTGGCATCTTGTGTGCTTACGCCAATCACCACATAGCCCAATGAGAGAAAACGCTCGTAGTTGTCACGCAGGTTGCAAGCCTCGTTGGTGCATCCTGGGGTGGAGTCACGAGGATAGATGTAAAGTACGATCTTTTTGCCGCTCAACTCAGCGAGCGTCCATTCTTTTCCGTCCTGGTCGATGCCAAGAACCTCTGGTAGTTTTTGTCCAATTTCCATTGTCTTCATATTTTAAGGGGTTAATGAATTATCTCTTGATGAAGTGGGGATGAGAAGCATCGCCATAGTCCTTGTCATACTTGAATCCTTCCAGCTCGAAATCCAATATGTCGGAAGGGTGGGAGAGGCGATTCTGAATGATGTATCGGGTCATGGCTCCCCGGCAACTCTTGGCATGTACGCTCACCACCTTGATGGTGTCACCCTTATCCACATAGAAGAGTGGCTGAATGACCTTCACTTCCTCTTTCACTCGCTTCCAGTCAAAGAGGTGCTCAAACTCCTCGGTAGCCAAATGAATGAGCATGCCATATAGGAAGGAGCTGATGAAGAGGTGGTCTTGGGCAAACGCAAAGTCATCCTTGGAGAAAGTCTCAGCCTTCAGATATTTGTAGGCTTGGCCAAAGTAGGCGAGGATGGCAGGCATCTGCTCGCTTTCATTCCAAAAACTCTGGTATCTCTGTAGATTTTCTTGGGCTATGGCTTGGCTGCATTTGAGTTCCTTCATCAGATGCTTGGTGTCCCATGAGGACAGTTCCAAGGCAAACTTGCTAGCCTGTTCCTTATATGTAGGCTCACTCATCAACGGCACTTCCACCAATGAAGAGGAGTTCATGATTTTTGCAGATGCTAAGAATATTTGCATAATGTATCCCTTTATAAGCAGTTGATTGTTGTCACTTTCCTTTATTAATAATGTATATGCCCATTGTTGCCAAAGCACCTGCCAACACATACTTCCAGTAGAAACTCTCGCCCAGGCAAAGACAGGAGGTAATGGCTCCCACTACAGGAATCAGGGAATTGAAAATGGCAACCTTCCCTACAGGATTGCAACTTAACAGTTTGTTGTAAAGGGAGAAGCCGATGGTGGAGATGGCAATGAGCAAGAGTAGGTCGATAATGCCCATCAAGTTGATGACAGGAAGATTACCTCCTGCCAGTAAACCCGGAATCACCAACAAGGCTCCACCGATGCTCAGCGAATAGCCTGTGCCCACAAATACATCCATTCGCTTGTTCAAACCTCTGGTAAGCAGTGAGGCACTCGCCCCACAGAGCGCATTGAGGATGATCATGCCATCGCCCAGGAAGGTAAATCTGCCGCTGTCTTTTCCACCAAGATTCAAAGTGAGAATGCCGAGAAATCCGATGGTACATCCCAATGCCTTCCTATAGGTCATCTTGTCACTTTTGAAGAAGATGCAAGCAAGGATGACCACCGTGAATACACTCATGGAGTTGAGTATCGCCGAACGTGCTCCTGCATTGTGTGACAAACCAAAGTAGAAGAAGGCATAGTGCAAGGTGGTGTTGAGCAGGGAGTAGAGGAGGATGAACCATGCGTCCGCAGGCTTTCTGATACCGAACTTGCGATGGGATGGCTTGGCAATGGCAAGGATGATGAGTCCAGAGATAAAAAATCTGATGCCGGCAAACAACATCTTGCTGCCAGTCATGTCGGGCTGTATGCCAAAATTCCTCATTCCCATTTTGATGAGTGGGTAAGCCCAACCCCATGCGATGGCTGCGGTGAGGGCAAAGACCACCACCCAAAGTGGACGTTGGAAGATGCTTCTTTTTTCTATCGTTTCTTGTGTCAATGTCATTTCCTGCAAGGTGCTGAAGGCATGACCAGAGGCAATGGTATGTGTATGTACGTCTAATAGAGTCTTCATTGTTCTTCTTAATTTCTTGCAAAGATACTGCCTGCGAGCGCAATGAAAGCTTGCTTTCTAATTGCCGAGTGCAGCAAATCTTCTGCAAAGATAACAAAATTCTAGAAATCACTCGCTGGTTTCGCCTAAAAATAGTAACTTTGCATCGAACAAAAAGAAACCAAAGACATTATGAACATTAAGAATATCCATTTGACCTATTTTAGTGCCACTTTCTCCACCAAACGTATCGTTCGTGAGATAGCATCCCAGTTTCAGAAGCCTGTCATTGAGTATGACATTACCTCAGACGTGCTGAAGGATGATGTCTCGCTGGGAAGTGATGGCGATCTGCTGATAGTGGGCGTACCTTCCTATGCTGGTAGAGTCCCGGAAATGGCAGTTCGTTCATTGAGACGTTTTCTTGGAAACAATACCCCAGCCATCATAGTATGTGTCTATGGTAACAGAGCCTACGATGATACGCTCATAGAGCTGAAGGACCTGGTGGAATCCCATGGCTTCAAGTTACTTTCTGCGGCTGCCGTCATAGCCCAGCATTCCATATTTCCCAAGATAGCAGAAGGAAGACCTAATGCGGATGATACGGAGAAACTCCATGTTTTTGCTTCAAAGAGTAGGGAACTTCTACTCAAGATACCAAAGATGTTCGCAGTTAGCCGACTGATGGTAAAGGGGAATCGCCCTTATCGTGATACCAAGCCTATTCCTCTGCATCCAGAAGGGAGTAAGGGAAAATGTACATCCTGCCATGCCTGTGTGAAAATGTGCCCTGTCGGAGCCATCACTATGGGGGAACCCTACAAGACCAACGAAAAGAAATGCATCTCTTGCGGACGCTGTGTCGTGGTCTGTCCTGAGCATGCCCGACTTTTCGGTGGCCTGCTGTATAAGGCTGTCAGCTGAAAATTCGAGAAAGCGTATTCGGAACCTAAGCAGCCTGAATTTTTCTATGTGAATGTTTAAAGAATCAGATAGCAATGAGTAGATACAAGAATATCGTCTTCGATGTAGGAAGTGTTTTGGTGAACTGGATGCGCATGAACCTATATACCACTCTTTTCAATGGGGATAAGGAAAAAGCCAAGTGGATGATCGATCATGTGGTCACCAATGAATGGAATGATCAGACAGACTTGGGAAAGCCTATAGATGAATGTCTCTTTGATTTAAAACAGGCTTATCCCAAGTATGCTCCTTATATTGTTGCCTACTGGTACTGTTACAAAGATATGGATGGTGGTGAAATCCCTGGCATCTATGAGATCATGTGTGAACTGAAGCAAAGAGGATATCGTCTCTACTGTCTTACCAACTGGTCTCATGAGACTTTTCCAATTGTCAAGGAAGTCCATGCCCGTCTCTTTGGCATGTTTGAAGGAATTGTAGTGAGTGGGGAAGAGAAGTTGATAAAACCGAATCCAGAAATCTATCAGCTTCTTCTGAATCGCTATAGCCTCCAGGCATCGGAAAGCATCTTCATAGATGACAGGCAAGTGAATGTTGATGGCGCCAACCATGTGGGTATACATGGTATCCTATTCACAGGAGCTCTAGACTTGAAGCAACGGCTATGTGCTTGCCTTCAAATCAGACATTTTTAAGAAAATGAAACTCCTCACATGATGAAGGCTCTTGAATCATCCAGAACCTTATCATGTAAGGAGTATTTGTAATCACCAAAAAACTTATTCTCACACCAAAGGTGTGAGAGGCTATGCTTTCTATTTGTTTCGCTTGATCGGCTCATAATGATTATTTGCATCAAAACAGGAGGCGCATGTGCCGGTAAAGTCAGAGATTAAACGTTTTCTAACTTCATCGTATCCTTTAAAGACAGTAAACCAAACAGACCAATAGCCTAGTTTCTGAGCCAAACAGATAATTTCTTCAACATCTGCAATGCCAGCATTGAACTTATTGCGTAATCGTTCTGCTAAATCCCATGTTTCCAGGCGTTTCTTCCATCGGAAATCTCTTGGAGTAGGTTCTAATTCATTGCCAGGATATGCTCCAAGTTTTACTAAATCAAATAGTTTCTTGGCTTTGCCCTTTTCATCTTCATCCAAATGAGGATTCAGCATGACCGCTCCACCTGCAGTGTAGATGAAGTCTCTGAAAGTATTATCAGTATGTGGCCAATGATAATCCTCTTCATGAATTTCATGGTGCCCTTTTGTGGAATTACAGATACCACAGGATATTAAAAAGTTATTCCATGCCGTCTCTTCTCCATTTGTTCCTTTTGGTTCAATATGTTCCACTGCGAGTTCATTTGGCAACTGGGTTCCTTCACAATAAGAACAAAACCAGCCAAGATTACCCAATAATGGCATTTTGGCATTATTATAGGGAGAATAGTATTCTTGTATAGTCTCTGTTATTGTTTGATTCTTGGAATTTACATAAGAGACAGTTTCGCCAACATTCTTTTTCTCTACTGGTCTCATCGGCTAATTTCCTTTCGTATTATATTCAGATTGTAATAAAGCAAGATAGGCAGGATTATCGCTGAAGGTAGCTTCAATCTCTCTTAGCTTCTCCAACAATTTCTTGTCTTCTTCTCCTTTTTGTATCGACTTGAAGTAATTTTTTGCGATTTCCTGCATCTCCTGAAATCTTTTACTTCTAATATTCTGTTCCAAACCCATTCGATCGGCAGTAATATCCTCTAATGATTCTCGGTAAGGTTCACCTTCTATCATTACATTTTCATCGAAGCTGATAAGCTGATTCTTTTGAAGACTCTGAATGATAAATGGACTATGGGTAGATACAATGAACTGAATCATAGGGAAAGCCTGAGCCAAATCCTGAAGCACATGCTTTTGCCAATGAGGATGCAGATAGAGATCAATCTCATCTATCATCACAACACCTGGTGTCTTTTTAACAGCATTCCGTCCCAAGCAACCATTTAATTCGATGCAACGATGGGCAATCTCTGCTACAATATTAATCATTGACTGAAGTCCATCACTCATGTAAGAGAAATGATGGCGAGAGGGAATATGTCCTGTTACCGATACCACAGCTTCTATTTCACCATGATCAAAATCGATTTCTGACAAAGCAGGAATAGCTGTTTGCAGTGCCTCAAAGAAAGCTTCGCGAGTTCCCTCAAATTCTTTTCCATCCCTGACATTTTTATCGTAACGAGCTAACCATTCCATAGCACCATCAAAGTCAACCTTGTCATGGAGAGCAAATTTGTAGGCTTTCTCTATTCTAGAAGCTCTTTCCTTTATCTTACGGGTAATCTTCATCTGGGCATCGCTGGTTCTCTTGGCTCCGAAAGATAAGACTAATGGATATATTGCACCATCATGATGCTCATATCTTTTGGCTTCCATGTCTGAAACCATAGTCATCAGTTCCCCTGCACATGATCTGCTATGAGTTGTGGTACTACCAGTGAATTCGCGAGACCATGAAATAGAAATAGGAGTAAATTGTGGCTCATTATTTTCTATGGAATCAGTAACGTAGAAATCTGCATCTATTGTGATGCGAGTACGCTCTCCGTTTGGAACATAATCTTTTTCTGTTGAATCAAATGCCATAAAGCGATCATGAATACTAAAGTTGCGACGATATTGTACTGCACTAGGCAGTTTACTCAAACATTGCAAATAGGCACCCAATCCTATCTGTAAAGCCTTGAGCAAAGTAGTCTTACCTGCGGTATTGTTGCCAATAACCACTGTAAGATTCGACTTGAATTCCCTCATTTCACGCTGGAATCCTTTAAAGTTTACAATATCTATCTTGTTAATTCTCATGATTGCTATAATTTTATTATGCGCACAAAGTTACAACGATTTTATGTAATCTCCAAATTTTTAAACGTATTTCTTTAAAGATTTACGATTATTTTTAGACTACTAATAACATTCATGTCTTAATTAGAATAGGATATTAATATTTACGGCACAAAAGAGAGGCTGATATTACATTATAGAGACCATATTTAATTTACTATTTATCATAATCCTTGCAATGCAATTTAAATGCTTTATCATTAAAAAAAACTAATAGCTAAAGTTATATAGTGATTCCTCTCAATAGGGAGTACTGCAAACATTCTATTTATCATAAGACCTCTTATAATAAAAGTGAGGGGTGAAAGCAAGTTCCCGAAAGAGGATGAAAAAATCTTGCTGCTGCAATCCAGTTGCCTAGCCAATTCCTCTACATTCATCCTTGCCATTTCTTCGGCCAAGACATTGGCAACTGATTGGAAGAGTGGCACGGAGATAGGCTTCCTGTCTGCCTTATCAAACATGATTTTTGCTAAAATTTGAAGTTTTTGTGCTCCTACGCAAAAATACTGCATACCGCTTTTGTAATTTTGCACTAAAAAAGATAGGAGATTAAGAAAATGAAAGAATTTGCAATGAATGGAACCCCTGTTAAGATGTGGGCAAAGATGTGTGACGCAACGGCTTGGCAACAAATATCGAACCTTTGTAGCCTGCCTTTTGTTTTTCATCATTTGGCATTGATGCCTGACTTACATGGCGGAAAGGGTATGCCTATAGGAACTGTCCTTGCTACCAGGAATGTCGTGATTCCGAATGCCGTGGGCGTGGATATAGGTTGTGGTATGTGTGCAGTTAAAACCAATATCCAGGTGGAGACCATTGAACAGGATGTTCTGAGAAAGAAAATCATGCGAGGCATACGGCACCAGATTCCTTTAGGAATGGAACACCACAAGGTTGCCCAGGATGAGAAGTATATGCCTGAAAATCATGATATTGATGGCATGACTGTCGTTAAGCGTCAATATATATCAGCTACCAAGCAAGTGGGAACACTTGGTGGAGGAAATCACTTCATAGAACTTCAAAAGGACGATGAAGGATGGCTTTGGATCATGATTCACTCTGGGTCAAGAAACTTAGGCAAACAGGTCTGTGATTATTATAACAGAGTGGCAACCATTCTCAATGAGCGTTACTTTTCTTCGGTTAAGTCAGACCTTAATATGTCATTCTTGCCACTGAGGACCAAGGAGTTTAATGATTATTGGAATGAGATGCAGTATTGTATCGATTTTGGTCTGTGCAATAGAAGGTTGATGATGCATCGAATTCAGGAGGTCATATCTGAAGCGATACCACACGTTGAGTTTGAGCCGATGATCAACATCGCTCATAACTATGCATCCTGGGAATCCCATTTTGGTGAGAATTGTATCATACACCGAAAGGGAGCAACAAGTGCCCGAGAAGGTGAAGTTGGTATCATACCTGGTTCACAAGGAACGAGTTCATATATCGTGGAAGGCCTTGGCAATCCTCTCAGTTTCATGAGCTGCTCCCATGGAGCTGGCCGTATCATGAGCCGAACTGAAGCTGTAAAGACACTCAATTTAGCGGAGGAAATCCATAAGCTGGACGAGAAAGGCATCGTTCATGCCATTCGTAGTCAGGAAGATTTGGAAGAGGCCTCTGCTGCCTACAAAGATATAGAATCCGTCATGGCACAAGAATCAGACTTAGTCAAAATCAAAACCCATTTGCTGCCCATTGCCGTAATCAAAGGGTAGTGAATGAATTCAATATCTTGGTTCTCTAGTATTACTGATTGCGTAATGTTAGAGAACTAGGACAACTTTTCTGAGATCTCGTTACAGCATGTATGTATTTGGTCAAGCTTGGATCGGAATTCTTTTAAATCAGATTGCTTGATGAGTTCATATCCTTCGAGATATTCGGTGCCTCCATAAAAGAAATCCATTTTGACATTGAGTACTTTACATATGGATTCCAGTAATCCTGTCTTGATGTCTTTAGCCCTTAACTGTTGACTAAAACCACCAGGAGTTATGTTGAGTTGTCTTGCAATGTCTTTTTGCAGGATACCCTTTGATGCTAATAATTCTCTTAATTCTTTTCCGCTCATACTCTTACTTTTTTGTTTTTGAATTCCGTTGATAGTCTTAATCACCTTGAGAGAGTAAGTGAATACTAATTGACTACATATATCGTTTACAAAGTAATAAAATGAATTCTATTCCTTTTATATTTTTGAAACTTCTAAGTTACTTATGTATTCGTTAGTTTGACATTCTACCGATTTGATACAAAAGAAGTGGGCTGCCCCCATATACGCTTCTTGAAGGCATCGCCAAACGCCTATAAACACATACACGGATGGCAGCCCACATATTATGAGCTGCTCCGTGCCTCGTGTTTACATTCTTTTTAATTTTGGCGATTTATCAAGAAGTGAGGCACTTTACATTTCTTCCCACAAAAATCACGTCCCTAAGAACGATGGTGCAAAGGTACAAAAAATAAATCAAATTCTATCATATTTGAGTTTTTTTTGTGTGTTGATTCATCTAAGTTCAGTTTTTCTATGTTTTTGACATACCTCTTAACACCCAAAAGAGTCTATATTTTTAGGTTATAGTTAATGGTGGTATAGCTATATATTAACTCCCCATTGTTTGAATAATATAGTAGATAGTGATAAAAAACGAGCATTTGTGCATAATAAAAGTTAAAATATAGCCATACTGTAAGTAATTTTCAGAAATATTTGTTATTTTTGCAACGAAATCAAAATTAGACTTTTATTGTCTTACTTGGTTGATAGAAGAGATTAAGTAAAGGAATGATGAAAATAATCATTAATTTTAGAAGCATGACCGATTGAATATTTATACCTTAAAAATGACAACTATCTAAAGTAATGTTGATGTTAATTTCATACATAGACATTTGGATAATTCATGTCATATTAAATGGTAAAATTAATTTAGGTCCATACTAATTATGAAATATGTATAAGGTAAAAAAGAAAATACATAGTGAAGCCAAGCCAGACTGGATGGTTGGGGTTTTGTATCAGATTCCCCCGAAGGTCTATGATTGGCAGGAGTCTTATGATGTTTGCATGAAGCACTTGATTATTATCAAGGACATATTGGAAAAGTCTTCGGTAAAGTGGCATCGTGGAAGTCGGAACTTGACTCAAATAAGAAATGTAAAAGTAAAAGGAGAGAGTCTGCTTGTTTTAACTAAAGCTGGAAGAAGTACCCTTTCTTTTAGAATCATACAAAAATAATAGAAAATGTAATAATGAAATAGAATATTTGGAGGCTCCAAAAGAGTCTCTATAGGGAATTTATATTCTCACTTTATGGAAGAGTGTTTAATAAACACAGGCGTAACTGCTTGTGTAAGAGGTCTTATCAACTATATAAATTACATCCTATGATGAATCCTTTAAATAATTCATGGATTAAACTGCCTCGAAGTTTTACTTCGTGGCGCTGGTATCATGACTCTAAGATGGTACATGTCTTTCTGTATTTCCTGTTACAGGCAAATGTAAAGAAGACAGATTATCTTTCCTTGACAGTATACCCAGGTCAGGTCGTGACCAGTCTTGCTATTATTGCGGAGGATACGGGCTTATCCCCAAGAAATATCCGTACTTGTCTTCAAAAGTTATCACAAACCGGTGATATCAAGGTTCACTCAAGCAATAAAGGAACCATTGTGACCATACGTGATTATAGTCGTTTTCAGCAGTTTTCTGATGAAGATGCTACTATTGGCTGGATTAAGCTGTACCGTAAAATTACTGAATGGAATTGGTATCATGATGCGGAAAAGGTACATTTATTCATTCATTTGCTGCTCAATGCTGTTTTTCAACAGCAGGTTGGCTCTTCTTTGAAACGAGCTCAGCTTGCTCTAAGCAAAAACACCCTTCATAAGGAAACACGTATTTCCCTATCTAAGATAAGTACATGTCTCAATGACTTGGTGCACACTGGTGAAATTGAGGTTTTCAAGTCCCCTACTCCTCGTCCAAACCTG
>OIYY01001741.1_pt1 | contig 10529 bp, 6 predicted proteins | sample 1588341 | NCBI WGS metagenome assembly OIYY01 (sample SAMN03283287) | human gut metagenome | biome: human-associated habitat; material: feces | host: Homo sapiens | place: Peru | collected 2012
GATATGCCCAAAAGCCAGATGGGTATTGATATTGAAAATGATTACGAACCAAAGTATATAACGATCAGGGGAAAGGGAGAGATTCTCGCAAAGCTTCGCAAGGAAGTAAAAAAGGCGGATAAGATTTATCTTGCAACTGACCCGGACCGTGAAGGAGAAGCTATTTCTTTTCATCTTTATGAAGTACTTGGTTTAAATAAAGATAATTATGAAAGAATAATGGAAGCACTGGGGGTAAAAAATGAGTAAGATTTCAAGAATCAGAATACTAAATCTTTCATACAATCATGACACAATAAAAATTGATGATGAGACATTTGATTTTGGTGGAGAGAGTACATTAATATCATTGCGCAATGGTGGTGGAAAAAGTGTACTTGTACAGATGATTATGAGTCAGTTTGTTAATAAGTCTTACAGAGATCTTGGCGACAGACAGTTCAAAAGTTATTTTACAACAAACAGACCTACTTTTATTATGACAGAGTGGCAGCTTGATAATAATGTTACAAGATTTTTATCAGGCATGATGGTAAGGAAGAACCAGAAAGAAGACAATGATGCAGAAGAATTGGAAATGTATACATTTACAGGAAGTTACTCAGAAGGATGCCCTTATGATATTGATAATATACCAGTTGTAAAACAGGATGGAAACAGAAAAATATTAAAAGGGTTTATGGAATGTAAAAAGCTGTTTGAAGATATAAGTAAAGATAAAAAAGGCGATTTCAGAATTTACGATATGGGCAGCAGTTATGGAAGAAGACAGTATTTTGGGACATTGCGCCAGTATCAGATTAACAATAAGGAATGGGAAAGTATTATAAGAAAAGTTAATCAGAAAGAATCAGGTTTATCAGAATTATTTAGTAATTCTAAAGATGAAAAAGATCTTGTTGAAAACTGGTTTTTAAAGCCGATAGAGGACAAGCTTAATCAGGAAAAGAACAGGATAGACGAGTTTAGAAAACTGACATTTCAATTTATAGAACAGTATAGGAGCAACCAGTCAAAGATAGAAAAAAAGGCACTGATAGAAAAATATTTTGAAGATACTAAATCATTTAAAGAAGACATAGACAGATATGTCAGATTAGATGAGGACAGATGCGAACATACGGCGAGAATGGCTCTGTATGTAAAGAAATTAAATGAGACAATAGAGATTCTTACGGCTAATCTTGACGATAAAAGTAATCTGCTTTTAGAAATTGAAAAATATATTAATCAGATATTGTATGAAAAAATATCATATGAAATATACAGGTATATTGATTGTAAAGATGAAGCTGTGTCAGAGAGAAGTGTACAGGAAGGTGAAATTACAAGATTAAAAAATGCACAGGATAAATTAACAAGGCAGTTATCTATATATGAATGCAATAAACTGTATCAGGAATTAAAAGATATAAAAGCAGAAAAGGTGGAAGTAGAAGGAAAAATAGAAATACTTTTAAAAAATTCAGAGTCTAATAAGTATGAAATTGAACAAATCGGACATGCATTGTATGAGCATTATTCCTTAAAAATGCAAAGCAGTATTAAAGAACGGGATAATAATGATAAAGACATATCTGATAAAGAGCACATGCTGGATAATCTTGACACAGATAAAAAGAATAATGAAAGAATTATACGGGAGAAAAGCATTGAAACCGGAAGTTTGAAGAACTCAGTTGAATCATATAATGATATTGAGGAAGCATTTAACAGGAAGTTTTCGTGTGACATAAAGAGAAACATCCTTGGATTATATGAAGAAGGAACACTTGAAGTAAAGCAAAAAGAATTAGATGAAGAAAAGCAGGAAGAGAATAACAGACTTTCAAGATTATATAAGAAAAAGAACGAACTTGACATAAAGACAAGAAAACTTTTACAGGAAGAAGTGGATATTGTAGCTGATATAAGTGATGTGAAGCATAAAATGTCTGAACAGGAAAATATTCTGACAGAGCTTGAACATCAGAAGAATAGCAGAATAAAAATCCTTAAATATGCAGGACTGGAAGAGCTGGCTCTGGACAAACCAGATGTTATTATAAGCAGCCTTGTGAACAATATTAATCAATTGGAAATTGACAAGAAGAAACTTGTTATGTCACAGAGTGAACTGGAAAAACAGTATGCACAATTAAAAGAAGGAAAGACAATAGAACTTCCGGATAATGTAAGAAACTATTGCGAGCAGAACGATATCAGATATGTATATGGTATGGAATGGCTTAATAAGAATGGAAGAACACAGGAGAGTAATGGTAAGCTTGTAGAAAATAATCCATTTATTCCATATTCTATAATAATGGACAAAAATGCGTTTGAAAGAATAAAGCTTATTGATGAAAAAATATATACAAGTTTTCCAATACCTATAATAATCAGAGAAGAGCTGGAGAAGCCATTTGATAAAGCTAAAAGCAACTTTACAACATATGGAAATATACATTTCTTTATTATGTTCAATAATCATCTGCTTGATAAGGCGGAGTTAGATAAAATGCTTGCTGATATTCAGAGCAGAATTAATAATTTGTCTGTTCAGATACAGTCAAAGAATGATGATGTAGAAATATTCAGTAAATATAAAATTGAAATTGAAAATCAGACATTTTCTATAGGATTGTATGAGACCACTGAGAAAAAAATTGAAGATTATAAGGAGCAGGAGGTACAGTTAAAGAAGAGACAGATACAGATAAGAAGCGAAAAAGATACATTATCCGATGAAAATGAAGGAAATAACAGATTAATTAAGCAAAGTGAGAATCTGATAGTAAAATATAATATCAGGTCTGAGGAATTTGATAAATTATGCGATAAATATAAGAGTTATAATGTTAATCTCAATTCGCTTATTCGTGTTAAAAATGAGCTTCAGGAACTGGAAAAGAAGAATAAGGCTGTTGATAACGAGATAAGTGATTTAAGAAATGTCTTAATGAATCTGAAATCAAAAAGAACTGCATTTAAAAAAAGTATCAATGAAAATAAAATTCAAATGGAACGGTTTAATTCATATAAATTGTGCGTAAATGCAGAAGCTTACAATAATATTGTACCAGAGGAGCTCGAAGCTAAGTATAATGCACTTACTAAGGAAGTATCAGACTCTTTAGACGAACTTAATAGCAGATTAAAAAGGCTTACACATAGAGTTACCAATAAAGAGAATGACCTTTCTAAAAAGACCAATAATAATATTACAGAAGAAGAATATGAAAATGTATATTTTTCTGATGAGCAGTATGAACACCTGGAGGAGCAGATAAATAAGACAGGAACTGCACTTAATGCAGCAATTGAGAATAATGATAAGCTTGCGGGTGTTATTGCGGGAATAAACAAGGATATTGATTATGGATATAAGCAGCTTGAAGAAAAAACAGGATATAAAGAACTGCTGCCAAAAGATTTGATTGCAGATGTCGAATTTGATAAAAGAATAAATCTTAAGAAGCATGATATTGGTGTTATAAGAAAAGAAATTGATAATCTGACATCAAGAAAAAATGATTTATCTGCTAAATTAAGTGGCGTGTCAGAATATTCTGATATCAAGCCTGAGATTACACAGGATAAAATGTCCGAATTATTCAATGATATTCCTGATTTGCTTACAATAGCAAAGTCAGATTTAGACAGATATCAGGCGGATATACGAAGAAAACTTGCTGATTCGAAAGAGTCACTTTCTAATGAACAGAGCAATATTTCAGAGAAAATAAGAAATATTGAAGGAAAGAATGAATATCAGGATGTTTATTTTAAGAAAACATTTGAAAGTCTTTTGACACAGATTAGTAATCCACATAATCTTTCACTGCAGTATGATGTTAATAAAGCTACTTATGAAAGTCAGTTAGAGAAGCTTACAATTGATCTGGCAAATATTGACAGTGAACAGAAAAATGTTGAAGAAATGTTTCTTGAATACATAAAAAGTGTTAATGCCAATATTGCAATGATAGATAAGAATTCTACTATAAATGTCAGGGGAAGAAATATAAAAATGTTAAGAATACAGGTTCCTGACTGGGATAGCGAGAAGGAGCATTACAGGATACAGCTTCACGATTTCTTTGAAAGAGTTGTAAAACATGGTATTGAAACAATAGAGAGTAATAAGAATCTTACAGAATATTTAGGTAATACAATATCAACAAAAAATCTGTATGATGATGTAATTGGTATTCGCAATATTAAAATAAAACTGTATAAAATAGAGGCTGAAAAAGAGGTGCCAATATCGTGGGCAGAAGTTTCATCTAATTCAGGCGGCGAAGGATTCCTGTCAGCATTCGTTATTCTTACATGCCTGCTTAGCTATATGAGAAGGGATGAAAGTGACTTGTTCTCAACAGCAGAGGAAGGAAAAGTTCTTATAATGGACAATCCATTTGCTCAGACTTATTCAGCACATTTGTTAAAGCCTCTTATGGAGATGGCAAAGAAAACAAACACGCAGCTCATATGCTTATCAGGATTAGGAGGAGATTCAATATATAACAGATTTGACAATATATATGTATTGAAGCTGGTCGATTCTAATATTCGAAATGGTATTCAAAGGGTTGAAGGTGAGCATATTAAGGGAGAAGAAGTAAAGAAGATGGTGTTGTCTGATTTTAAGACAGAACAGCTTAGTTTATTTGATATGGTTGAAGAAGATTAAATATATAAGCGGGACATTCATAAAAGAGTGCCCCGCTTATTAACGCATATTAGAAATTATCTCCATTCCATCCCCAGTTAGAAACAGCCTGATATTTTACATAGACATGATCTGGTGCGATGCCAAGAACATCTTTAAAAATGTCACATATCTGGCCAGTCAGTTTAGAAAAGGCAGATGGGTTCTCACTGCCGTAAACGCTGACCTCGACCATAGCTATAGGCTCGGCATTGCTTCCTCTGAAGTAGAGCTTGTAGTCAGGTTCAAAGCCGACCATGAGCCAGCTTTCTGACTTGCTGGGAATTGTCTGGATAGCCTGACCTAAACGGGTTTTGATTTCAGTTTCCTGTGCTTCTGTAAGAGAAGTGCTTATCTTAGAATTAATAAATGGCATATGTTACCTCATTTCTGCGCCGCAGGCGCGTGTATTCATGTTATGATTATAGCACTTTACATATGTCAAAGAAACATATTAATTGTCAGCGCCTTCCTTGATGCCGTGGCGCTCTGCATATCCAGTCAGGATAAGTGTGAGCGCACCGTCGCCTGTTACATTGCAGGCTGTTCCGAAGCTGTCCTGAAGTGCAAATATTGTAAGCATAAGAGCAGTTCCAGTGTCGTTAAATCCAAGCACGCCGGTAATAAGTCCGAGCGAAGCCATAACTGTTCCGCCAGGTACGCCAGGTGCGCCGATTGCAAATATTCCGAGAAGCACGCAGAACAGAAGCATAGTTCCGGCTGATGGAATAGTGCCATACAAAATCTTAGATACAGTCATGCAGAAAAATACCTCTGTCAGCACTGAGCCGCACAAATGTATATTTGCAAACAAAGGAATTCCAAATGAGACCATGTCCTTTCTCAAAACTTTTGATTTGCCGGCACACTGGAGTGCAACTGCGAGTGTGGCAGCAGATGACATTGTTCCAATTGATGTCAGGTATGCAGGACCGTAATGTCTGATTACTTCAATCGGGTTCTTCTTAGAATACAATCCTGCGATTGTGTAAAGCAGAGTCATCCAAATATAATGTCCGATTAATACAATAATTATAATTTTCAGGAACACAGGAACCTGCTTTGTTATTGAACCTTTGTATGAGAGTCCGCAGAAAGTGAGTCCGATGAAAAATGGAAGAATCGGTATCATGATTCTTGAAACTATCGCAAGCACAATCTTCTGAAATTCTTCAAGCAGGTTAGATATTAACTCAGCCTTTGTCCATGCCGCTGCGAGTCCAATCATAATTGAGAACACAAGTGCGCTCATAACAGGCATTATCTGTGGGATTGATAATTCGAAAACCGCAGCTGGAAGCTCTTTCAATCCATCAGCAGTAGAGGATATTGACAAATGTGGTATCAAAAGATATCCAGATGCTGTAGAGAAAAGTGCAGCACCAACTGATGATGTATATGCGATTGTAACTGCAATCAGAAGAAGCTTTGATGCATTTTTACCCATCTGAGTAATTGAAGGTGCAATAAATGCAATGATTATCAGAGGTATGCAGAAATTAATTATCTGATTGAGAATATATTTCAGAGTTACAACAATATTCAAAATGGCACGTGAAAATGCATTGCCATCAGTTGAACTTAACAGCAGTCCCACCAGGACACCAGCAATAACGCCCACCAGCAATTTAAACGGCAGGCTGCGAAAAATACTATTTTTCTTCATTTAATAAATCTCCTTCATTGGTGTAGTTAATAAAAATTATAATATAGGCCGGGAAAAATAACAATGGAAAGGTTTGGGGGATTAGAGAATAAATATGTAATTTAATTAAATTACATATTGACAAAATGACTTAAAGTGATACTATAAAGATGTAATTTAACTAAATTACAGAAAGGAGCTGCGATGAAATTAGAACAATTAAGTGACTTAGTTAGCTTTACAATAGGTAAAAATCCTACGAGAATTAAAGAGCAGGAATTAATTTTGTATTCGTTAGAGGATTTCGAAAATGATTTGTATGGAATAACAGAGCAAAGTAATAAATCAGAATGTATCATTAATCTTATAAAATCAAAAGTGGCTCCAGTTTCAGTTGATAATAAAGATAAATGTATTACATCAAATTTTCTAAAATGCGAATTTAATGAGCAAATACTGGATAAGTGGTATTTTTGTTATCAATTTAATGAGGGAAAAGATTTTGAACAGCAAATAGCAATGGTTCATCAGGGAACAACCTTAAGCGTAAAGAAGCTTAATATGAAAATAGTAGGAGAATTGAAAATAAGATTGCCTGATATAGAAACACAACATAAGATTGGAGAAATATATAGACAGTCTTTAGTGCAAAATCGCCTAATGATAAAGCGGGCAGAGGATATTAAAAAATTAACTCTTACAATTATAAGGAAACTTGAGGAGGATTAAAAATGGCAGAAAGTAAAGATTTATTGCAGGTATTATGGAGTGGAGCAGATGTGCTCAGAGGAAAGATGGATGCGAATGAGTACAAAACATATTTATTAGGATTGGTTTTTTATAAATATTTATCAGATTCATATTTAGCAAAAGTGTATGATTTGTTGAATGATGAGACACCAGATGATTTACAAGAAGCACAAAAGCAATATGAAGAAGTAATGAAAACAGCGGATGCAAAGGATTTGTTACAGGAATTAAGAGAGTCAATGCATTATACACTTGATCCAGATATGACATATGTAAGTATATTAAATGATGCTAAGGGAAATGCATTTAATAGAGAAAAATTACAGGCTGCATTTAATCGTATTGAGGAATCAGATGAGTTATTTAATGGATTATTTGCTGATGTGGATTTGTATTCTAACAGATTAGGAACAGGAGATCAGAAACAGAGTGCTACAATAGCAGAAGTAATAAAAGTGCTTGATGGAGCAGACTTAATTCATGCAAAAGGAGATGTTCTTGGAAATGCATATGAGTATTTAATAGGACAGTTTGCATCGGAAACTGGTAAGAAAGCAGGCGAATTTTATACTCCACATGGACCTGCACAGATTCTTTGTAGAATCGCAATGACAGGGCAGGAAAATAAAAAGGGACTTCAGGTTTATGATCCATGTATGGGTTCAGGTTCTTTAATGCTCAGTTGTAGAAATTATTCAACAGAACCAGATTATATTAAGTACTATGGTCAGGAACTTATGCCATCAACTTACAATTTAGCTAGAATGAATATGTTTTTACATAGAGTTCATCCTGAAAATCAGCATTTAAGAAATGGAGATACATTAGATGCCGACTGGCCTACTGATGAAGAGACAGAATTTGATGTTGTAACAATGAACCCACCTTATTCAGCTAAATGGTCAGCAGCAGAAGGCTTTAAACAGGATGAGAGATTTATGGACTATGGTGGAAAGCTAGCACCTAAGTCAAAAGCAGATTATGCATTTTTGCTCCATGGTTTTTATCATTTGAAGCAGACAGGAACAATGGCAATCGTACTTCCTCATGGAGTGTTATTTAGAGGGGCTGCTGAAGGAGCAATCAGAGAAACCTTACTGAAAAATGGTTCTATATATGCAGTAATTGGTTTGCCAGCTAACATGTTTTATAATACATCAATTCCAACATGTATAGTAGTTCTTAAAAAACATAGAGAGGGTAGAGATGTCCTTTTTATAGATGCATCTAATCTCTATGGAAAAGAAAAAAAGCAAAATGTAATGAATGAAGAACATATTGATAAAGTATTAGAACTCTATAATAATAGAAAAACTGTAGATAAACTTGCATATCTGGCTTCATATGAAGATATAAAAGCAAACGATTATAATCTTAATATCCCTAGATATGTAGATACAAGTGAAGAAGAGGATGAAATAGATATAAAAGCACTTACAGATAGCATAAAAGAGACCAATAAGGCTATTAAGGAAAGTAATACAGCCTTAGTAGATATGCTTAATGATCTTACATTTAGCTCATCTGAGACAGAAACAGCAATTAATGAATTTATAGAGATTCTTAAGGAGGTGTAAGAATGGGAAATACACCTAATATTAGATTCAAAGGATTTACTAATGATTGGGAACAGCGTAAGTTGGGGGATATATGTTCACGTGTTCAAGGAAATGATGGTAGGATGGAACTTCCTACGTTGACAATTTCTGCTGCCAACGGTTGGATGAAGCAAGAGGATAGGTTTTCTGGAAATATTGCTGGCAAAGAGCAGACGAATTATACATTACTTCATAAGGGGGAATTATCTTACAATCATGGTAATTCTAAACTTGCAAAATATGGAACAGTTTTTTCTCTGCAAACATACGAAGAAGCGCTTGTTCCAAGGGTTTATCATAGTTTTAAAGTTGAAAACGGAAGTGCTGATTTTATAGAATATTATTTTGCAACCAAGATACCAGATAGGGAATTGAGAAAGTTGATTTCATCTGGTGCACGAATGGATGGATTATTAAACATAGGATATGATGATTTTATGGGCATAAAAATGATGTTTCCTTCTGCATCAGAACAAGACAAAATTGCAGAGTATTTTCGTGCTCTTGACCACATCATCACTCTTCATCAGCGTAAGTTATTTTTAAATTTTGTAAAAAAAAATGATTGGGAACAGCGTAAGTTGGGAGAAGTGTTCCAAGAATACTCGGAAAAGAACCATCCAGAGTTACCTGCATTAACTATTATTCAAGGTGGCGGAACAGTTCTCAGAGAAGAATCTGAGCGTAAATTACAGTATGATAAATCGAGTTTAGCAGGGTACAAAATGGTTCGAGAAGATGACTTTATTGTGCACCTTAGATCCTTTGAAGGTGGACTTGAAAAATCCAACCATAATGGCTTGATAAGCCCAGCATATCATACATTTCACGGTGATGAGGTGGATTCAAGATTCTATTATCCATACTTCCGTTCGTATGAATTTATCAAGCATAAATTAGTGCCTCATGTATACGGAATCAGAGATGGAAGAAGTATTGATATTGATGGTATGAAAACCATTGAAATTCCTTGGACTTTATATGAGGAGCAGAAAAAAATTGGGGACTATATTGAGTCACTGGATACTCTCATCACTCTTCATCAACGTAAGTGTGATGAACTAAAGGAATTTAAAAAATATATGTTACAAAATATGTTTCCACAGAAAGGATAAATGATTATGGCAGAATTAGAATCAGTAATTGAAAATAGGCTTATACATCAGCTTTGTAGTGGTGAATCTCAATGGACATATAGACCAGACATTAGGACAGAAGAAGATTTGTGGAATAATTTTAAATATATTTTGGAACAGAATAACAAAGCTAAATTAGACGATATTCCACTTAGTGAATCTGAGTTTGCAAAAGTTAAAAATGATTTGTCACATGCATCATTTTACGATGCAGGAAAGTGGCTTGTTGGAGAAAATGGTAAAGTTTATGTTCATGTTCAAAGAGGAAATGAGACGCTTCATTTAGTTGTTATGAATAATGAACATGTGGCAGGTGGTTCAAGCGTTTATGAAGTAATTAATCAGTATCAGGCATTTAAAGATGATAATGATGTTAATGCAAGAGACAGGCGGTTTGATGTTACACTTTTAATTAACGGAATCCCATTAATTCACATTGAATTAAAGAACAAAGAACATTCTTATATGGACGGATACCGTCAGATAAAGAAATACATAGCTGAAGGGAAATTTCATGGCATTTTTTCAAATGTACAGATGTTTGTGGTTAGTAATGCTGTTGATACAAAGTATTTTTCAGCAGCAAGAGATACTGAATTAAACAAAAAGTTTTTAACAGGCTGGATAGATAGAGAAAATATGCCAGTATGTGATTATATTGATTTTGCTGAAGTTGTACTCAGAATACCACAGGCTCATGAGATGGT
>OIYY01001743.1_pt1 | contig 10524 bp, 7 predicted proteins | sample 1588341 | NCBI WGS metagenome assembly OIYY01 (sample SAMN03283287) | human gut metagenome | biome: human-associated habitat; material: feces | host: Homo sapiens | place: Peru | collected 2012
CAAGTAAAGGAGAAAGATCATACGATATATTCTCAAGATTATTAAAAGACAGAATTATATTTTTAGGAGAAGATGTAAATCCTATATCAGCAAGTCTAGTAATAGCACAATTGTTATTCCTAGAATCAGAAGACCCAGATAAAGAAATTTTTCTTTATATAAACTCACCAGGAGGATCAATAACAGATGGTATGGGAATTGTAGATACAATGAATTACATTAAATGCCCAGTAACAACAATATGTGTAGGTTTGGCAGCAAGCTTTGGAGCAGTTCTTTTAGCAAATGGAGAAAAAGGTAAAAGATTTGCAACACCAAACTCTGAAATATTAATACATCAACCATTAATAGGTGGTGGCCAAGGTGGAGGAATTTCAGGTCAAGCAACTGAAATTAAGATTCATGCAGATCATTTAATAAAAGCAAGAGAAAAATTAAACAAATTATTAAGTGAAAAAACAGGTCAGCCAATTGAACAAATTGAAAAAGATACTGAAAGAGACCACTACATGTCAGCACAAGAAGCTTTAGAATACGGCTTAATTGACGGTATTATGGATAAAAGAATGTAAATTTGAAATTCAGAGCATTACCATTTGGAAATGTTAAATGGTAATGCATTGTTCAAATTTGATAAAAGATAAAAATGGAGGAAAATTATGGCTAGAAATGATGTACCAAAAAATGTAAGATGTTCATTTTGTGGCAAATCACAAGATAGTGTAAGAAAAATAGTTGCAGGACCAGGTGTATATATTTGTGACGAATGTGTAGACTTGTGCACAAGCATAATTGAAGCAGAATGCTATGAAGATGAAGAAGTAGGATACACATTAAATGAATTAGATAAAATACCTAGTCCAAAAGAAATAAAGAAAATTTTAGATGACTATGTAATTGGTCAAGAAGAAGCAAAGAAAACTTTATCAGTAGCAGTTTATAATCATTATAAAAGAATAGCTCACGAAGAAAGTGAGAAAAAAGATGATGTAGAAATACAAAAAAGTAACATCTTGCTTTTAGGACCAACAGGATGTGGAAAAACATTACTTGCTAGAACACTTGCAAAAATATTAAATGTACCATTTGCAATAGCTGATGCAACAACACTTACAGAAGCTGGATATGTTGGAGAAGATGTTGAAAATATCTTATTAAAACTTATTCAAGCAGCAGATGGAGACATTCAAAAAGCAGAAAAAGGTATAGTTTATATAGATGAAATTGATAAAATAACAAGAAAATCAGAAAATTTATCAATTACAAGAGATGTTAGTGGTGAAGGTGTACAACAAGCGTTATTAAAAATAATTGAAGGTACAATAGCATCAGTTCCACCACAAGGAGGAAGAAAACATCCAAATCAAGAAATGATACAAATAAATACAGAAAATATCTTATTTATTTGTGGAGGAGCTTTTGAAGGACTAGAAAATATCATTAAAGATAGAACTGGTAAAAAAAGCATAGGATTTGGAACAAAAATAGAAAGTTCAAAAGAAATTAATAAATATGCAGTATTCCAAGAAATGTTACCAGAGGATTTATTGAAATATGGTTTGATTCCAGAATTTATAGGAAGATTACCAATTATTGCAACACTTAAAGACTTGGATAAAGATGCCTTAATAAAAATAGCAACAGAGCCAAAAAATGCATTGGTAAAACAATATCAAAAATTATTGGAAATGGATGATGTTGAACTAGAATTCAGACAAGACGCATTAGAAGCAATAGTTGATAAAGCAATTGAAAGAAAAACAGGAGCCAGAGGCTTACGTTCAATTATTGAAGAAATAATGAGAGATATTATGTTTGATGTTCCATCAACGCCAGACATTGAAAAATGTATAATAACTAAAGAGACAGTTTTAGAAAAGAAACCACCTGAACTTATTATAAGAGAAAAAACAGAGGAACAGCCTAAAAATAAAAAGGATAGACATATTCCACAAAATAGCAAGGAAACTGCATAAATAGTAAAAGTCAAGCTAAAAAGTTTGACTTTTTTCATATTATAAATTATAATATTTATGTAGATTTTGGAAAAAGACCCTAAGAAAGGAATGAATAAATTGAAAAATTTTAAACAAATAATAGCAAAACAAATATCAAAAACAATAGAAATTAATGAAAAAGAATTAGAGAGTTATATTGAAACTCCAAAAGATAGTAAAAATGGAGATTATGCATTTCCATGTTTCAGACTAGCAAAAGAATTAAGAAAAGCACCACCAGCGATTGCAAGTGAAATACAAGAAAAAATAGAATTAACTGATGAAATAGAAAAAGTAGATGTTGCAGGAGGGTATTTAAACTTTTTTATTAATAAAGCAACATTAGCTGAAGAAGTATTAGGAGAAATATCAACAACAGAGCAATATGGAAAATCAAAAGTAGGAGAAGGCAAAAATATAGTTATAGATTATTCTGCACCAAATATTGCAAAGCCATTCCATATAGGGCATTTACGTTCAACAGTAATAGGTGGAGCATTATATAATATATACAAATATTTGGGATATAATGTAACAGGAGTCAACCATTTAGGAGATTATGGAACACAATTTGGAAAACTAATAGAAGGATACAAAATGTGGGGAGAAGAATATGACATTGAAAAAGATCCAATAAATGAATTAACAAAAATATATATAAGAATAAATGAAGTATGCAAAAACGATGAAAAAATATTAGAAAATTGTAGAAACAACTTCAAGAAATTAGAAGATGGAGACCCATATTGTGTAGAAATTTGGAAAAAATTTAGAGAACTAAGTTTACAAGAATTCCAAAAAGTATATGATTTACTTGGAAGCAAATTTGACTCTTGGAATGGAGAATCATTCTATTCAGACAAAATGCCAGAAGTAATAGATATATTACAAAAAACAGGTAAACTAGTAGAATCACAAGGGGCAAAAATAATAGACCTAGAAGATAAAGGAATAAATACACCATGTATAATAGAAAAATCAAATGGTTCTACAACATATGCAACAAGAGATTTAGCAGCAATATTATATAGAGCTAGAACGTATGACTTTGATAAAGCATTGTATGTAACATCATATGAACAAGTATTGCACTTTAAACAAGTATTTGAAGTAGCAAAACTTTTAGGATTAGATGAAAAATATACAAATGGACTAGAACATGTATCATTTGGAATGGTATTGCTACCAGAAGGAAAAATGTCAACAAGAGAGGGCAATATTATTAAACTTGAAGAATTGTTAAATGAAGCAATTTCTAGAGCAAAAGAAATAATTGAACAAAAAAATCCAGACTTAGAAAATAAAGAAGAAGTTGCTAAAAAAGTTGGAATAGGTGCAGTTATATTTAATGATATGTCAGCATCAAGAATTAAAGACGAAGTATTTGACTGGAATACAATTTTAAATTTTCAGGGTGAAACAGGCCCATATATTCAATACACATATGTTAGAACAAAAAGTGTATTAGAAAAAGCAGGATATTTACCAAAACTTGAAGATGTAAATACAAAGAATTTATCAGATGATTATTCAATGGCAATTTTGAAATTGATTTATAATTTTGAAGATGTATTGGTCCAAGTAACAGATAAAAATGAACCATCTATACTTGCAAGATATTTAATTGATTTGGCAAAAGCTTATAGCAGTTTTTATAATGAAAATAAAATTATTGTTGAAAATAAAGATGTTCAAAATGCTCGTGTTTATTTAACATATGCAACATCAGAGGTTTTGAAACAAGGGGCTAATTTGTTGGGAATAGAAATGCCAGAAAAAATGTAAAAATTAGGGATTAGGGGACGGGTCTCCAATCCCTAATTTTTAATTTAGGTGAAGTTGGGAACGATAATTGAAAATTTTCATATATGTTCTAAAAAAAAGGGGATTGGAGACCCGTCCCCTAATCCCGTTTTTTTATTTTTTCTTTTCATCTTTTATAACTTCTTTAATTGCACCTAAACTTGAAAGTGCACTAGTTGCTTCAAAAGGAATAAATACTTTATTAGCTTCTCCATCAGCAACTTTTTCTAAAGCTTCAAGTGATTTTAATTGAACTAATTTTTCATCAGGGTCTGATTTCTTAATAGCTTCATAAACCATTTGGATTTCTTTAGCTTTAGCTTCAGCAACTTCTTTTATAGCTTGTGCTTCACCGGCTGCTCTAGTAATTCTAGCCTCTTTATCAGCTTCAGCTTCTAGAATAGCTGCTTGTTTTTTACCTTCAGCAATTGTTACAGCAGATTGTCTTTGAGCTTCAGATTCAAGAATTAAAGCTCTTTTATTTCTTTCTGCGTTCATTTCTTTTTCCATTGCATCTCTGATATCAGCAGGTGGTGTAATATCTTTGATTTCAACTCTATCAATTTTACATCCCCATCTATCAGTAGCTTCGTCAAGAACAACTCTTAATTGATTATTAATACCATCTCTTGAACTAAATGTTTCGTCTAAGTCCATTTTACCAATGATATCACGAATTGTTGTAATTGCTAGGTATTCAATACCTTTTTTCAAACTTTGAATTTCATAAACTGCTTTTGCAGGATCTGTTATTTGATAGAAAACAACAGTGTCTATTGTAATTGTTACATTATCTTTTGTAATAACTCCTTGAGGTGGAACATCCATTGTTTGTTGTTTTAAGCTAACTACGCTTCTTACATGGTCAAAAAATGGAATTATAATTGTAAGACCAGCATCTGCAACTTTGTAGAATTTACCCAATCTTTCAATTACATAAACCTCAGCTTGTTTAACGATTTTAATTGATTTGAATGCTATAACCAAAATTATAACTAATAATACTATTAAAAATCCCATATTAAAAACTCCTTTCACTACGCTTATTATAATTCAGTATTTTGGATGTTTAGCTGAATTATTTTGTTTATCGTAGTTTTTTTATTATATATATTAATACTTAAAAAGTAATATTAAAAACTATATTTTATTTTCAACTTTAACAGGTTTTACAATTGCTTTAACACCTTTTATTTCTAGAACTTCAACTTCTAAACCTTCTTCAATAATTTCATTGTTTTCACTTTCAGCAGTCCAAACTTCGCCGTTTAATTTTATTTGACCAACTGAATGAATAGGATCAATTGTTTTTATTACTAAAGCTTTTTTACCAATTATTGAATATACATTTGTATTTGTTTTTTTGACATCAGCAAATTTTTTTACAAAAGGTTTTGTCGCAAAAATTAAAATTGTTGAAGATATTAAAAAGACTGTAGTCTGAATTATTATGTTTGTTGTAAATAGGCTAACTATCATTGCAATTAGTGCTCCTATTCCAAACCAGAATATTAAAAATCCAACTGTTGCTATTTCTCCTATAAAAAATAGTCCTGCAATTATTAACCATAATTTCCACATAATAATTTCTCCTTTATGAATTTTTTTACCTACATTTATATTATACTATAAAATGTTGGAAAAATAAAGCATTAGGAGATAATTTGTTACAAAAATCTTTTAAATATTAAATTTGTGTTTGTCATACAATATTGAAAATTGTATGGCTTATTATTGTAATTTTGAAAAAAAAATGATATATTATAACAGAAAACAAAAACGGAAAGGAGAGTATGAATATTTAAAAATAAATAGTCATACGAAAAAGCAAATGAACATAAGAAAAAATAACGGAATAACATTAGTAGCACTAGTAATAACAATAGTACTATTACTAATAATATCAGGAATATCAATAACAGGAACGCTAAGAGGGCATAAAGAAACAGTATCAGCAAAGCAATTGTCTGAATTAGAAATGGTACAACATGCAATATTAGAAAGAAATACAAAAGCACAATTAACAAAAGAAGAATTACCAGGAACAGATGTTAATATAGCAGAAGTGCAAAAAATAATAAAAGACATAAATAGTAAAACAGGAGATAGCATAGAATTAAAAGGAACAGAATATAAAAAAATAGAAAAGCCAGACCTCGAAAATTTAGGAATAACAAGTGAAGATGATACTTTTATAGTTAATTACAAAACAGGGGAAGTAATAAACGAAACGGTAAGAGTAACAAACTTAAATAAAGCATTGTACATATATTCAAAAAACGAATAAAAGCAAATGATGGATTTGAATTGCTAAACGATAAAAATGCAAAAATGATAGATTTTAATAAAATATTTTAGAAGACAAAATAAAGAGAAAAGCAAAATAAAGAGAAAGCAGGTGTAAAATTGGAAAGTGCAGAAATTGTAAAAAGCTTAGAAAATATAATTTCAAAAGATTTAATAAAGACTAATGAACAAATGAAAAATCATACATCATTTAAAATTGGTGGACCAGCGGAAATTTATATAAAAATAACTTCTATTGAAGAACTTCAAAAGGTATTAGAGTTTGCTAAAAGAGAAAATATAAAAATAACTATCTTGGGAAATGGAAGTAATGTATTGGTTTCAGATAAAGGAATAAAAGGAATAGTAATAAAAACAAACTTAAAAGATATCAATATAGAAAATAAAGATTCAAAAAATGTTGAAGTTACAGTTAGTGATGCTGTGCCAATAGGCTTTTTAGCACAAAAATTCTTAAAAGAAGAAATAACAGGATTTGAAGAGTTGTCTGGAATTCCAGGTACAATAGGTGGCGCTATTTTAATGAATGCAGGTGCACATGGAAAAGAGATAAAAGATATAGTAACAGAAGTAACAGCAATGGATTATAATGGAAGAATATTTAACTTTACAAATGAAGAGGCAGAATTTACATATAGACATAGTAAATTTTCAAATGGTGAATACATAATTCTTCAGGCTAAAATGTTATTGCAAAAAGGCAGTAAAGAAGAGATAAAAGCTAAAATGGATGAATATGCACAATATAGAAAAGAAAAACAACCAATAGAGTATCCATCAGCAGGAAGTACATTTAAAAGAGGAACAGATTTTATAACTGCAAAACTTATTGATGAGGCAGGATTAAAGGGCTATTCAATAGGCGGTGCTAAGGTTTCAGAAAAACACGCAGGATTTATAATAAACACAGGAGATGCAACAGCAAAAGATGTTTTAGATTTAGCAAGGTACGTTACAGATAAAGTTTATGAAAAATTTGGAAAGAAAATAGAATTTGAAATTAAAATCTTAGAATAGCAGAAACGAGCTAAAAGAGACACATTTGGAGGTAAGTGAAAATGAATGGAATTATAAAATGGTTTGACTCAAAAAGTAAATTAAAAAGATGGATGCTTATAATATTGATAGGAATAGCATTAGTATGTTATGGAACTGCAGAAATACTAGTGCTAAAAGAAATGTCATTTGGTGAATTGGCAAAAATAATTGTTACATTTGTAATAGGTGTAATAGCAGTAGTATCAGGACTAGTGGGATTTAATAAAAGAACATTAGAAATATTAATTGAGTCAACAGATGATAGAATGAATGACAAGAGTAATGTTAATGTAAAATCATTGATATTTAACAAAAAGGTATATCACCAAGGACCTAACATCGTTGTAATAGGTGGTGGGACAGGCTTAAATACTGTTCTTGCAGGACTAAAAAAATATACAGATAACTTAACTGCAATAGTTACAATTTCTGATTATGGAGAAGGCCAAACTGAATCAAGAAAAGAATTGCAAACAATGCCTTTAGATGATGTAAAGGATAGTATTATTGCACTTTCTAATCAAGAAGGACAAATAGATAAATTGTTTAATTACAAATTTAAAGAGGGTAGATTAAGAAATCTAACATTTTCTGATATATATTTTAGTGCAATGAAGAATATTAATAATGATTTTTCAGATTCAATAATAAAAAGCAATGAAGTATTAAATATAGTAGGAAGAGTTTTACCAGTAACTTTAGATGAAATGAATATAACAGCAGAATTAGCTAATGGATATTTAGTAACAGAAAAATCAAAAATATCAGAAATGGTATATGATAAGGTAACAAAAATAAATAGAATTTATCTAAATCCTACAAATTGTAGACCAGCCCCAGGTGTAATTGATGCTATAAAAGAAGCTGATTGCATAATAATAGGACCAGGAAGTTTGTATACAAATGTAATACCTAACTTATTGGTAAATGGCGTAGCAAAAGCTATAAAAGAATCAGCAGGATTAAAGGTTTATATAAGTAATATAATGACAGAACCAGGCCAAACAGATGAATATAGTGTGTCAGACCATTTGAATGCAATAATAGAACATTGTGGAAAAGGAGTTGTAGATTATTGTATTTATGATACAGGAGAAGTTGTACCAGAATACATTAAAAAATATAATTTGGAGGGACAAGACCTAGTAGATAGTGACATTGATAAGGTAAAAGGAATAACATTTTTACAAAGAAATCTATCAACAATATCAGATGGATGTATACGCCATGACCCAGAGTTAGTTGCGGAGTCTGTAATTGGACTTATATGTGATGATTTGAAATATCAAGATAAACAAAATGATCCACAATATTTGATGTTAAATAATAAATTAAGAGAAGATAAAAGAATTAACAAAATAAAAAAACAAATGGCAAAAGATGCGAAAAAGGGTAAAAAAGATAAAGATACTAAAAAAAGAAATAGCAAATTTAGCAGTAAATATAGTGATAGAATTGAATCAATAAAACAAGCTGATGAAATGATAAAATTGAAAGAACAAAAATTGAAAAAAGAAGCAAGAGAGGCTAAAAAAGTAAAAAAAGTAAGAAAAGAAATAAAGGAAGAAATAAAAGAAGATAAAGAAATATTGGAGTTTAGGAGAGAGTATGAAAAGAGCATGAGAGAACCTGTAAGAACAAAAAGAAGAGTTGCTCAAAATGAACTTCCAAAGAGTCAACGTGGTAGAAGAAGAAAAATGCAATAATTGTAATTATAATGGGAATAAATTGAAAATATAAGAAATTGGAAAGAAGGATATTTAGTATGAAGATTACAAAAGAAGAATTAGATATTGAAAATGGATTAAAAAAAGAATGGTTAATAACAAATGGAATAGGAGGATATAGTTCTTCTACAATAATAGGGGCAAATACTAGAAAATATCATGGGTTGCTAGTTGCACCATTAACTCCACCAGCAAGAAGATTTTTAATTCTTTCTAAATTAGATGAAAGTATAAAAATAAATGAAAAAAAATATGATTTATATACTAATATATGTAAAGAATATATTTCAAAAGGATATGAATATCAAGAAGAATTCAGAAAAGAATATGTGCCTATTTTTAAGTATAAAATAGATACAACAGAAATCACAAAAATAATATGTATGGAATATGGAAAAAATACAGTAGGAGTATATTATAAAATAAAAAATGGAGAAAATAAAGCAAAATTAACTTTAGCACCAATTATAAATTTTAGAGATTTTCATACTACTAATACAGATCATGAATTTAATTTGTCACAAAGCATTAATAAAAATAAAGTAAAAATAGTTGTTGATTTAAACTCTCAAACACCAATTTATATGAATCTATCAGAAGGAATTTATATTAAACATGAAAATGATAATTTTAAAAATATGTTTTATATAGAAGAAGAAAAAAGAGGATTTGAAGCTGAAGAAAATCATGCAGTTCCAGGAAGATATGAAATAGAAATAAATCCAGAAGAAGAAAAAGAGATTTCATTTGTGTGTTCTTTAGAAGAGAACATTGAACAAATTGATGTAAAACAATTAATAGATAAAGAAATTATTAGATTAGGAGAGATATTTAATCAATCTTTACTAATTAATAATAGAAAAGAGAAAAAAACAAAAGAAGAAATCAAAAGGGATAATTTAATAAAAACATATTTGATTGCTACAGATAATTTTGTAGTATATCGTCCTAATTTTGGATTGCATACAGTTATTGCAGGATATCCATGGTTTTTAGATTGGGGTAGAGATACTTTAATTGCATTTGAAGGATTATTATTAGTAACTAAAAGATTTAAGATAGCAAAAGAAGTATTAAAAACAATGATAAGAGATATAAAATTTGGACTTGTTCCAAATGGATATTCTGGATATGATAATAGACCATTATATAATAGTGTAGATGCTTCATTACTTTTATTTGAAGCAGTACAAAAATATATAAATTACACAGGAGATTATCAATTTATAAAAGAAGAAATTTATAAAAAATTAGAAGATATTATAGAAAGTTATATAAAAGGAATAGATGTAGATAATAATAATATTTATTTAGATGATGACGATCTTATAGTATCAGGAACACAAGATACACAAAATACATGGATGGATGCAAAATATGATGGAGTAGCAATAACGCCAAGATCAGGAAAAGCAGTAGAAGTTAATAGTTTGTGGTATAATGCTAATAAAATAATGGCAGATTTAAGTAAAAAATTTGGACATTCACAAAATGCAAAAAAATATAAATTAATAGCAGAGAAATGCAAAAAATCATTTAATGATAAATTCTATAATAAAAGAAGGAAATGTTTATATGATGTTTTAGGAGATGACAGAATAAGACCAAACCAATTATTTGCAGTATCTTTAACATATCCAATTATAGAGCCA
>OIYY01001744.1_pt1 | contig 10521 bp, 8 predicted proteins | sample 1588341 | NCBI WGS metagenome assembly OIYY01 (sample SAMN03283287) | human gut metagenome | biome: human-associated habitat; material: feces | host: Homo sapiens | place: Peru | collected 2012
ACCAGATAAAAGCGGCGTTCCAACTTGTTCACCTCACAAACACAAGTGTTCTTGCAGAGAATATAATAACATCCGGCCCCCTGCATTGCAAGAGGCCGGATGTGTTTTTGTCAGATTGTCCAGTTTTGATGCGTGAAGTGGCGCATTGCCTTGCCGGAATGGCACCCATCCCATGGGAGAAAGTATGAGTTTTGCGCTCAGTCGGTGTCGAGACCGGAAGTGTCCGCCGGGATGGTGGCCTGGTCGGCTGCGGGCTGGGCCGCCTGCGTCACGCCCGAAGAGTGGGAGTAATTGCAGGTATCGGGCAGGTCGTCCGCACGGTAATAACCCGTAGCGCGGCTGGGGCAGCTGGGGCCTGCCAGCAGGCCGCTCTGGGTGCAGTAGGCGCGCTCCACCACGCCGTCTGCCGCCGGGAACGCCTTATAGGGCAGGTCCTTCTGGACCTCTTCCATATAGGCCTTCCACGCCGTGACGCAGGTGCGGGTCTTGGCTTGATTCTTGCTCAGGGTGTTGGTCATATCATACGGCGCATCGTAGCCCCACCACACAGCGGTGACGTAATACGGGGTGCCGCCCACGAACCACAGATCCTTTTCGTCGCTGGCCGTACCGGTCTTGCCGAAGGACTCCATGCCGTTGGAGTTGGGGTAGCGGCCGCTGGCCGTACCGACGTTGGAGTACAGGACGTTCTTCAGCAGGCGGTTCATGACATAGGCCGTCTGCGGGGTCAGGGCCTGATAGCTGGTGGAGTTGTTTTCCAGATAGATGTTGCCGTCACGGTCCAGCACACGGGTGTACAGATGCGGGGTGGTGTACTGGCCGTCGTAGAAGATCTGGAAGGCTGCGGCCAGCGCCGTGGGCGTGACACCGTGGGTCTGGCTGCCCATGACCATCTGGGCAAGGCCGACGTCGCTGGAGGGGTCCAGCGTGTCCAGCTGCAAGGTATTATAGACGAAGTTGAAGATGTTGCTTGCGCCCACCAGGTCGCCCACGCGGATGGCGATGGTGTTCAGCGAGCGGGCCAGACCGTTCCACAGCGGCAGGTCGGAGTTGTCGCCGTAGTTGCCGCCATAGTTGCGGGGCCAGCTGCGCCATGCGTTGGGGTAAGCCTTCAGCTGGGTGTCGGACATGCCCATCAGGCCGTTCTTTCGGCAGTAATCCTCATCGCGGATGACCATATCCTGCTTGAGGTAGAGGGGCGAGTTGTTCAGCATGGTGGACCAGTTGACAAGGCCGTACTCGATGCCCAGAGCGTAGGCGCCGATGGGCTTGATGGTCGAGCCAGTCTGCCGGGTGACGCTGTAAGCACGGTTCAGGGAGAGGCTCTTGGTCTTCTTGCCCAGACCGCCCACCATGGCCAGCACATTGCCGTCATAGTCCAGGGTGACCATGGCCGCCTGGGTGCGGACATTGCGGTAATAGTAAACCGTGCCGTCGTCGCCGGTGCGGGTCTTGGGGGTGCCGTCCTCGTTCATCACCTGCACGTCGTCGTCCGAGATGGAGGTGACTTCTTCCTCATGCCAGCCCGCCGGGAAATAGGCATCGTCGGTGTTGAGCATGAGATTCTCCATGGCGGTCTGCATCTTGGGGTTGACCGTGGCTTCGATGGTGTAGCCGCCGGTGTAGAGCATGTTCTGGGCCGTGGCTTCGTCCACGCCCTCCTTCTCCATGATGTCGCCGACCACCTCGTTGAACAGGGCATCGGTGAAGTAGCTGGTCACGGAGGAGGTGTTCTTCTTGCTGGTATCCTCCGCCAGCACCAGCGGCTGGGCGGCGGCATTCCGGTAGTCATCCTCCGAGATCACGCCCTGCTGCCACATATTATACAGGATGAAATTGCGGCGGTGGATCAGATTTTCGGGGTTCGTATAGGGGTTGTAATTGGTGGGGTTCTTGGTGATGGACGCAATGGCCGCGCACTCCCACAGGGTGAGCTGGCTGACGTCCTTGTTGAAGTATTCGTTTGCCGCCGTCTGGACGCCCTGGATCGTGCCGGTGAAGCTGATGGTGTTCAGGTAGGCTTCCAGAATGGTCTCCTTGGAGTAGGTGCGGCTCAGGCAGAGGGCGCGGTAGATCTCGCGCACCTTGCGCAGGGCACCCCCGATGCCGCTGGCGCTCTTGTCCGAGGTCAGGTTCTTGATGAGCTGCTGTTCCAGCGTAGACGCGCCCTGCTTGGAGCTGTAGATCGGCAGCACATACTCGTTGACCATGGCACCGATGGTACGCTTGAAGTTGACGCCCGGCTCATTGTAGAAATCTTTGTCCTCGGTGCAGATGAACGCATACTGTAGGTTGGTGGGGATCTGCTCCAGGTCTGCCCAGACACGGTGGCTGTTGGAGGAACGCAGGGTGGCGTACTCCACCTGTGCCCCGGTGTCGGGGTCGGTGGCCACCACCGTGCTGGACTGGCTCAGCTCGATGTTGTCCAGATCCAGCAGGTCGCCGTCGTTGGCCGTGGCCTGCACCGCGTAATAGACCATACCCACCATCAGCAGGCTGCCCGCCATGATGCCCAGACAGATCAGCATCGCGAGGGTGCGGCCCAGGAACCGCAGCAGGGGATGCCTGCTCTTCTCCTTCGGCTCCTTGGGGGGCTTCCCGCTGGGAGCCGGGTCCCGGCGGCTGTTGTTCACATTGACTTGACGTCCCACGGAAGGCTGGGGTTCTCTCTTCGCCCCGCTCTGGTGGATCTTTCTTGGTTCGATAAGGATCGCCTCCTGACCGGCCACTGGGCCGATGATTCGCTGGTAATACGACAAGCTGCCCCGCCCGGTCCGACCGGCAAAAGGGCAGAATTTTCTCCGGATAGGGGTAGTATAGCACATTTTGCCCTGCAAAGTACAGCATTCTGCTGTGAAAATTCTGTTCTTCTGTCTGGAAAACTTTCTTTTTGCGCATACTACCGTTTGAAACTTTCCCTGCAAAGGAGTGATTTCCCTGTGCGCAAGCTCGTTCTCTGCCTGTTTTATACGCTCTGTGCCTTTGCCATCGTGTTCAGCCTGTTCTGGATGGCCCTCCCCCGGCTGACGCTGCCCTCCCCTGCCCCGCAGGACGAAGCGCCGGACTCGGTGCCGCTGAGTCTGGCGGCGCAGGCTCTGCCGGAGCGGACAGCCCTCTACTACCTCTGCGACGAGGGCGGGATGCTGACGGTCTATGCCTGCGGGGCCGACGGGGAACCCGCCGACCGGTTGGAGGAGACCGACATCTACGTCAACCTTCTGCCCGAAAACGACGCCCTCCGCATCAAGCAGGGCCTTGCGGTCTACAGCGAGATCGAGCTGCGGACCGTATTGGAGGACCTGGGAGAATGACAGAGACCCTCCCGCCGGGGAGGGTCTCTGCTGTCATCGGTGCATTACGCTTCCATGGCTTCCAGCGGCACAAGGTAGTCCTTGCAGCACTGTTCGTAATGGAGCGAGTATTCCTTGGTGGGGTTGTGGTGCATCAGGCTCTTCAGGGTGTGGGAGTCGTAGTCCTCGCCCTGATTCATGCCGACCAGACGGGCCGCGATGTTGGAGCAGTGGTCGGAGATGCGCTCCACATTGTTCAGCACATCCAGGAAGACGACGCCGGTGTCGATGGAGCAGATTCCGTTCTTCAGGCGCTTGATGTGCTGATCGCGCAGCTTTTCGACCATGATGTCGATGACCTCTTCCAGCGGCTCCACCTGGCGGGCCAATGCGACGTCATTGTTCTCAAAGGCGTCGTTCGTCAGGTCCAGCACGCGCTCCATCGCGCCGGTGAGGAGCTTGAGCTCCTCCTGTGCGTGGTCGCTGAAGGACGCTTCCTTCTCATAAAGCTCCTCGGATTTTTCCATGATGTTGACGGCATAGTCGCCGATGCGCTCGTACTCGGTGACGAAGTTCAGCAGCTCAGTCACAGCATGGCTCTCGTCGTCGCCCAGCTCCTGGTCGGTCATCTTGATGAGGTAGTTGGAGATCTCGACCTCCATCCGGTCGATGAGGTTCTCCCGGACGTTCACCGCGCTCACGACGTCTTCGTCCATCTTGAGCAGCAGCGGAGCCGACAGGTTCACGTTGCGGGCAGCGCGGCGGGACATCTTGACCACCGCGTTCTTGGCCTGCTGCAGGGCAACGGCCGGGCTCTTGAACAGGCGCTCATCCAGCACGGGCATACTGAGCTCCTGCGCTTCCTCGGCGCTGTCGGGCACGGTGAGGACAGCCAGCTTCGACAGCACACTGCTGAACGGCAGGAAGAGGAGCATTGCCGCCACGCTGGACATGGTGTGGATGTTTGCGATGGAGCTCTTGTTCATCACATCGCCCCAGACGGGGATGCCGATGGTGTAACGCACCGCATAGATGGCCGCCAGCAGCACCACACTGCCGATGATATTAAAATAAAGGTGGATCAGCGCGGCGCGCTTGCCATCCTTGGAGGAGCCGCCGATGGTCAGCAGCGGGGTGAATGCCGTGCCGATGTGGGCACCCAGGATGATGGGGATGGCCGAGCCGAAGGTGACAAGGCCGGTGCTGGACAGTGCCTGCAAAATACCGACCGATGCCGAGGACGACTGGATGATGACCGTGACCACCACGCCCACGAGAACGCCGAGGATGGGGTTGGTCATGCTGACGAACAGGTCCTGGAACGCCGCGCTCTCCCGCAGGGGCGAAACGCCGGTATCCATCAGGTTCATGCCGGTGAACAGGATGCCGAAGCCCAGCATGATCTGGCCGATGTTCTTTTTCTTGACGTTGCGCAGGAACACATAAAAAATGCAGCCAATAAACGCGACCACCGGTGCGAAGGTCTTGGGCTGCATCAGGGTCAGCCACAGGCTGTCGCCGGAGATATCCGCCATGCGGATGAGCTGGCCGGTGACAGTCGTACCAATATTCGCACCCATGATCACGCCTACCGACTGCGTGAGGGTCATGATCCCGGAATTGACAAGGCCGACACAGATGACGACCGTGCCCGCCGACGACTGGATGACGCCGGTGATAAGGGTGCCGAAAATGACACCCTTGATGGTGGAAGAGGTCAGCTTTTGCAATACGCCCTGCATCTTGCCGCCCGCCAGCTTCTCCAGGCCGGCGCCCATGATCGACATGCCGTACAGGAACAGCGCAATACCGCCCAACAGAGAGGTGATGTGTGTGATATCCATCTCGATACTCCTAAAAATGTTCTTCCTTTTCTTTCTGAACAGACAAAGGACGGCCGCCGGGCTCTTTCTGCCTGAACGCCGTCCTTTTTATTATAGCATCGAGCGGCCTGTTTCAACAAGCCTTATTTTACATGTTTTTTGCGTTTTTGATACATTTTTGCGCGGTTCGCCGGGTTTTGGCACAGTTCTTTTCGCAGATTTTACATGGATTTTACAAACGATTCAGTTTGCCGCAGCTGACGCCATTTCCCGCCGCCGGGCCGGTTTTGCGGCGGACTGCTCGGCGCGGGCCTTATCGTAGCAATACCGGATGATGGCCTGCCGCCGGACGATGCCGATGAACATGCCCCGGTCGTCCACCACCGGCACAAAGTTCTGGTTCATGGCCGCTTCGATGAGCTGGTCCATGCTGGTGCTCACGGTCACGGCTTTGTAATCCCGCTTGTGGGCAAAGCTGGAAATGGGCACGTCCTCGGCAGCTTCCAGGTCCAGGCCATGGTATTTTTTCAGCCCCCAGAGGATATCCCCCTCGGTCAGGGTGCCCACATATTCGCCTTTGCGGTTGAGCACCGGAATGGATGCGTAGCGGTTGTTCTCCCATTTTTCCAAGGTCTGCCGCAGGGTGAAGTCATCGTAGACATACATCAGGTCCTGCTTGGGGGAAAGGAAAAACAAAATGTTCATCATCAGCTCTCCTATCGAAAAACAAATTCTGCCGTTGTGGGCGCAGCGCCCCGTCTCTCTGATTTGATTTTAGCACTTTTTCACAGCGAGTTAAAGGGAATAATCATACTTTTTAGATTTTATTCACAGTCATTTTTCGCTCTTTTTCAAAACATGCGGAAAAACCATGCACTCTGGCGCATTTTGTGCTATACTAAACAGAAAGGAACTGCCCACCGGGCCCTCTGGCACTGCGGCCCTGTTCTCAGGATACCCACTGCGGCGCTCGAAATCGGGTGCAATGGGGCATGTCCGGCACAGGAGTTGCAATTTTCCGCTGTACACCGGGCCGGTAAAGAGGTATAATAAGCGTGTAAGATTCCTTTCCCGGTTCGCCGGGCCAAACCAAACAATCTGATAAAAGGAGCAGAGCGACTATGATCACTTCCCGTTTCCCGCTGGGAGATGTCAGCTTCTCCGCCGAGTATTTTTCGACGCTCGTGGGCGAAGCAACCAAACAATGCTACGGTGTGGCCGCAATGACCCCCCGCGATCTGACCGACAAGGTGCGGAGCATGGTACACGGCGCTGATTTTTCTGCAAAGGGCGTCCGCGTCACCCAGGAAGAGGGCCGTCTCGTGATCGAGCTGCACATCGCCGTCAGCTATGGGCTCAACATTTCGACCGCTGCGCGCAGCATCTCGCACCGCGTCAAGGACGAGGTGGAGCAGGCTACCGGCCTCAAGGTCGCCCGCGTGATCGTCTCCGTGGACGACGTGATCGCCTGATCGGACAAGAGAATAAGGAGAAAATTCAAATGATTTCTGGTAAGATCCTGCGCGACGCGATTATTTCCGGCGCAAACAACATCAACAACCAGCGCTCCCGCGTGGACGAGCTGAACGTCTTCCCCGTCCCGGATGGCGACACCGGCACCAACATGGGCATGACCGTGGGCGCAGCCGTCCGTGAGCTGGAAGCTCTGGACGACGGCTGCACCGTCGGCGAGGCCGCCAAGACCGCTGCCTCCGCCATGCTGCGCGGTGCGCGCGGCAACTCCGGCGTCATCACCAGCCTGCTGTTCCGCGGCTTCTCCAAGGCGCTGGAAGGCAAGAAGGAAGCCGGTGCAGACGACCTCGTTGAGGCTCTGAAGAAGGGCGTCGAGGGCGCTTACAAGGCCGTCATGAAGCCCACCGAGGGCACCATCCTGACCGTTGCCCGCGTGGCCTCCGAAGAAGCAGCTGCCTGCGGTGCCAGCGAAGTCCCCGCTCTGTGGGACGTGGTGCTCGCCGCCGGTCAGAAAGCACTGGAGGACACCCCCAACCTGCTGCCCGTCCTGAAGAAGGCCGGCGTCGTGGATGCCGGCGGCCAGGGCATCATGGTCATCTTCGAGGGCATGGGCAAGGTCTTCCACGGTGAGCCCATCGTCGCAGGCGGCGAGGCTGTCCCCAACAAGGCCAAGCTTTCCACCGAGAACGCCGGCCGTGGCGTCTTCACCGATGACCTGATGAAGGTCGAGGACATCAAGAACGGCTACTGCACCCAGTTCCTCATCAACAAGAATGAGGGTGCCAGCGCTGCCAAGATGCGCGCTTTCGCAGAGTCCAACGGCGACAGCGTCGTCTGCATCGAGGACGATGACGTCATCAACCTGCACGTCCATACCGCCGACCCCGGCAAGATCCTGAGCGAGGCCATCAAGTACGGCTACCTGACCAACTTCAAGATCGAGAACATGCACGAGCAGTTCCTGGCCCGCCAGAAGCAGGGCAAGAGCTTGGAAAAGCAGGCTTCTGCCGAGAAGAAGCCCGACCCGACCTCCGAGTTCATCTACGCTGCTGTGGATCCCAGCCGTGATTACGGCTTTGTGGCAGTTGCTGCGGGCGAGGGCCTGAAGGCCGTCTTCACCGACCTGGCGGCCGACGCCGTCGTCTCCGGCGGTCAGACCATGAACCCCGCCACCGAGGACATCCTCGCCGCCATCCAGAGCGTCCCGGCCAAGACCGTCTTCGTTCTGCCCAACAACAAGAACATCATCATGGCTGCCGAGCAGGCCCAGAAGCTGGCCGACCGTCAGGTCGTCGTTCTGCCCACCCGCACCGTGCCCATGGGCATTACGGCACTGCTGAACTTTGACCCCTCCGCCAACGTCGAGACCAACACCATCAACATGATGGCTGCGGCCGACAAGGTCTCCACCGGCCTCATCACCTACGCCGCCCGCGACAGCGAGTTCGACGGCAAGCGCATCCGGAAGGGCGAGATCATGGCTCTGGAGAACGGCAAGATCGTGGCCACCTCCAATGACCTGACCAAGGCCACCTACCGCCTGGCCCGCAGCATGTGCAAGAAGGACTCCAGCTTCGTCACCATCATCTCCGGCTGCGATGTCTCCGATGAAGATGCTGAAAAGGTCACCGAGATCGTCAAGGCAAAGTGCCCCAACCACGTTGAGGTCAGCCACATCCGCGGCGGTCAGCCCGTTTATTATTATATGATCAGCGTGGAGTAATTTTCACTCCTGCGCTTGCAGAACACAGAACAAGCCCCCTGCATCCATCCCGGATGCAGGGGGCTTTGCGGTTTTGGAACCTTTATTTCACGTACATCGCATCATTTTTCGCGAGGAGGTAAACGCAGTATTGATTCATGCTGATCCCCTCCCGCTGCGAATGCTCGGCAAGAGAGCGATGCAGACTGCGCGGAAGCCGCAGTTTGAACTGCCCGGAATATTCCTCCAGGCTATCCGGCTCATGGATCTCGATCCCCTCTTCCAGCGCTGCTTCCAGCCATGTTTTTTTTGCGTCCTGTGCATTCGCGATCGCGCGTTCGACTGTTTCGCCACAGGTAATGCAGCCCGGCAAGTCCGGATAAGAGACAACAAATCCCCCCTCATCCGGGTCCTCCACCAGCTCCATCCGGTAAGGCATCTTCAAATACTCATTCAGCGTCTTCATCGTTCTTCGCCTCACTCTCCACGATCTGCCGTACCATTTCCACGTAAACTTTCTTGATAGGTTCATGTTTGGGGATCGTAATGGGCATACAGCCTGCTTTCCGGAATGTGTAGTGGCTGCTCCCGCTTCTGGGGGCTGTCATCTCGTAGCCATAGCTTTCCAGCACTTTTCGCAGTTCGTCGAACCGCAGGTCCTTCGACAAAGCACAGATGCGCGCAAGCAGCTTATCCCATTTGGACATTCCAAATCCCCCTGTCTCCATTATATATGGTGTCGCATATGGTGTCAAGCATTTTTAGAAGAAACTCACCTGGCTGCTCTCCGGCAGGTCGCCGAGGGCACGACGACCATACCGCCGGGGTGCTGGGCAGGTAGCTGAACTGTTTCAGCATGTCCTCGGTGGTGCGGTAGATGGCGTCGTTCGGTTCAGCCCTTTTCAATGGTTCTTTTTCAGCGGCTCACTTACAGCCACTGTTTCAGCACGTCGTTCAGCTTATTCAGGTCCAGCGGTTTGGCGATATGTTCGTTCATGCCGGTGTTCTTGGCCAGCTGCACGTCCTCGGCGAAGGCGTTCGCCGTCATGGCGATGATGGGCACTTTGCCCCGGCTGCCGGGAAGGGAACGGATCGCCGCCGTTGCTTCGTAGCCGTTCATGACCGGCATCTGGATGTCCATCAGGACGAGGCTGTACCAGTTTTCCGGGGCCGCCGCGACCTTTTCGACGGCGATTTTTCCGTTTTCGGCCGTTTCGACCGTCACACCGGTCATGCCCAGGATCTCGGTCGCGATCTCGCGGTTCAGGTCGTTGTCTTCCACCAGCAGGAGCCGCTTGCCCGTGTAGTCCGTTTTTGCAAAGTCTTCCAGATAATTCCGGGCGTTTTTCTCTTTCTTGCCGGAGGTGAACTGCCGCAGGGTCGCCGTCAGGCGGGAGCGGAACAGCGGTTTTGCCATAAACGCATCCACGCCCGCCGCTCTGGCTTCTTCTTCGATCTCGCTGAACTCGAAGGAGGTCAGGATGATGATCGTGACGTCCTCCCCGACGCATTCCCGAATCCTTCTGGCCGTTGCGATGCCGTCCATCTCCGGCATCTTCCAGTCCAGGATCACCGCAAAATAGTCGCGGCCAGTCTTGCGCCGCGCCGCGCAGCGTTCCACGGCTTCCTTGCCGGTCAGGACCCATTCGCCTGCGATGCCGATCTCCCGCAGGGTCTCGACGGTGCTTTCGCAGCAGGTCTGGTCGTCGTCCACGACCAGCACCGGCAGGTCGAACAGCTCTTTTTCCTGCTCTTTCTCGTCTTTCTGCAATTTCAGATAGACCGTGACCGTGATCTTCGTGCCCTTGTTGGGGGCGCTTTCGACCTGAATGTCGCCATTCATCAGGTTGACGATGTTCCGGGTGATGGCCATGCCCAGACCGGTGCCCTGCACCTTGGTCGTCCGGTGATCGTCCGCCCGGCTGAACGGCTCGAACATGATCTTCTGAAATTCCGGCGTCATACCGATGCCGTTGTCCGCGATGGAGAACTCGTAGCAGCCCAGCTCCGAGAAGCCGTTCGGTTTTTCCTTGATCGTAAGGGTGATGTTTCCTCCATCCGGGGTATACTTGACGGCGTTGCTCATCAGGTTCACAAAGACCTGCTGGATGCGCAGGCTGTCGCCGCAGACGGCCTCATGCTCGATGTGCTCCACGTGGACTTCGAGCTGATGGTGGTGCTCGTCGATTGCCGGTTTTGTGAGGGTGAGCAGGTTATCGACCAGCTCCGGCAG
>OIYY01001747.1_pt1 | contig 10508 bp, 7 predicted proteins | sample 1588341 | NCBI WGS metagenome assembly OIYY01 (sample SAMN03283287) | human gut metagenome | biome: human-associated habitat; material: feces | host: Homo sapiens | place: Peru | collected 2012
GATATGTATTCAAAGAAGAACACTAGAGTTATTTGTTGAAGAATCTGACACAAGAAATACAGAACAAAATGGAAGTGTAAAGTCTTTAATATTTAATAAAAAAGTATATAATCAAGGACCAAAAGTTGTTGTAATTGGTGGTGGAGCAGGACTTAATACAGTTCTTAGAGGATTAAAAAATTACACTGACAACATCACTGCAATAGTTACAATATCTGATTATGGAGAAGAAACAAATAGGGCTAGAAAGAGTTTGAATACACTTCCACTAGACGATGTAAAAGACAGTTTAATAGCATTGGCAAGTCATGAAGAAGAGATGTCTGCATTATTTAATTTGAACATGCAAAATTCAAAATTTGATGGACTTAGATTTTCTGATGTGTACTTAACTGCTATGAAAGAAGCGGTAGGAGATTTTACAGAATCAATAGAGGAAAGTTCAAAAATATTAAATATTACAGGAAAAGTTATGCCTGTTACACTTGATCAAATAAAAATCTGTGCAGAACTAGAAGATGGAACTGTTGTTGAAAGCAAAAACAAAATTCCAGAAATGGTTAGCCAGAAAGTAAGTAGAATAAGCAGAATTTATATCAATCCAACGAATATAAGAGTTGCACCAGGCGTTATAGAAGCAATAAATGAAGCTGATGCAATAGTAATAGGACCAGGAAGCTTATACACAAACGTAATTCCTAATCTTTTGGTGCCAGGAGTATCTAAGGCTATAAGGGAAGCAAAGGGCTTCAAGGTTTATGTAAGTAATATAATGACTGAATATGGACAAACTGACAACTATTCTCTATATGACCATATAAAGGCAATAATTGACCATGCCGGAAAAGGAATAGTAGACTATTGTATATATGATACTGGTGAAATTGTTCCAGAATATATAAGACAATATAATAAAGAGGGTTCAGATTTAGTTGAACAAGATGTTGCAAAAGTAAAAGAAGAAGGAATAAGACTAATTCAAAGAAATCTTTCAACGATTGAAAATGATAGAATTAGACACAATCCAGATGCAATTGCAACCAGCATAATGGAACTAATTTGTGATGACATGAAATTTAGAGATATGCAAAATGATACACAATATATGATGCTGGATTCAAGAATAAAAGACACAAATAAAAAGTTGAAGAAGAACAAGAAGAAGAAAGAAAAAACAAAAAATAAAGAAAAACATTCAAGCAAATTCTTCGAAAAATATAATGAAAGAATTGTATCTATTCAAGAAAGTACAAAAAGAAAACCCGCTAGTTCAAATTCTAAGATGCGAAAGAATCAAAGTATAAATATTGATTTGACTTCTAAAAATGAAAAAACAGGAAAAACTGGAAGAACACAAAAAATAAATACGGATAGCCAAAAAGAGAAGAATAAAAAAATTTTTCAACCAAATAGAGAAGATACATTAAGTAGAATGAGAGATACACTAAATAGAAAATAGTAATAAATCGAAAGAGGTAAACGATAGATGAAATACGAAGAGATAAGTGGAAAAGTTAAGCATGCATTGAAAAGAGATTGGATAATTACAAATGGAATTGGAGGATATTGTAGTCAATCTGAAATTGGGTGCAATACAAGAAAATACCATGGATTATTAATTGCTCCATTAACACCACCTGCACAAAGATATTTGATTTTATCAAAAGTAGACGAAAGTGTTCAAATTGGTGATGTGAAGCATGATTTATATACAAATGTAGGAGAAAACTATATATCTGAGGGATTTAAATATCAAGAAGAATTTAAAAAAGAATATTTTCCAATTTTTAAATATTCAGTAGATAATGTAAAGATTACAAAAGCTATATGCATGAAATATGGAAAAAATATTGTAGGAATATATTATAAAATAAAAAATACAGATAAACCATCAAAATTATCAATAGCGCCAATATTTAATTTTAGGGATTTTCACTCAATGAGTACAAATCATTATTTTGATGTAAGACAAACTATCAAAAATACAAAAGTAAAATTGGTAATAGATGGAAAATCAAAATTTCCAATATATATGAACTTATCAGAAGGAAAATATATTGAACATCAGAATGATACATTTAAAGATATGTTCTACATAGAAGAAGAAAAACGTGGATTTTTTCCAAAAGAAAATCATAGCGTTTCAGGAGTATATGAAGTTGAATTACAACCAAATGAAGAAAAAGAAATATCATTTGTATGTAGTTTGGAAGATAATATAGAAGAAATAAATGTTAAAGAAATAATGCAAAGTGAAATTGAAAGAATTGATAAAATAGTTGAAAATGTTATGGATTCTGAAGAAGAATCTAATAAAGAAAAACGTGGAAATACAAAATCAAAAAATGTATCTGATAAAAATAAAGAATTTATATCAGAATTAATAAAAGCTTCAGACCAATTTATAGTATATAGACCATCATTTGGCTTGCACACTGTAATTGCAGGATATCCATGGTTCCTTGATTGGGGAAGAGATAGTTTGATTTCATTTGAAGGATTGTTATTAAAAACAAAAAGATTTGATTTGGCAAGAGAAGTTTTACTAACAATGGTTAGAGATATAAAATATGGTTTAGTTCCAAATGGATATTCAGGATTTGATAACAGACCATTGTACAATAGTGCAGATGCATCATTATTATTGTTTGAGCAAATCCAAAAATATATTAATTATACAGGTGACTATGAATTTGTAAAAGAGAATTTATATAGTAAATTAGAGAGAGTTATAGATGGTTATATAAAAGGAATTGATGTAGATAATAACAACATTTATTTGGATTCTGATTATTTAATAGTATCAGGAACAGAAAATACTCAAAATACTTGGATGGATGCAAAAACAAATGGAATAGCTGCTACACCTAGAAATGGAAAAGCAGTTGAAATAAATAGTTTGTGGTACAATAGTTTAATGGTAATGGCAGAATTAACAGAGAAGTTAGAAGAATCATCAATTGAAAATACAAACAATGAAAAAGAAGTAGAAATAAAAGCAAAAATAAAAAAATATAAAGATTTAGCTAGAAAATGTAAAAAATCATTTAATGAAAAATTCTATAATGCAAAAAGAAAATGCTTATATGATGTTGTAAGTAACGAAAAAAATAGTGATGGAAAAATAAGACCAAATCAATTATTTGCATTAAGTTTAACATATCCTGTAATTGATCCAAATTCAGAAAAAGCTTACAATATAGTAAATGTTGTAGAAAAGAAATTATTAAATAATTATGGGCTAAAATCACTAGCAAAAGGAGAACCAAATTATATTGAAATATATGAGGGAGACAGCTTTAAAAGAGATATGAGCTACCATCAAGGAATAACTTGGACATGGCTATTAGGACTATATTTTGATGCTTTAAGAAATATGATAAAAGCAGAAAAGAGAAAAACATATAAAACAGAATTAGAAAATAAATTGAATGATTTTATAAATAGAATTAATAAAACATTTATTAAAGAAATTGAACATAGAGGATGTATAGGAAGCATCGCAGAAATCTATGATTCTGTTAGACCATACAAGCCTAAAGGAGCTATTGCACAAGCTTGGAGTGTGGCAGAGATTCTAAGAATATCTATATGGGGAGAAAAAAATGACAATTGAAAATCTTGAAAAAGAATTAAATTCAAAAAAACTAAATAGTGTATATCTTTTATATGGTGAGGAGTTGTTCTTACTTGAAAGCAATTTGAAAAAAATAAAGAACTTATTTGGAGAATGTGTAAAAGGGATAAACTTTATAATGATAGATGAACAAAATGTTTCAGAAATAATATCTGATATAGAAACTCCAAGTTTTGGATATGAAAAGAAATTGATAATTGCCAGAAATACAGGACTTTTCAAAAAAGAGGGAAAAAGAAAAGCTGGAGATACAGCCAAACTAAAAGATAAATTGGCAAAATATATTGAAGAAAATATCAAACTAATAAATGAATCAGTTGTATTAGTTTTTGTTGAAGAAGAAGCGGATAATAAATCAGCCTTATATACAGCAATTGAAAAAAATGGTATTGTATGTAAATTTGACTTCCAAAAAGCTAATCAAATAGAACAAAGAATAAAGACTATTTGCAATGGCTATAAGGTAAATATAGATGCACAAACATTAAGATATTTTATTGAATGTTGTGGAACAAATATGCAAGATTTAATAAATGAAATAAGAAAGTTAATTGAATATGCAGGAGAAAATGGAACTATAAAAAAAGAAGATATTGATAAATTATCAATTAAAAAATTAGAAAGTGTTATATTTGATTTAACTGATGATTTAGGCAAAAAAGATATAACAGGAGCATTGCAAGTTTTGCAAAATTTGATTTATGCAAAAGAACCATTGGCTAAAATTTTAGTAACATTGTATAATCATTTTAAAAAATTATATATAACAAAAATGGCAACGAATACAAATAAAGACTTGGCTTCAAGCTTGAAATTAAAGCCAAATCAAATGTTTTTAACAACAAAATACAAGGTACAGTCAAAATATTTTAAAGAAAAAGACTTAAGAAATATTTTACAGGATTTATGTGACTTAGATTATAATTTTAAAAATGGAAAAATCGATTTGCAAGTTGGAATGGAGACCGTTTTATGTAGATATTGTTCATAAAATAAAATATAATTTATAAAATGTATAATAAAACCAAATATTGATAAAAATATAAATGATTAGATAAAGAAAAATTTGTCTTAAATATTTTTATTGATAGGTGGTTTTTTTTATGTTAAAGAGATTTTTTAATAAAAGAAAAATATTGAAGATGATATCAGTTATTATTTTATTAATTTCAGTAATATCAGTGGTTACATTAATTTATAAAAATAATAAAGAAAATGAAACAGTAGAGGCATTATCAAAATATGGCTCAAGGGGGTCAGAGGTTACACAAATACAAACAAAATTAAAAAGATGGGGATATTATTCAGGTAATGTTGATGGGATTTATGGGACTCAAACAGTAAATGCTGTGAAATATTTTCAAAGAAAAAATGGATTAACAGCAGATGGAATTGCAGGACCGGCAACATTAAAGGCAATGGGAATAACATCTTCTTCGTCATCTTCCTCAAGTAGTTCTTCGTCTTATAGTAGTAATTTGAATTTACTATCTAGAGTAATTTATGGAGAAGCTAGAGGAGAACCATATACTGGTCAAGTGGCTGTTGGAGCTGTTGTTATGAATAGAATAAAAAGTAGTTCGTTTCCAAATACATTGTCAGGAGTTGTATATCAGCCTGGGGCCTTTGATGCTGTAAAAGATGGACAAGTTAATTTGACACCAGATTCAACTGCTAGAAAAGCTGCACAAGATGCAATGAATGGTTGGGATCCAAGCTATGGTGCTATTTATTATTTTAATCCATCTACTGCGACAAATAAGTGGATTTGGTCTAGGCCAATGACTGTTACTATTGGTAAACATAGATTTTGTAAATAAAAATCTAATATGAAACTTTTAGAATATCTTAAAAAGTTAATTTACATAAATTGACTTTTTAACATGAATTTGATAAAATAATATGTATACAAATGCAGAAAGGAGTGTTTTTATGAAGTACTTAGATTTAGGATGTAATATTGATTGCTGGAAGTGCACACGGGAGTGTAGGCTTAAAGAATTAATGGAAAAAGTTTTATTTTTATTAGATACACCGGAATGCACTATCGAAGTGGAATTTCAAAAGAAAAAATATTATCTAAATTATAATAATGCTGAAAAATTTTTTGATTACTATGTAATGGAAACTTTGAAACCCAATGCAGGAATAATAATTTCAAAGGGAATTGATCCTAAGGTCGTACAAGAAGAACTTAAGTATTTAGCAGTGTCATTATTTGTAGCGAAAAAAAAGTATATAGAAAAACACAGAAAAAAATAGTGGGATGCCAATTGGCATCCTATTCTTTTTTTGTAGTGGTTACAAGATAATGGTTCACTACAAATATCAATATATCAGCAAATACCACCATAAATCTATTATCTTATAACCGCTAGTGTAAATTTTCTGTAAAATCTATTGTAAAATTCTTCAACTTGGTGTAAAATACGAATAATTGCAAATAATAATAGGAGGAAAAAATAAAAATGAGATTTGTAGAAGATGAAGAGTCGAAACAACAATACAAAAAATTTTTAGAAGAAAACGAAAGATGTAACTTTCAACAATCATTAGAATGGGCAGAAATAAAGAAACCAAACTGGAAACCAGAAGTAATATTAGCAGAAGATGAGGACAAAAACATAATAGGATCATTATGTGTATGGATAAGAAAAATGCCAATATTTGGAAACATAATGTATGCATCAAGAGGACCAGTATGTGACATACATGATATAGCTGTATTAAAACAATTAACAGATGGAGCAAAAGAATTAGCAAAAAAATACAATGTGATAGGTCTAAGAATAGAACCAGATATAGAAAAAGATGATCAAACATTTAGAGATATAATAACAAATTTGGGCTATAAAATAAAAGATGATGCCAAAGACTTCAAAGATGAAATTCAACCAAGATTTGTATTCAGACTAGATATAAAAGATAAAACAGAAGAAGAGATAATGGCGGGGTTCCATCAAAAATGGAGATATAATATTCGTCTAGCAGGAAGAAAAGGGGTAACAGTAAAAGAAGGAACAAGAGAAGACTTAAAAGACTTCCACAAAATAATGATAGAGACAGGAAATAGAGATGGATTCATCACAAGACCTCTAGAATACTTTGAAAAAATGTATGATAACATGGTACCAGGTGGACATATGAAACTATTAATGGCTTATTACGATGGAAAACCAATATCAGGTGTAATACCAATATTCTATGGAAATAAAACATGGTATTTATATGGAGCAAGTAGTAATCAACACAGAAATTTAATGCCAAATTATTTATTACAATGGGAAATGATAAAAATGGCAATAGCAAGACATGATGATATATATGACTTTAGAGGTGTATCTGGAGTTGTTGATGAAAATCATCCTCAATATGGACTATATAGATTTAAAAAAGGATTTGGAGCAAAATTTACAGAGTTTATAGGAGAAATATACATACCATTTAAACCAGTAAAATATAGATTATACAAATTCTCAGAAAAAGCATTTAGAACTTTAAGACAAATAAAAAGAAACATAAAAAAATAGAGCATTCAACCAATTTAAGAACGTCCCCATTGGTCGAAAAACGGAGGAAAATGTGAAATCAGTAGTAATAAATAAAGAAGATTTACGATATAACATAGAAAAAATAAAAGAATATGCAGAAAAAAATTTACCAGACGATAATGGAAAAAAAGTAAAGATAATAGCAGTTGTAAAAGCAAATGGATATGGACTTGGAATTGTTGAATATTCAAAGTTTTTAATAGATAATGGAATAGATTTTTTGGCAGTATCAACAATTGAAGAAGCATTAAAAATAAGACAAGCAGGAATCGAAGAGAAAGATGCAAAAATATTAATGCTTTCTTCAACTGCAATAAAAGAAGATGTTCAAACATTAATAGAAAATGATGTGATTTTAACAATAGGATCAAAAGAAGCGGCAGAAGTAGTTAATCAAATAGGACAAGAATTAAATAAAAAAATAAAGGTTCATTTAAAAATAGATACAGGTTTTGGAAGATATGGTTTCATATATAGCGATAGAGAAGAAATAATAAAAACAATAAAACCATTGCAAAATATAAAAATAGAGGGAACATTTACACATTTTTCAAATGCGTATTACGATGATAACTACACAAAAACACAATTTGATAGATTTATTAAATGTATTGAAACATTAAAAATGAACGAAATTGAAACAGGAATGTTGCATGTATGTAACACATCAGCATTTATAAAATTTCCAAATATGCATTTAAATGCTGTAAGAGTAGGCTCAGCTTTTACAGGAAGGATATCTTTTAGTAATTCTATGGGACTAAAAAAGATAGGATATTTAAAATCAAATGTTGCAGAAATAAAAGAATTACCTAAAGACTTTAATATTGGATATTCAAATGTGTATAAAACAAAAAGAGATACAAAAGTTGCAATAGTTCCAACAGGATATATGGATGGAGTAAATATTCAAACAGGAAGAGATATGTTTAGACTAGTTGATAAAATAAGATATATAGTAAGAGATATAAAAGATGCTTTTAAAAAACAACAAATATTTGTAACTATAAACGGCAAAAAATGTCCAGTACTAGGAAGAGTAGGAACTTATCATGTTACAGTAGATATAACAGGAAAAAATGTAAATATAGGTGATGAAGTCATATTTAATGCTAATATAAAACATATTGATAGTAGTGTTAGGAGGGAATGGATCTAATATGAAGAAAAAAGAAGATAAAATAGAGAATAAAGATACAATAAATGATACAAAAAAAGAAAAAATAGATAAAGAGTCTGAAGTTGAAAATAAAGAATTAAAAAAAGGATTTTTTAAAAAAGTTTGGTATTCAATTGATAAAATAGAAAGATATGCAGAGCTTTCTGCAGAGGGACTAAAAAGTGCATTAAAATATTTAGCAATGCTTATTTTGGTAATAGGAGTTATAGCAGCAGCTTCGACTATATACAAAACAAGTTTAGTGGTAAATAAAATATCTCAATATATAGACCAAAAGGTTCCTAATTTAACATACTCAGAAAATACATTAAAAGTAGAAAATTCAGAAGCAATAATTGATGAAAATGAAGAGTTTGGAAAAATAATTGTTGACACAAATACTGATGACGAACAACAAATAAATAAATATGTAAGTGATGTAAAAGATGAAGAAAATGCAGTAATCATCCTAAAGAATAAGTTGATTTTGAAAACTTCAGGAGTAAGTGGAAGTGCAAATTATAATTATGAAGATTTATTTGGACAAATGGGAATAACAGAATTCAACAAACAACAATTAGTTGATTACTTAACAGGAAGTACTATGTTTAAATATTATGCAAATCTATTTTTAACATTATTTATTTACGCATTTGCTGTATATTTAATAAATACATTATTTTATATCATTATTATCAGTATGGTTGGGTTCTTAGCAACAATGATTTTAAAATTGAAAATTAGATTTGTTGCAGTATTTAATATGGCAGTATATTCAATCACGTTGCCTACAATTTTAAACATAATATATATAATTGTAAATACATTTTATAAATATGCAATTTCATATTTTGATGTTATGTATGTAATGATTTCAACTATTTATATACTTGCAGCGATTTTTATGCTAAAATCAGAATTTAATAAAAAACAGGGAGAAGTTCAAAAAATTGTTGAAGTAGAAAAAGAAGTAAAAGAAGAACAAAAACAGGAAGAAGAAAACAATAAAGAAGATACAAAAAAATCAGAAAAGAAAGAAACAAAAAAGAAAAAAGAAAAGTCTAAAGATAAAGAAACTACAGAAGAAAAAAATGAGCCTGGAGAACCTGAAGGTTCAAATGCATAAAAATATGTATTTAAAAAGTATTCAAATATATAAAATAAAATGTTACAGTTAGAAAGGAACTAAAAATTAATGAATAAAAATAAAAATGGTAAGAATAATAAAAAACTACTAATATCAGCAATGATATTAGTAGCAATAGTAATCATTTTGGCAGGAATAGCAGTTTATTTTGTAGCTAATAAGAGTGGAAAAGACGATAAAACATTAGCATATACAGACTTAATAAAAGAAATGTCATATGGTAATATTGAAAAAATAGAAATGACAGTTGGAAGTACATCTGTAAAAGTAAAAATGAAAAATGTAGAAGAAGAAAAAAAATCAATTGTTCCAAATACAGAAGCTTTTATAAAATTGATTCAAGAAAAAGTAGCAGAAGGAAATGAAATAGAATTAATACAAAAGCCAAAGAGCACAATAACAGTTTTATCTACAACACTTTTTAGCCTTTTACCAACAATAATAATGGTTGCATTATTTGTAATGATTTTCAAAATGCAAGGTTTAGGAGAAAAAGGACAAGTATATGACGATACAGAAAGAAAAACTAAAATAAAATTTAAAGATGTTGCAGGTTTAGATGAAGAAAAAGAAGAATTAATTGAAATTGTAGATTTTTTGAAAAAACCAGAAAAATTCAGCAAAATGGGTGCTAAAATTCCAAAAGGAGTTTTATTATATGGAAAACCAGGAACAGGCAAAACATTAATAGCTAAAGCAATTGCCGGTGAAGCAGATGTACCATTTATATCAATGAGTGGTTCAGAATTTATTGAAATGTTTGCAGGGCTTGGTGCTTCAAGAGTTAGAAAATTATTTGACAGAGCTAGAAAATTATCTCCTTGTATAGTTTTTATAGATGAAATAGATGCAATAGGAGCAAGAAGAACATCAAATAGTGGAGCAGAAACAGAAAATAATCAAACATTAAACCAATTATTAGTTGAGATGGACGGTTTTAGTTCAGAAGAAACTATAATAGTACTTGCTGCAACAAATAGACCTGAAATGCTTGATAAAGCTTTATTAAGACCA
>OIYY01001748.1_pt1 | contig 10506 bp, 17 predicted proteins | sample 1588341 | NCBI WGS metagenome assembly OIYY01 (sample SAMN03283287) | human gut metagenome | biome: human-associated habitat; material: feces | host: Homo sapiens | place: Peru | collected 2012
ATTAGATGCTTATGGTATCAGAGTATGTAAATCAGGTTTTGCAACAAACATAGATGAAGTTGTTGAAGTTGGTCATCTGCTCATTCTGAGAACCGAGGTCATAGAGTAAATCCTTCAAACGCATTCCCGGATTCTTGATTCCACTAAGAGATGTCTCGACATTCGCCAGCGGAACGATTACGTCATCCACGAAGTTCTTGGCGGCTTCTCCAACATTATTGTCGGCCAGTTCTGTAAAGAAAGTAGCAATGTTGGTAAGCGAAGCAGGGTCAGTTGCTGTTCCGTAGTTATAGCCCAAATCGAACAGCAAGTCTTTCAGTCTGAATCCTTCTGTATTGAGTCCATTCAGACTGGCAACCGCCATGGATATGAATTTTGATTTGCTGGTATCGAATCCGCTCCCGCCTAATTTCCCGTTGATGATAGACATTGCCGTAATAAGTCCGCCGAAGACAAACACCATCAAGGCAACCCGCGCAAGACCGTTGTAGAACATACTTTGCGGGATAAGATTGATTAGGTAGACAAGCCCAGCCATCAACGCAATAGAGATAGAGATACTCTTTATATTATCTCCGACGGCCGAGTCATCCCCGAATGCCAGCTTGGAAATAAGCCCAACAAGGAGAATAACTGCGGCGATTTCAGAAAGTCTGAGCATGGCGGAATCCATGTCGCTGGCTTTTATCTGTGCCAATAGCCATACAGCGCCAACTACAAGGAGTAATGAACCAGCAATTTTCAACAAAGTGGTTCCTATGGTATCGAACTCTTTCTCTTCTTTGGTAATTTTAAGTCCTTTTTTTGCAATGTTCTTTAAGGCATCGCCGATATTCCCAAATCCCTTACCCGCTGATGCGAGACCTTTTCCGACAGAGGAAAGAGCAGACATACCCTTAAATAGACTAATCGCTCGAATAATGTTTCCGACGGCAAGGGAAATTTTCAGAAAGTCATTGATGGGCATCTGAGTGATTACGTCCTTGATTTTCAAGAAAACATTTTTCAGAAAATCGAGCAACCATGTTAAAGGATTCACAGCATCGCTGGATTCTGTCCCATTGCCGTTGACTAAGGAGGCGAAGAGGTTCTTAATCGTTGAAAATGCTGATTTTATCTTATCAACAATCCAATCAAGTCCGTTTTCAACATCTACAGAGCCGTCACTATTAACGAAAGCGGCCGTTATTTCGGAAAAGAACGTTTTGATTTTATCGACAATTTCGTCAACATGCAGCATCTCGCCGACAGATGCGAGGATGTTCTGAACTTTATCCTTTACATTGATTAACCAATTGAGGACACGAGTGAATACATTCTCTTTTTCGCTTCTGCCGCTGTTTGACTGTTCTTGTGCGCCGAACAGAGACTTCATAAATGTTGAAATCTTTTCAGTGCATTTCTTTACGATACGGCTGATGTTCTCGAATGCGGTTTTAATTTTGTTGAAGATTTTCACGCCAATATCAGACTGTGTGACGAACTCGACAAACTGCGTTCCGAGATCACGAACGCCGACAATTACGCTCTTGATAAAATCTGAAATCCCTGATAAAGTATCTTTGATTTTGTCGATAAAGCCGCTGTCTTTCGCAACTTTCTTGAGCTTAGCAAGTAAATTGACGATACCTCCGAGTATTTCAGAGAGGCGCACACCTATAGTTTTTGCAACGTCAAGAAGCTGACTGAAGATTTCTTTAATGGTTCCGTTTCCGAGAATAAAATCCTTTATGCTGACAAGCACATCGCCGACATTGGCATACAGGTCAAGAAGTGACCCCATCCCATTCGGAACGAGGGTAGAGAATAATGCGGAGGCAATTTCGCCGATGCCCGATAACACTGCCCTTACGATTTCAAGTGGGGCGGCCATCCCTTCAAAAATCCGTCTAACTTTTTCAAGGTTATCCGTATTAGAGAAAAAATCTTTGAACTTACCAGCAAACTCCCCGATTTTTGTAGAGATATTAACGAGTGTATCGGAAGTGATTTTGGGCAGAACGGAATCGAATACGGTTTTCGCAACACTTCCGATTTTCTCAATAGCTTCTGCCATATCCCAGAATGCCTTGATGATTTTGTCCCGGCCGCCGCCATCTTTCCACCCCTGAAGAACGGCGTTTCGTGCATCTGAGGACTGCTGAATCAAGCCGCCGAAGTAGTCGCTTACTTTAGTAAGCAATTCTTTCGCTTCCGCAAAGTCGCCAACAATAATTTGCCAAGACTGTGTCCAGCCGGATTGCGCCGATTCCTTCAAAGTGTCCATCAACTGACGAACAGTCTTTACCTTTGTTGCGGCTTCGGTCGCGTCTTCACCCATTTTGATAATTTGGGCGACTTGGTCTTCCGTGAAACCCATCGCGATTAGCTCAGCTTTGTTAGCTTCCGTATAAACGCCGCTGAACTGTTTCAGGGTATTCAGAAGGACATCCTTGCTAAGCCATCCTTCACTGAGACTTTCGCGGAAACTGCCGTCGTCGATAAGTTCCTGAACGGTCTTCTTGACTTTTTTCTTCGTCGTTTTCCCGTTCTTGCCGATTTCTGTTACGGTCTTTTCAACGGTAACACCCATTGCGGACGCGGTGGCAACAAGTGCATCTTGGAACATCTTGCCGCCCATGCCCGCGTTGACAACCGAGTTCCAGTCCTGCGCCTTGACGACACCAGATGACATAGCCTGCGATAGCTGATACATGGCGGTGCTCGCTTGCTGACTTGTCGAGCCAGACACAGCAGCGAGGTTCGAGATACCCTGAATAGCGTCAGTTGAGTCTTGCAGTCCAACACCTGCCGCCGTAAACGTACCAATATTACGGGTCATCTCCGTAAAATTGTAAATCGTCTTGTCAGCGTATGTATTCAGTGTGCTCAGTGCACTGTTGACTTTCTCCAGACGTTCTACATCATCTTCAATTTCCCATGACGTGTTGGACATAATCGTCTGGGTTGCGTCAATCTGGGTCTGATATTCGTCAAAACCGGAAGCGATGGGGTCAGTGGTGAATGATTTGATAAAATTCTTCAGGTATCGTTCTGCACTCTGAACAGCGGAGCGAATGGTCGTCTCTACCGCAATACCCCAAATACTGAAACGATTGGCGATTTTTTCAATGTTATTATATAATCCATCAAAGGAGACGGAAGAAGCCGCCCGTTCCAACCCCTCGAATGAGTCCTTTGTTGAAGATTCGCGAATTTTCTTATCGAGGTTCTTTAGCGAGCTAATGGTAGTATCTACGCCTTCTTCAAATTGTTTGTTGTCAAATGACATTTCGACAACTCTGGTATCAATTGAACTCACCCGGACGTCACCTCCTTCCACGCTCGTGTTGCAAGTTCTTCAAAAACAGGGGATAGGGCAGGATTGATGTAATCTATCCCGGTCGCATATCCGCCTGTCCCTGTTCCGTGTCCGTACTGAAGAATAATGGCGACATTAACGCCCTTATTTACGTTAGAATTGTGCCATGCGATGATGGTCTTACCGTCTTCCTCCGTGATTTCGTAAGACCACGATGAAGCAGTCTTTCCCGTTGATTTTGGCGTAGCATCTCTTAGTGCATTTACCCCCAACTGCCCATACATTTCAAGCAGTTCTTGATAGCGGGGACGTCTTGCTTTTTTGAGAAAACGATATGTTTTATTGAAATTACCTTTTGAGCGAAGTTTAATCATGTCTTCACTCCATTTTGAATTTTTAGCCTGTGCTGTTTAGCATCTTTCGCCGCTGCTGATTCAGCATATTATTCCGGGCGTATAAGTCACGCCGATTTGCTTTCTTGGGCGGCTCGTTTTTGATAGAACAGACTCGAACCAACATGATTAGCCGATTGAGGTTCCATTTTTCGCATTCAAACGGAATGTTTAGAGAAACCATCCAATAATAAATAATCTCCGATGTAATGATTTCTCTGCTTCGGCCTTTTCGAGTCTCTTTGATGGTTGTGGCTGTCGCCGAATCATCAATGTAGTTGTTTACTGCCTCGAAATTTTCTTTCGTTAATCCGAGATATACCATCGGGTCAACATTTGGCGTGATTGTCATGCAACGAATGTAGTCAATACATTGCTCTTGTGTTTTTTCTTTCTCCGTAAGGAATGGTACATGCCACTTAGCTTCCCATTTAGATAGAGAAAGAAGAGAATGCTCCAATCGCAATGTAGTTTTCCGAATACTGATAAATTCGCCCGTTGAATCATTAAAAAATTCGTTTTCAGGAATTGTAATCTGAAGCATTCTCGTTCTCACTTCTTTATGTTAATTAGCGGTAGACTGAAGAAGAGCCAGCTTGGGGTCATTTGCAGCCGCCTTTGCTGCTTCGTTTGCAATATCCTTCGGTACAATGCCGTTGATAAACTGCGCCGCCGCATTGCCGTCGGTCATCAATTCCACGAACAGCGCGTCGTAAGCTGCACTCTGCTCGAATTCACGCTTCTTCGTTTCAGGCTTCTCAAAACGCTTGCCGTCCAGACTCTTTTCGCCATACGAATCGAGGATAAGCCGCTTAATAATTTCCAACATCTTTGGAATGTCCATCTTAGACGAGATGCTCTCCAACAGTTCTACCAGACCGCCATCGTATTCCATGTTCATCGCCATGATTTCAGACTTGGTCAGATTGAAGAGATAGTCTTCCTCGCGTGCATTCCCGTTAAAATCCTCATACTTGATATGCTTCTTAAGCATGTGTTTGTTCTCCTTTTCAATTCGTTTATTATGCCGTGTCCCCGCCAACTACGGCAATCCCATGTTTTATAAAACACTCGCCAATAAGGTTAATTACTTGCCAGTCGGACTCTTGCTGGTCAGAATCTTGATGATTTCATCCGGCATCGGGAGCTTCGGTTCGTCGGTTTCGGTACCGTACAGCAGGTCTTCAATCTGCTTCAGCTTCGCAGCATCAACCGTGCGACTGTCGAGCTCGAACGTCGCCGTCGGCTTATGACCGGTAACGGGCACAGGGAGCGTGTCGAGTTCCCACGAGAAGGTCGCCGCATCCGGGGAGTCATTGATAGTGGAGTGGTCTTTTCCAGACGGCTTTGCAGACGCACCATAAACGAGCTTGAGGCGGTATGCACTGGGTTCGCCATCATCGGCATCACTGCCAATTTTGGTCGCAAATGCAAAGCCGAACCGCTTGCGACCCTGCTGACCAAGGTAAGCGCCGGGGGCAATTTCGGCACTGCCGTCGCAGGCCGTGAACTCATCCGGATAAGTGTACGCTTCAATAGTGGCTTCAAAGCGCTCGGTGCTCCGGAAGCTGCCATAAAGAATATCATCCGCCCACAAGTCCTGTGATTCACCGCCGGTTGGGTTTTCGTTCACGGCAGTGAGACCATTCCACGGAACACCCTTGCCGTAACCATCACCATCCTTGACAAACAGAACACCCTTGGATACGCCAAACTCATAAAACTTCTGACCTTCCGTATCCCACTGAATACGAGACATATAAAATCCTCCTTAGTTTTGGTAATAAAGTGTATACACAAAGTGATAGAGACCATCGGAAATAAAATTGCGGTCATGACTGCACATTGGCAATTTGGCAACCGCAAGGGGGATCTGACTATCAGGGTCTCGGTCAATGACGGTTACTGTATATCGCCTCATCATCGAATAGATACGATTGTCGGCGTAACGTGTTGTCGTCCCGTCCCACTCATAGATGATGCACGGATAACTCAGCTTCAAGTTTTCCGGCGGCTGATAATAAACGTGATTCTCTGCTTCTTTGACGATGCCGTGATACGCGGCAGAGGCTAAAGCAAGGCTGAGTTTCTCATTCAATTCATACCGTTTCACCATTGTAGATTCCTCCGATAGTCAGAATCGCACGGGGATGCTGTATTTCAACCGACTCAATCGACCAGCATACACCCATCCAGCGAACATAACGAATGGCAAAGAAGTGGTTTGTCAGGTAGTCATCCATCACGACGCTGATTGTATTGTTCAGCGAGACATCTGTGTTAATCTTCCCGCCGTTGTCATATCGACGAGCATTTTTAATGACATCCCCATAGTAGGCATGCTCGGTTACTTGCTCTCGATGCACACCGGGTGCTGTCCGAACTGCTTCCGCAAACCCGATTTCCCCACAAAACTTTGCCATTTTGATTTTCTCCTTACGCTTCCGTCTTAGAGGAGAGGGTCGCCAGAACGGCAGTCGTGGCGGTAGAAGTATCGGTTTTCACATAAGTGACGACAGCTTCATTGCTCACGACATTCATAGAGACCGGCTTGTAAATGACATCCTGAATGCTGATGAAGCTCCCCTTGAAAAAGAGGTTCTTCAGCATCGGGGCGCTCATATAATGTTCATGCTCATCGTCACAGTACGCATAACCATCAGTGCCGTTCCCGTAAACAAAAGTGCCGACGACATTCTTGTCCTCAGCACGCGCAAACACCTTGTCCATTCAGTACCTCCTTACGCGACAGCCAGCGAGTAAACGATAGCCGAGTACGGCTTCGTCAGTGCGCCAGAACAGCGAGTTTCCATCAGGAATTTCTGCTGGTTGTAGTCGATGTCAAAGTCGTCGAACATATTCACGCTGCCACCCTTGTCCGCACCAACGTTGTAGTCGTTCATGTTGACCAGAATCGCCAGCATATCGTTGCCGTCCTTCGCCTTCACGCCTTCCATCACCGGAACAGTGATGATTTCCTTCACGCGGAGCTTCTTGCAGAGCTGATTGACATCTTCATAGATGTCGCGGCCAGTCGTATCGGTCAGGGCATCATTAGAATTTCATCACGCTCTTGAATGAGCGTATACACAGTGTAATGAGTCTTCTCGAAAGCATCTGCAAAGTTGTCGCTAATCAACCTATGGACATCAGCTTTGCTCAAAGCATCGTCATTGTCATAAGTAACAACGCCATCTTCGCTGTAGTAGTTCAGAGTGACCGTTTCATAGTCGTCCTTGTCGCCATACTGCTCAGCTTGAATAACGTACGGTTCAGTAGTTTTTTCGGAAGCAGTTGCCGTGGCGTATTTCAAAATATCCACCGACTTCTGATAGTTTTTCAGTTCAGCAACGTCGAGAGAATTTGTGACCACTTGTGGCTTCTTATCGGACTGTTTCTCAGCAGAAGCTGTATCCTCCTTCTCATCATAAAAACCAAGAGCCTGCTTGACAGACTCAACTTCTTCATCGGCACGTTTGCTGTACTTTTTGTCGTAATAGAATTTTCCAGCGAAGAAGCCCGTAACAGCACCGGCAATAGTGCTAATCGAGACCAAAACGTATTTGTTCATAAATATCACACCTCTTTATTTAATCGCTTTAAGAAGGATGCGAATCATAGATTCATCATCATTCTCGTCAAGCATGTCCGTCATTTTCTCAACTAATTTTTCAACCATGTCTTTCTTTGCCTCCTTTATAGTTTCATTATAGAGAGATTTCACATCAACATTTTTCGTGACAGCTTCATTGACGGCATTAGTAACTACCGATTCAATTTCTCCGTATCGTTTTCCAACGGCTTCCATGATAAGACTACGAGACTGAATGGAAATATCATTTTTAATTACACCGACGGCTTCAGATACAGCTTTGTCAATCTGGCGATTCGCAGAGTCAGCAACTGCTTTTTTGATAATGGTATCTTGCACATCGACGGATGTAAGTTTGGAAACATGAGACGTGGCATCTCCAATCATCTTTTCGATATTGCGATATTTATCATATGCATACTTTATACCGAATACACCTACAAATAGCCCGATTCCGCCAATCACCAGACAAGCGCCGTTCTTGAGTCGCTGAAGTTCTTTCTCATCATACTCGATAGTCATAGTTCCTGTGCTCCTTTCAAATATCAATGGATTTTGTCGTTCATGTTGATAAGAATCGTTGCCTGACCGTTGTTAGAAAGTCCATCCGCAAACCGCTGCTGAAGTTGAGCTTTCTTCTCCCCATCAACAACCCCCTCAGAGTAGCAATGTTGTTCTCTGCGATACTGTTCGTTATTTTTGTAGAAGTTCACAAGAGATTTAAGTTGCTCGTTTTCACTCTGAATCTCGGCATTCCAAGACCTGTCTTGATTACGTTCTCTAATCAGATGGAAAACACTCATACCGAGAATTGTGACCAGAGCGGTCAGCACAACGGTTCCAATCATTGAAATCGTTCCTCCATTTTCTCATCATATTCGTTTAGATTATGGCAGTAAAAAGGTGTTTCGATTGCGCAAACTGAGAGTCCATCATCCGTTGTGTAGTGTCGATGCTCAAAATCAACCCAACGGTATCCGTAAAACGCCTCGCCTGCAAACTCTTCCCAACCGTCTTTATCACCGCTTGTTGTATGTTCGAGTTTCAAAAAATCAAGGAAATCGTTTACAGAAACATATCCTCGAAGAATGAAATTACGATTGAGATGATACTCAGCCTGCATGACGTTTTCCATCGTGGACTCAAAGAACTTTCCATAAGGCTCAAAGTAGAATGTTTGAGTCTCTGTAAAACCCGGCAGTCCTTCATCTTTTGCACGCTGTTCTTCCGCTACGGCTTTCTCGACTGAGTAATCGGTTTCCTTGCCGCAAAGACTAATCACTTTATTCTTATACTGGTCGAATTCCTGAGCGACCAGTGTGTACGCGCTTGTCAGCAGTGCTTGATGCTTTTGATTCAGGACATTTGCGCCGAGAACACAGCCGATAGTTCCAGCACCGAGTGCAATTGTAGTTCCGTAGTCCTTGATTAACCCAACGACAGACGAATCTTTAGCAATTTTGGCATTTCGCTTGTTCGTGCACCGAATTGCATCAGCCGTCGTAGCGACAAGCCCGACACAACCGAGGATGGACAGGATTGCCGGTGCGTGTTTTGTAATCCATTCAGGGATTTTCATTACCGAATCCTCCTCAAGAGGTCGTCCGTAGTCACAAGCATAGGGTAATGAATTTTCTCACCGCGACTTATCAACAGGGAAGATGCGAAAGCGGCTACCTCCCAAGGCACATCGTCTCCCGGAATATCATCGCAATCGCGTATAGTCCGGATAAGGTACTTGGCGGCACTTCCAATCTGCCTCAAACGGGCGATGTCTTTTTGCGAAACTTTAATGTCCGAATCCTCATATGCACTTAACTGTTCCTGTTTTTCTTCCGGCGACATTGATGCTCCTCCTTTCAAAAAGAAAAAGGGAAGATGCCTTGTTATCAGCATCTTCCCTCGTGGGTTTACTCATCAATCGTCTCAGGCATTTCGCCAACGTCAACGTTGTCGTCATTGTTCTTGGACTTCTGCCGGTCCTCCTTCTTTGCCTTACGGTTACGGAGCTTGGCCACAAGGTTCGTCGCAGCTTTGTATCCGGCGTACCCGATGCCAGCGGTGATGGCCACACCAGTCATCATACCGATACCAACGGGAACGATGTCGGCAATAGCTTTGCAAGACTCCTTCATGTAACTGGGCTTCGTAACCTGTTCAGCAACAGTCGTAGCAACCTCAGCAGTCTGTTCAATGATTTCATTGTTTTCCATTGTAGAATCCTCCTAAAATTTATTGATAGGGTTTCCCCTTCATAATACGATTTGTTTTTTTCGACTTCGATTGGAATATCAAGCGCCGAGGATATGTTGCTCAAATGCCTTGTCGAGAATTGGCCCTTCAACATTGAAGTTCAAGATAACACATTCCTCATAGCCATTCAAAAGTGCGCGGGAGTAACTGTCAGAAATATCTTTCCACCCAAAGCTGACGTAGCCATGATGATTCGGATTTTCGTCATCATTGCGAAGCCAACCGACGGAATATCCAGCACGGGTTGCCGGGAATCCAAGAAGTTTGTAGACGTCATTGAGCAGAAGATAGCCGCGATTTTCCAGCATCATGTTGGCTGTGCGTTCTTTCGCTTCCAGAAACAGCCGCCGAATATCGGGGTCGTCATCCCAATCCATATTTGCACGGTCGAAGAAACGGGTATAGATGTTTGTTTCTGGATTGACCGTGACTACCTTCTTCTCTTCAGTAACTTTATGAACTTCGCCATTCTCGTCAGTTACTTCTTTTTCGACAGTCTCAGTCTTGATGCCGTTGAAAAGCTCGTAAGCCGTCTGAACAACCCGCATAGTAGGTCAGCAGCTTTGTTGCACGGTCGGGCAGTCGTACAACCTTCGCGGCTTGTTGAACCGTTTGGGCATGGTTTACGTACCGCTGTCCGATGTGATGAATAGCGGGTGGGTGGCGGTAGTTCCTTCCAGTGTTTGGCATGGATTTTCCTCCGTTTCAAGATTTATGAAATTGTTGTACCTTGCTTGCGCGGGTACATATCTTATAGGTGCGCTTTTCTCGTCAGAGTTCCGCCTGAATCAAAATCTTTTTGGACTTTTTTCAGAAGTCATAGGCTTTATTCGCGGCATGTGCCCGGTCTGTAAAAATAAGGCTCTCACCGATGCACTATAACTGCAATAAAATTTTACAAAAATAAAAAACATTGAAAAAAATTATAAAGAAAAATAGGATTCACAAGAAATCGGCTTGCGCGGTAG
>OIYY01001749.1_pt1 | contig 10505 bp, 8 predicted proteins | sample 1588341 | NCBI WGS metagenome assembly OIYY01 (sample SAMN03283287) | human gut metagenome | biome: human-associated habitat; material: feces | host: Homo sapiens | place: Peru | collected 2012
AACACCCATTAACCAAATATCCTAACTTGATTCCTGGGTGCAAAGGTAAAAGAAAGAAAGAGGTTTAAGCTATTTTGTTATTCACCCTTCATCTTTGAGAAAGTAAGACCTTTGCCTGAAGCAGGGTGTTTGAAAATCATAGGTGAAAGAGCAGTATGGTACATTAGTTTTATACCGGAGAAAAGTACTCTTGAATTCATTCAAGGTATATTTGCTCATCAAAGCTTTAGCATTGGCAATAAGAAATATCAAGTTGCTTTTGATGTTGTTGGAGTAGAGGCTATATCAATGCCACAATTGACAGAACAGATGGCTTTCCAAGCTATGTCTCCTATTTGTGTCAAGTTGCATGAAGACAACAAAACGCAATATTTGTCACCAGATAATCCCATGTTTGCTGACGGCATATTAAAGGGATTGATGGCGAGATATGAGAGCATTCATGGGCAACCATTTGATATGAATGACAAGGAGTTTTCATTCGAATTGATAGACAATAAGGTCAAGTCGAAGTTGATAACAATAAAAGCCAATACTCCTTACGAATCAAGAGTACGTGGATATCTCTGCTCTTTCCGCATGAAAGCACCTTTAGAGTTGATGAAGATAGCTTATGAAGGAGGAGTCGGAGAACAATGTTCACAGGGATTTGGATTTATAAAGAATATAGAATTATGAGTTTAGATACAGTTTTAAAAATCGGAAATATATTGAGAAATTCAAAAGAAAAAATGAGTTTCTCAAAAAATATTGTTTCTTGTCCTAAAGATGAGAAAGGATGTTGGCCTTTTTGCCTTTGTCTTCCAGTAGATAAAGACTTTAATATTATTTTTGATAAAGCGTCGATTGTACCAGAAAATAAAAGGAACAGTCTGTTTTATCTAAAGTACATAACTTCAAATAATGATAAATCTTTTAAATATATATATGGTGACATTTATTATTCTGTCAAAGGCGTATTGGGCAAGAATGGCTCCATAAATGAACCAAAAGAATGTGGATATTATAGATTAGCGGCATCTAAAAGTGGTAGTTCCTTTAATATAGGAACTGCAACGTGTAAAGAAATCTATTCTTCACCTGATTTTTCTCCTGAAGAAATAAAAGAGTTCAAACAAATAAGAACAGGACTCGCAAAAGAACTGACACTAATAGAACGAATTCTCAAATATGCTCCTGCTATTATAAAATACTTTAAACATGAAAACGTTTCGTCCTTTAAGGAATATATTGAGAATGAAGATAACTTAAAGAATATTTGTTGCACTATAAATAAAGAAAACAACAAAAAGAAACTGGATGAATTGAAAGAGGCTAAAAGTGACGAAGAATTGCTTCTGTTAAATTCGGCATCAATCTTTTTGCATTTCTCTTATGAGGATAGTAATGGGAATGAAAAGAGTTGGTATGATTTTTCCAATACGTTAGAACTCGTCATTCGAGAAATGCATAAGAAGTATGTTGATGATAAGAACAAAGAAAGACTTGTGCTGAAAAAGAGCCTTTGGCCTACAATATGTTCTGGTGATGATAAAAATGACATACAATTCCCAAATTATGATTTGGAAAATAGATACAAGACAAGAGTTTTTACAGAATCTGAGATAGAAGATCTTTTTTATGGTGATGAATATGCCAAGAAGAATGGTAAGAAAATTTCTGATTCTAAATATAAACTTATAGTTTTGCCGTGTGGAGATAATTTGAAAGCAGAGGATTTGAAACTCTTTCAAGAGAAGAGAAATGAACCTGCAATAGTATCTGCCAATGAATATAAGGATGATTTGATTTCGTCAATTTTAGAAGACAGTTCAACTTTTACATCCTTTGATTTCATTTTTGCAAAAAAAGAAAGGACAAAGGCAGATGACACTTATCTGATGGAAATTTCAAATATAACACTAAGTGCTTTAAATCGTGTAAACAAGAGAAACAAGGAAATTGCAGATAAAGTGTACGCAGAAAGAAATAAAGAGATAAAAATAGACAAACTTGAAAGAAATAAAGAGAAAAAGGAAGACTATTCTCCTATATGCAATTCATTTCACAATCTCTTGGGAGATGTGCAAATGAATAATACAACAGGAAAAGCAGAAATAGTCGCATCGAAGAAATATGAAAGTCATATTCTCAAAGTGCTTCCTTTAGTATATAAAGAAGATTATTATAATGATCCCTCTTTACTCCATTCGTTTGTAGCTAATGTAGAATCAGCTACACGTATAGGAGACGGTTCGTTTTGGTGTAAAATCTTGAAATATGATTTGATGTTCATATTGTCAATACAAAATAATAAACAAAATAAATTTATGGAAATTATTAATTCTGCAAGTTTTATGCTTGGCGTTAAAATAGGGAAAATGGCCAAGCCATTGAAGAAGGCTATTGGTTCTTTTGAAAAGAACTATGTGGGCTTGCTTTCAAGAAGGGTGTCAACAAAAGATGATTGCATCAGGTTTATATCTGATATTAGTCAGAAACTTGTAATGCATGACGGAATGTGGGCAACAATGTGTGCTGAAGTTTGTGATGACTTGGCAAATCTATCAGAATCTGAATATGACAAGGATGAATTGTCTTTCGGATTCTTGGATGGCTATTTCAAATATGAGCCGACGGATAAGAAAAAAGATTTTCAGAGACGTTTGGAAAAAATCTTGGCTGATTATTCTGACAATGAAGATTTGAAAGATGAAGTTAGTAAACTCAACTTGATAGTTGATGATATAAACCATAAAAATTAAAGAAATGAAGAAATCTGAAATTTTGTTTTTGTATGAAACATCATACAATATTCCCAATGGGGATCCATTTACAGGTGAACAACGCTACGATGAGGAAACGAAAAAAATTCTTGTTAGTGATGTTCGAATTAAGAGATTTATCCGTACATATCTTGAGGATATTGAGGGTGAACATATCTATGTTTCAGAAAACACTGGAGCTGGTAAAACAGATTCTAAAGGTGTATTGACATGGATTGCTCAGAATTGGAATACTAATCAAAAGACCGACATTGCTGAAATAATGAAAGAACTCATCGATGTAAGATTGTTTGGTGGTATATCAACGCTAGACAAAAATATGAAAGTTGGTAAGCAAGAGTTTGTAAATGGGCATGTCCAATTCACAGGACCTGTTCAATTTGCAGCCCTTAACCCATCCTTGAATCGTGTCAACTTGAGAATGCATCAGAATACGTCTCACTTTACATCTAAGGATGATAAAGCGCAAGGTGCCATATCAACAACAACATTGGTTCCTTATTCCGTTGTCCAAATTCACGGATGGATTAATCCAACTGTTGCTAAAAACACAGATTTGAAAGAAGATGATCTGCAGAAAATGTTTAAAGCTTTGTGGTATGGAACAGGCGGAGAAGGAAGTTCTTTCTCTCGTTCAAAAGTCGGACAAAATTCACTTTTGTTGTTAGTTATAGATTACAAACAGGATTTCGATAAGGTCTATGGAGTTGACAGAGCCATAAAACTTGAGCCGAATGAAGAAGGCATGAAAGACGAGCAAATTCGTAGTATGGATGACTATACTCTCGATTTCAGCAAACTCAAGGAACTTGCCAAGAATGACAAGATAGAAAAAATCAGATTCTATACAGAGATAGATAAGATTAAGAATGAGCTTAATGGTGAGAAGTTTGAAGAGATGAGCTTATGAAAGGTTTACAATTCAAGATAGATGGTAATTGGGCTCATTTTAAAAAGCCAGAGACCAACAACAATCCATTGTCTCATGACCTTATTCCTAAAACGGCATTAATCGGAATGATTGGTGCAGTTTTAGGAATTGAACGCGAGAAGATGAAATCTCTTTTCCCTCAGTTGTCTGAAGACTTGTTGTATGGTGTTGAATTGCTAAAGCCTGTAAAAAAAACATCATATGGATTTACGTCTCACACGGCCATAAACCCTACAGCTATTAAATCACCTAAAGCATTTGAAATGCTGCGTGATGTTAGTTACAAGGTTTGTGTGGGACTCTATGGAGAACGTTCTCAAAGTATATTCTATGAATTTCAGAAGGCGATTTTAGAAGGATATGCTGTCTACGACCCTTATTTGGGTATTGCTAACTGTCCTGCAGAATTGACTTTCATTAGTCAAGGAGAATTCACAATGATGGGTAATGGCGATTTTAAGACCAAAGGTTTCGTTATAGCGAATGAGCATAAGTTGAAAATAATTGACGATGACTTTCGGATAGGTTTTGACAAAGTTCCGACACATCAGAATGATGATTTTTGGAATTTGCCAGAAAAATATGTAAATGTCATATACCCAGAATGCTCTCATATGCTTACAGTTGAAGGAAATTATTGGGAATATATTCATGATAAAGAGATTGAACAATGGGTTTTAATTTAAATAATTGTTATTCACATCCAGGAAAACTTTTGAAAGTACATCTTGAAAATGTGGCTTTATTGTCAAAGAGAATTATCAGTTCTGATGCAGCAGAATTGGTATCTCTCTTTCATGATATAGGAAAGGTTAATCCTAATTTTCAACAGAAATTAAATGGATCATGTCCAAAAGGATATGATCATCATGCTTATTTGTCTGCGTATGCTTTTCTCATGTTCCTGATTAAAAATCCAGATATATTTAAGGCATTAGTTCCACAGGGATTTAATTCGAACAATTTTTTAATATCTTTAATAACCATTGTTGCGAAACATCATGGGGACTTACCTGATATGATACCAAATGATGGCAATCCTATTCTTTCGGGCTATGAAGTAAGCAATCTTTATGCCTTTCTTGATAAGGAGCATATATCTTTTGGTAATGTCATTTCTGAGTTATTAGGCATTGAGCCATCTATGCCATCATCAATAGAAGAAGATAGAATTGGATTATTTTTAAAAAGAATAGTAAATAAGCCAAATGATTATAATGTTGCTTTACGATTCTATTTAGAAATACAAAGCATTTTCTCTGCATTGGTAAAAGCTGACAAAAGTGATGCTGGTGATGTGTTATCCATGCTTGATGAGAATGAACAAAATCTGAATAGCTTTTCTCATATCTATCCAGATATATTACAGGGTTATCTTGATAATCTTAATTCTCAAACTTTACTTAATGTAGAGAGAACTAAAATACGTCTGGAGAGCATTAATAGTATTAGAAAAGGTTTAGAAGAAGGAAAACAGATTTTTGAGTTGACAGCTCCGACTGGTTCTGGCAAAACGCTAATGTTGTTATCTTTAGCTTCCGAAATCATAAAATCGAAGGGGGCTAAAAGAATTATTTATGGATTGCCATTCTTGTCGATAACTGAACAAGTTGAGTCTGAAGTGTTGAAAATATTGAAAGGTTACGAATATTTCGTTCAGCGTATAGACTCGAAATCTACAAATACCCGCTTTGATGATATACAGAAAGAACTGGATGAAAATCCTTCTGAAAAGTTGTTACAGGAATTAGAGGCTTTAGAGTTTCAGGAAGAAACTTTTGGCTATCCATTCATAATTACAACTTTCGTACGTATATTTGAGACACTATTGGGAAATAAGAATCATGAGCTTATGAAATTGCCTAATTTTTCCAATTGTGTCTTTCTCTTGGACGAGATACAGTCTTTGCCTCCAAGATTGTATGGATTTTTTGTTGCTTACTTAGACAAATTCTGTAAGCTAACTGGTAGTTTTGCAATAGTTTCTACAGCTACACAGCCAGCTCTTCGATTGCCTGATGATAATAAAGAGGCAAAGGAATTCTTTCAGGATTATGAACCACCCTTTAAATTGTTGTCACTTTCTCATTATGAGAATCCTGTTTTTAACAGATATACAGTTGAGGTACAAAAGTCGATTATAGATATTGAACAGTTGGGGCATCAAGTTTTACAGGAGGAAAAATCGGTGCTTGTTATCTTGAATACAATTCAAGATACAAAAGACTTATACAATTTCATCACAGAAAATATGGATGACACAAATGTGTTGCTTCTTAATACACATTTTACTCCAAGCGATCGAAGCCAGAAGATTTATATTGCTAAGGAGAAACTATGTCAAGGTGATAAGGTTGTTCTTATCTCTACTCAGCTTATTGAAGCGGGAGTTGATATTGATTTTCCTGTACTTTATAGGGATTTTGCTACCATTTCGAGTATTGTACAATCTGCTGGTCGCTGTAATAGAAATGGGAAGAATGCAGAAAAGGGAAAAGTTGTTGTAGTTAGATTAGGAACGAATCAAGGGGAACGTTCAAGCCTGATTTATCGAGGTTCTGATAAAAATTTGATAGATTTTTCAAGAGAATCTTTCTACGAATCAGGTAATTGTGAAGAGAAGGATATGCTGAATATACAGAAAACCTTCTTTGAGAAAATATGTAATCAACTTATATTTGGAGCCTATGGAGAGGAACTGAAAAATAATTTAATGGAGGATATAAGTCAATGTATGTATGAGAAAGTTGGAAGATTCTCACTTATTGACAATAATATATTTGGTGAGGAATGTTTGTACTATGTACCTCGTAATGGTGAGGATAATAACTTTGAATTACTTCTGGGGTACCAGAAGAATTTAAAAGAATCTCTTTCACATGATGACAAGATATCTATAATACGATACCATAAGAGAAAATTAAGCAACCAATTAAAAAAGATGTCCAATCGGATTGTACAAATAAGGATAAAGCCAAATCAATCAAAACCAATTACATCTTCAGTTGAAGATTATAATGGCCTTTATAAAATATCTACTAAATGTTATAATTTTGATACTGGTATTATAATTGATGGAGATAATTACTTATGACAATAACTGGTACTCATTTCAACTATTACCAGCTTTGCCATCGCAAACTATGGCTGTTTGCCAATGGTATCAACATGGAACAAGAGTCAGACTTGGTCTATGAAGGAAAGCTGGTGCATGAATCAAGTTATCCGCAACGTACATCAAAGTATGAGGAAGTGGAGATTGATGGTATCAAAGTAGATTACTATGATGCCAAGAACAAGGTCATCCATGAGATAAAGAAATCTAATAAGATGGATAAAGCTCATGAATGGCAACTGAAATATTACATGTATGTTTTCGAGCAACATGGAATAGATGGCGTGAAGGGCATCTTGGAATATCCTCTTTTGAGAAAGACAAAAGAAGTAATCTTGACAGATGTTGATAGAGATGACATTCAGGTTATATCTAAAGACATCATTCAGATAATCTCTCAAGATGTTTGCCCGTCTAAAGTCAAGAAAAGCATCTGTAAGAATTGTAGTTATTTCGATTTTTGTTATATAAACGAGTTGGAGGAAGAAGAATGAAAAGAAGTTTCTATCTGTTCAATCCTGGCATCATGGAGCGCAGAGATAATACGCTGAAGTTCACGCCTGTTATCGTGAATGAAGATAATGAAGATAATGAAGAAATCAAGCAGCAACCTCGATACATTCCTATTGAGGATGTTGCGGAACTGTATGCCTTTGGAAGTCTTAGGGCAAATAGTGCTTTGTTCAACTTCCTGGGACAGAAAGGTATTCCTGTCCACTTCTTCGACTATTATGAGAACTATACCGGAAGCTTCATGCCAAGGGAAAGTCTTCTTTCTGGCAAGGCATTGTTGGCACAAACATCTGCGTACCAAAACAAGAAGAAACGAGTTGAATTGGCTCGAAAATTCATTCAGGGAGCAGCTTGGAATATGGTTATGAATCTCAACTATTATAATCGTAGAGGAAAAGACTTGCAGGATATTATCAATACCATTAAAAGGTTGAGTAATACTTTGCCAGATGCAAAGGCTGTAGATGAGATAATGGGAATTGAGGGAAATATCAGACAGGCTTATTATGCTGCATTCGATATCATTATTGATGATTTCAACATGGGGTCAAGAACCAAGCAACCGCCGGAGAACGAGGTAAATGCTCTCATTTCTTTTGGCAATATGATGTGCTATACCGAAACTCTCCGAGCTGTTCATCAAACTCAACTCAATCCAACGATAAGCTTTCTGCATACTCCGGGAGAAAGACGTTTTTCGTTATGTCTGGATATATCCGAGATCTTCAAACCTATTATCGTGGATAGAGTCATCTTCAAGGTACTCAATAAGCATGCTTTAAGCACCAGTCATTTTGATAAGAAACTCAACAAATGTCTTTTGAACGAAAAGGGAAAGAAGATTTTTGTAAAGGCCATGGAAGAACGTTATGATGAGACATTCCGTCATCGTTCTTTAGGACGTAATGTAAGCTATAAGCATCTTATAAAACTTGAATGCTATAAGCTACTGAAAGATATTTTGGGAATAGAAGAATATAAACCTTTTAAAATGTATTGGTGATATGTATGTGATTATAGTTTATGATGTTGGTGAGAAGCGAGTAGGCAAAATGTTGAAGCTTTGCCGCCAGTATTTGTGTTGGATTCAGAACTCAGTTTTGGAGGGAGAATTATCTGAAGCTAAACTTCGGGAATTACAAATGAAGATGAAAGCTATCATTGATGAATCCGAGGATAGTGTCATTGTTTTCACCAATAAAATGGGGTATAATATGAACAAACAGATTCTTGGAAAAGAAAGAATGTCTACCGATAATTTCTTATAAAGAGTTGTCGATGTGGTTCTAGTTGCTGGATTTTGATTATGCAAAACCTCCAAAAGTGCTCTTTGACTTATTGAAACCTCCATAAATAGGCAGGTTGTCGTAAGGCCGCAGAAAAAATATCTTTAGGCATCGACATTTTTCTGAATATTTTTTTGTATCTTTGCACCCACAAACCCATAGATTCTTAGGACATCTACGCCCAAGACTTAACGGGTTCTAATCGCACCTTTATGGAATTGAAATATGCGTTTATTTTAGATAATTACAAAGGAGACGATAGTTCTAATCGCACCTTTATGGAATTGAAATAGGGGTCGCAGGTTCGAGTCCTGCATGTAGCTCAGTTCTAATCGCACCTTTATGGAATTGAAATCTAGGTACAGAACAGGATGTCGTTTACCGAGTAACATGTTCTAATCGCACCTTTATGGAATTGAAATTAAGCATGGAAGAGCATAAGCGTGATTGGAACATACTGTTCTAATCGCACCTTTATGGAATTGAAATGACGTACCAATAACTGATATGTACGCAGCACTTTGGTTCTAATCGCACCTTTATGGAATTGAAATGCCGATCACCTCTGGATGCTGGTGAGCTTTGCCAGGTTCTAATCGCACCTTTATGGAATTGAAATCTCGTATCAGAGCCTTCTGTAAAATGCCCAGTCACAGTTCTAATCGCACCTTTATGGAATTGAAATACCCCTATTATAGAATTTGATGCACTTTGCAAATTAGAGTTCTAATCGCACCTTTATGGAATTGAAATGGTGCAAGAGATGCAAGTCTCCTGCAATATTGTAGTTCTAATCGCACCTTTATGGAATTGAAATATAGATGCCATCATCATTATTGCTAGTTTGATTTGTTCTAATCGCACCTTTATGGAATTGAAATTCCGCAGAAGCTAACTTTTTCTTAGCAGCCTGTCCGTTCTAATCGCACCTTTATGGAATTGAAATCTATTAGACATTGTGGTAGATGGGACATTGCCAGACACGTTCTAATCGCACCTTTATGGAATTGAAATCTCAATCTTATAGCTGCCCGGGAATATCTCACCCAAGTTCTAATCGCACCTTTATGGAATTGAAATTCATACTGCTGTCTGTTGATGATATTTCCAACTAGTTCTAATCGCACCTTTATGGAATTGAAATGGAGAAGAAAGCGGAGACGGAAGACAACCTGCCGGTTCTAATCGCACCTTTATGGAATTGAAATGCGTAAGCGCTGGGAAGAAGCAGGACTAAATCCTAGTTCTAATCGCACCTTTATGGAATTGAAATAGACAAGTTGACCTTTGCAATACGATTCTGGGTATGTTCTAATCGCACCTTTATGGAATGCATCATTGAATGCTGGCTCGTAGCGGTCGTATTTCTTCACCCACTGCTGCATGTTGTCACTCTTAGCTATGCGAGTTGTTCCGCCGAAGTAAGAGAAGGCATCGGATATACCACCGAAGAAGTTCTCCTCAAGTTACGAGAATCCAAACCACAATCGGCATAATGCATCGGATATACCACCGAAGAAGTTCTCCATGGAAACGTTGTACATAGCCTTTGCAAATCCCAAGCCGCTGTATGGCAGGATACAGACCAAGACGACAACCTTGGTTAGCTCACTTGTCTTCGGGTCGGTAAGCCACAGGGCATCGCCGGCGAAGTCAATCTGTATCTCTTCCCCAGGAATATAGGTGTTATGGAAGCTGAGGTTGTGTGAGTACTGATACTCACGGATAGACTTCTTGAACTGGGTGTATCCATATCCGTCGGGATGCTCCTTGTTGTATGATTCGTGCAGGGCTTGAATGGTGAGGTAGCGGTTATGCGATAAGTCTGACACATATTCATGCAACAGCCCGTCCAGCACCTGACGTTGGGAGGATGGGGCTGCTGTGGGTTTGGA